>LWDU01000030.1_pt1 | contig 75896 bp, 66 predicted proteins | sample 727161 | NCBI WGS metagenome assembly LWDU01 (sample SAMN04566230, study PRJNA314399) | hydrothermal vent metagenome | isolation source: deep sea hydrothermal plume seawater | place: Mexico: Gulf of California, Guaymas Basin | collected 2004-07-11
TGAAAATGGTCATTGATTTTCTTGGCCAGCGGGCTGTGGTCACGCACACCTTCGTACATTTCCGCAGAAGCCTCACCAAAACCTTCGTAGATGTCTTCGCCAAACTCTCTCAGCTCAACACCGTGCTCTTCTACCAGTTTGATCAGGTAGGCACCATTGTTGGCCTGGCATTCCTCGTATTGCGCCGCATGCTCTTCGTTACAGCACACGCTAATGACAGCGCGTTCCCAATCAGAGAGAGAGCCCCACCATGATTTATTAAAGCACATTTCAACGCCGCCGCCTGGCTCATGAAAACCAGGATAGTAGTAGTACTTGGCTGCTTCATAAAACTTCATGAAGTAATCATTGTACGGACCCACCCACTCGGTTGCATCGATAGCACCAGACACCAAATTCTCATAAATCTGACCGCCAGGTAGGGACACTGGTGACGCTCCAAGCAACGCCATCACGTCACCACCCAGGCCCGGAATACGCATCTTCAGACCTTTGAGATCATCGGTCGAATTGATTTCCTTATTGAACCAACCACCCATCTGGGTGCCTGTTGCACCGGCGGGTAACGACTTCAGACCGTAATCGCTATTGAGTTCGTCCCAAAGCTCCTGGCCACCCTTGAACTTGATCCACGCGTTCCACTCAATCGTCGTCATGCCAAAGGGCACAGAACAAAAGTAAGCAAACGCAGGATGTTTGCCTTTCCAATAGTAAGCAGCCGAGATAAATGCCTGGGAGTTGCCTGATGCGACTTCATCAAACACATCAAAACCCCCTACCCTTTCACCGGAGGCAAAATAGGTGGTGTTAATCCGCCCCTCACTCACCTCTGTGATTCGTGCCGCCAGCCGCTGGGCACTGATACCAAGGCCGGGAAAATCCCGGGGCCAACTCGAAACGATGGTCATTTCCCTTGGCGCTGCAGCAATAGCCGGAGCGGCAACGGTTGCGGCAGCTGCTGCTGTACCCGCTACACTAGCCGTCTGTATAAATTTTCGACGATCCATAATTTTCTCCTCATCTTGCAGTTTGCACTTGAACCTATTTCAAAATGCTCAGACAGTTCATTGTCTGATAGGAAAAAGACGAGAGCTCTTCCCATAACCGGCACTTTAGCATGTCAAATCGAGGTATGGGAAGATTCCCATAAAGATCGTTCACTCAAACTATTGTGTTTTTCCAGAACGCAATATCTACGACTAAATGTACGGTAATATCCCCACATCGCCCCACACCCTTTGGGTAAACCCGATGACCGATTATCGAGCCCACCGACCGACCATTATGGGCACCACGCACATGGTCTGCGCCGGTCACAATCTGGCCGCAGCCGCGGGCTACCGTATTCTTGAAGAAGGAGGAAATGCGATCGATGCCGGTATCGCAGCCGGTATCGCAATCAACGTAGTCTTACCTGAAAACACCAATTTTGGCGGTGTTGCGCCCATCATGATCTATCTTGCAGAAACCAATTCCGTCGTGACCATCAGCGGCCTGGGTCGCTGGCCGCGCGCCGCATCAATCGATTACTTCAACCAAGAACACGACGGCGACCTGCCCTTAGGTATTCTACGAGCTGTGGTGCCGTCGGCGCCTGACGCCTGGCTCACCGCGCTTGAAAAATACGGCACACTCAGCCTAGAACAAGTAATTACTCCCGCACTGGAATTGGCTGAGGAAGGTTTCCCAATTTCGGAGGTGGTCCGAAACGAGATAGTGAATCAATTCACCACAGGTCCTATATGGGAAACCAACGGCAAGATTTTCAGGCCAGAAGGCCGCCTACCACAGACAGGTGACCGGATCGTACAGTCTGCATTGGCCGATACGTTTAAACGTCTAATTAATATTGAGCATCGCGCCAGAGACTGCGGACGTTCGGCCGCGATGCGGGCAGCACGAGATTATTTTTATAAGGGCGAGCTAGCTCGCGAAATTGCCGCTTTCAGCGAATCCGAAGGTGGCCTGCTTCGCTACGAGGACCTGCGTGATTTTTCAGTCGGCCACGAAGCACCTGTGAGCGGGCAATTTAAAAATTACTCAATTTATACCTGCGGACCATGGTGTCAGGGGCCTGTCGTCGCACAAGTACTTCAGATGCTGGCCAACGACAATCTCAAAGATGTGGGCCACAACACCAGTTCGTACATACACCTCATCTCCGAAGCGCTAAACCTGGCCTTTTCTGATCGAGAACATTATTTCGGCGATCCAGACTTTGTCGATGTGCCGATATCGACACTGCTGTCTTTAGCCTATACCCAAACCCGTCGAGCAGAAATCAATCCTGCCAAAGCTTTTGGCGAGATGCCCCCGCCGGGTAAAACTGAAATTGAACCCCACTACCCGGCTCTGTCTCCATACGCTGGACAACCCAATTCCGGAGCAAAGACCGACACCAGCTATACCTGTACCGTCGATAGATGGGGCAACGCGTTTTCAGCAACGCCCAGTGATCAGAACACACCCAACCCGATTATCCCCGAACTTGGTTTCAGCCTCTCATGCAGGGGCTATCAAAGCTGGCTCGACCCTGCTCACGCTTCAAGCATAGAGCCCTGGAAACGACCCCGACTGACGCCTAATCCAGCCATTGCACTGAAAGACGGAAAGCTCTTCATGCCCTTTGGCTGCCCGGGTGGGGATGCTCAGTGTCAGGCTATGGTGCAAGTTTTTCTTAATATCGTCGAATTTGGTATGGCTCCACAGGTCGCCGTCGAACAACCTCGATTTGCCACATGGAATTTTCCAAATTCGTTCTGGCCGCACGAATACCTGCCCAGCCGACTTAACCTCGAGAGTCGTTTGAACCCAGAGTTGATTGAACAACTCAAACAGCTTGGCCACGACGTCGTGCTCACCGAAGACTGGGATCCAATGTACATGGGTGTTATGGGTGCCATCACCGTGGATACAGATACCGGCCTAATTCGTGCGGGCGCTGACCCGCGCCGGGATACCTACGCGATCGGTCGGTAAAACGAGCGTCGTTTGATCAAGGCTCCAGAGGCGCCTGCAGCGTTGCACCAGGCACCCTAATGCCACCACGGGGTTGTCCCGGCTCGATCTTTCCGTAACGTGCTTCAAAATCAACAGGCAACGAACGACCATCTGCGACTGACAGCCAGAGCCTTAGAAGATGTCTCCTTCGTTCCGGTTCGGGCCAGTCTTCGTAGCTGGTCCGGGCATGCAGTATCTGATGATTGTGCAGAAATTGCATGTCGCCTGGTAGAAAATCAATATCCAGACGCAAGTCGTCACTTGATGCCAGTTCATCCATAAAATTCAAAGCGTCCACCTGCTCTGTAGTCAATGGCGGTATGTGTGAGTGACGTTGTGCCGCGTCAATAAAGTCACGTGCGTAAATACAGGTGACCCGCTCCTCGCCCGGGTAAAACACAGCCATCTCATAGGTCTCATTCTCGCCTTCGGGAGTCTCGCCTTTGCGATCTATATGAAACCGTCGGCAGAGCACTTTCAGCAGATCTGGTCGGCGCTCGGCAATTTCATGATAAATCGTCGATGATGAACATATCGAACTCAGACCACCTATACGCGCAGGTTGCAGACACAACAGACCAACAATATCAGTGGAATCGGTGTGAAAGAGTTGTCGATAGTTGGTTTGATAAACCCGGTTCAGCGGATCCAACGGATCGAGATCCAGATCATAAACATGGCCGAGCAGATGACCCTGTGCATTCTGTGAAACGGGCACGCCCAGATGACAGCCGATTCCATAATAGGCACGAGCTGAAGATTCACGATCCCATTCGTGGACCGGCAGTCCACGTATCACGACAAATCCACGCCCATAGATAAGTTCGGTCCGCAATTTTCGAATACGCGAAGCGAACGCTGGCAAAGTGAAAGAACCAACATGCAACTTCGGGATGGGTACCGCCTGGCTGCGACTGACGGCATCCTTTAGTTCCTGGATTTCCTTATCAGTCAGCTCAATAATCCAGTCGTCACACTGCTCCCAGTCAGCGCGGTACCACACGGCCGGGTCAATTTTTCGACTGGGTGTCATTCTAATCCTCTACGCCATCTACCTTTAAGGCAAGACTAATAGCAAATGCAAATAGCGCTTAACCCCGCATACGTTCAGCTGAAGGATCAAAAAGTGGCTCAGTCTGTGGTGTTGCAGGCAGGGTTTCGCCCAATATATCGATTGACCATCCATATTGTTTATCAGCAATTTCTTTGGCTACGTAGCCCATCGCAACCGATACCCTCGATGCGTGTGCGTAACCTCCAGATGTGACCCACCCTTTTACCTCACCCTCGTAGCGGATCGGTTCATCACCAATGGCGTCGGCATCTTTAGCCTCGACGACAAACACCCGTAACCGTAACTTGCCGCCGCTCTCTTTTTCGACTGCAGCTGCTGCTTTGCCGATAAAGTCGGCTTCCTTTTTTAGAGCTACAAATCGCCCCATACCCGCCTCATAGGGGCCATAAACGGGACGGTATTCCTTTGCCCACGAACCAAAGTTTTTCTCTATTCGTAAAGAATTCAGCGCCCGGGAACCAAATAAGCGGAGACCCAAATCCTCCCCCTGGCTTTGGATAAGATCGAAAACATAACGCTGGAATTCAGGTTTCATCCATATCTCGTAGCCCAGGTCCCCGGTGAAACTGACCCGACCCACTAGACAAGGCGCCATACCTACGTCGAGCTTGCGGATATCCAAAAAACGAAACCCTTGGTTGCCGACATCTTCGTCCACAAGTCTCTGGAGAAGTTCTCGAGATTTTGGACCCGCGATAGATAGGCCAACCAGTCCAGCCCCGCGCGCAATGATCTCGACGCTGCCGTCTTCAGGTAGGTTCTGCGTAAACCAACGCATATGATAGTTCTCGGCAAGACCAGAACCGGCTATGAAATACTCGCCATCGCCCAGATTCGCCAGACTAAAATCGCCAATCAGCTTACCGGCGTAATTCAACATCGGTGCAAGCGTCATCCGGCCTTCCGCGGGTAGTCTGCAGGTCAGTAGGCGGTCCAACCAATCAGAAGCACCCGATCCCCGGATTGTATACTTGGCAAAACTCGATATTTCCATCATACCTACAGCGGCTCGTACAGCATTGACCTCCCCGGCCACGTGCTCGAAGTCGGTCGATCTCCGCCACGAAAAGTCGTCGACAACACCTGTCGGTGCAAACCACAACGCCTGCTCCAGTCCGTATGCCTCTCCCATTTGCGCACCGGCTGCCAGCAACCGGTCATAGACCGGTGTGGTACGCAAAGGACGGCCTGCAGGTAGCTCTTCGTTGGGAAATCGGATGGAAAAACGTCGTGAATAATTCTCCTGAACCTTCTTGTTGGTATAAGCGAGGCTCGCCCAATCACCGTAACGCGAAACATCCATGGCCCAGACATCAAATCCAGGGTCGCCCTCAATCATCCAGTTCGACAGTGCAAATCCAACTCCACCGCCCTGGCTGAAGCCTGCCATAACGCCACAAGCACACCAGTAGCCACGCAGTCCTTTGATAGGGCCGATCAGAGGATTGCCATCAGGGGCGAATGTAAATGGTCCGTTGATAACCTGCTTGATGCCGGCATTTTGAAAAGCCGGAAAATGTTCAAACCCGACTTCCAGGGAAGGCGCAATCCGGTCGATATCCGCTGGTAATAGTTCCTGTGGGAAATCCCAAGGCGTCTCTTTGGGCGACCAAGGCTTACAGGCTTTTTCATAGGTCCCCATTAACATCCCTTTCCGCTCCTGCCTTAAATACAACTCCCCATCAAAATCAACACAATGCGGCACTTCCAGTCCTGATGACTCATTGAAGGCAACAACTTCAGGCATGTCTTCGGTCAGCAGATACATATGTTCCATAGCGAGAACAGGTAGTTCGAGTCCTACCATCCGACCGACTTCGCGAGCCCATAGTCCGCCAGCATTGACGACATGCTCGGTATGAATCTCACCTTGTTCTGTAATGACTCGCCAACTGCCATCCTGGTTCTGTTGAAGATCCGTTACGCGCGTCTGCTGGTGGATAACGGCACCTTTCTTTTGAGCGGCCTTGGCATAGGCCCACGTTGTGCCCGACGGATCCAGGTGACCTTCTAACGGATCGCTCATCGCACCCACAAACTTATCCGGATCGAGCAACGGAAAAATCTCGGCCGCCTCTTTAGGGCTGATGATCTCGGTGTCCATGCCAAGATAGAGTCCCTTCGCGTGCATGCTTTTAAGCCAGTCGAAGCGCTCGTTGGTTGCCGCCAAAAATACCCCACCCGTCAGGTGAAGTCCGATCGACTGTTCAGACAGTTCTTCAATCTCGTCGTACAGCTCAATAGTGTATTGCTGAAGCTTGGCTACATTGGGGTCGCCGTTGATGGTGTGCATACCACCTGCCGCGTGCCAGGTTGAGCCCGAGGTCAGCTCTGAACGCTCCAGCAGCACAACGTCGGTCCAGCCAGCTTTCGTCAAGTGATACAACACCGAACATCCGACCACTCCACCACCTATAACTACAGCCTGTGCGTGTGATTGCATAATGAGACCATTCCTTGCTTATCTGTTAGGGTTTTCTGCCAGAATTTTCAATTCGACTACGGCTCGCTGGAGCCGATTTGCGTTTTGCGCCTATCCACATATTCATCTATAGCCTCACGCCGGTCACCATCAATCAGTGGCGCTTCAAATGTCTCGATGGCCTGTTGCCAAAGTGACGTGGCGCGTTCCGTTGCATCTTTTCCACCAGCCGCCTGCCAGTTTTCATTGTTCTGCCAGTCACTGACCAGTGGAGTATAGAAAGCAGTCTCATAGCGGGCCATGGTGTGTTCTGTGCCGAAAAAATGCCCACCGGGGGCAACCGCTTTGATGGCGTCGATACCCAGTTCTTCTTCGCTGGTTTGGATCGGAGATAGCATGCTGATTAAATTCTGTAACATCTCGACATCAATGATCAGTTTCTCAAATGAGGCCACCAATCCCCCTTCAAGCCAACCAGCCGCATGGTACAGCAAATTGCCGTGACCCAGAACAGCACTCCACATGGACATCTGGGTCTCATAGACCGCCTGGGCATCTGTCGTGTTAGAAGCATTGCAGCCGCTGGTTCTATACGGCAGTCCGTAACGTCGTGCGAGCTGCCCACCAGCCAGGTTGGCCTTGGCGTTCTCGGGAGTGCCGAACGCTGGCGCACCCGAACGCATATCGACGTTGGATGTGAAACCACCGTAGACCACGGGGGCACCGGGATAAAACGCCTGGATCATTGCCAGCCCAAAAAGTGCCTCCGCATTCTGCTGTACCAGTCCGGCAGCTAGCGTCACCGGCGTCATCGCTCCCAAAAGAGTAAACGGAGTCACGATTACGGCCTGCCCGTAGAGCGCGAGTTCCAATGCCGCGTCAGACATGGCTTCGTCGAGCTTTCTCGGTGAATTGATATTAATGTTACCGAATAATGATGGATCCTCGGATAACTCCCCCGTCGTCATTCCTCGGCTGAGTGCGGCCATGCACACTGCGTCCTGAATCCTGCCCCTGCCGATGGGTACCGCTGAGAATACCTTGTCGGATAACATAATGTTTTCCCGGTAGGTGTCTAGGTGACGGGTATTCGCTGGCAGGTCGGTGGGTGCAATACTCTGGTTCCCAAAAAAGTTAATCACATTAAAGGTCTGACCGAGTTTGATCAGTCTTTGGTAATCTAAAAAGTTCCCCGGTCGTCTTCCATTGATCCGATCATGTACATTCGGCGGACCAGAAACCAAACCGCAGTTGATTCGGCGACCACCGATCAATAGTTGATTGGCAGCATTGCGGGGTGTCAGCGTAAAGCGGTTCGGCGCTTTATCGATCAGTGCCATGATCGTCTCACCGTCTATCCGGACGATTTGTGTCGTTTCATCGACGCTCCCACCGAGAGAGCGAAACAAGCTTCTTACCCGATCACTGGTGACTTCAATGCCCAATGATTCGAGCACAATTATCGATGCGTTATGAATTTCTTCGAGCTGATCCGATGTCAGCGGACACAACGGCGGATAGGGATTATCCAGAGCCTGAGGCGCTAACTGGTTCAGCGCGGACTCAGCATTGCGGATAGCTTTACGCACTTCCCGCTGGGAAGTTCGTGCACCCCGTCTCATGGTGCTCTCCTGTCGAGAATCTCACTTTACCGATCGAGATTGGACTCGTAATTAAAGGCGATATTCGAATTCGGCATTATCATAATTCAGACAATAAAAATCACATTTCGGACATATAATGGCGCAGCAATGCAACGCACACATTCAAAACACGTCACCTTTTTGCTGATCGATGATTTCTCTATTATGGGTCTGAGTGGACCCATGGAGGTGTATCGACATGCAAACCGGTTCGGCCCTAAAGCTGCGTATAACACGATGATTGCAAGTGTTGATGGGACCCATGTCAGCGCGAGCAACGGTCTGCAGATACGGGCAGATCTCAGCCTCGATGCCCTGGAACACACAGATGTGCTCGTTATTGTCGCAGGTGTGGGGGCCGAAAAGGTTGCGGATCGCAAATTGCTGACTACTCTTCAGAGACTATCGGCACAACGCTGTGTTCTCGGTGGTGTCTCCACCGGTGCTCTTATTCTGGCTCGCGCGGGGCTTTTGAACGGATACAGAGCCACGGTGCACTGGGAGAGCTTTACCTCACTGGTTGAGCTGTACCCTGGCGTTACACCGGTATTTCAGCACTACGTCAGAGATCGAGATCGGATCACTTGCTCAGGAGGCACAAGCACAATCGACCTTTTCCTCGATCTCGTGAGTGATGACCTCGACAGTGAGGTGCTCACACGGATTACCGAACAGATGCAAATGGACCGCCAACGACCGGGTGAGGATAAGCAGGGACACCGACTGAATCGTCACGGCAAACCCCTGAGCACGACTGTTGCGCGCGCGGTTGCACAAATCGAAATCAGTATCGACGAACCCACCCGTGTAGATGAACTGGCTCGTATTGCGGGTGTGACATCACGCCATCTGCTGCGGCTATTTCGACAGGAGCTCGGCACAACACCCGTACAATTTTGCTTAGAAATCCGGCTTCAACGGGCACACTCTCTGATTCTGAATACAACCATGTCGCTGTCAGACATCGCAGCCGCGACAGGTTTTAACTCCCGCTCCCACATGACCCAACGTTATCGTAACCGCTACGCCGAGACCCCCACGCAAACCCGACTCAACTGAATGGACTTAACCGAGCACCGCTTCCACAGAATCACCCAGTATGCTTGCAATATCGTCAATGGTGGATTCTGAAGTGACTATCGGAGGAGCTACGCAATAGCAATCGCCCCTGACCCGACTGAACATGCCGCGTTTGACGGTTTCAGCGTGAACCTTTGCACCAATGCCGTCACTGGCGTCGAACATCTCCTTAGTCGCTTTATCCTTTACTAGCTCAACGCCACACATCATACCCAGACCACGCACCTCACCAACATGCGGGTGATCGGCCAGGGCCTCTTTTAATTTAACCAGTAGGTGTTTTCCTTTGGTCTGAGCTTGTCCGACGAAATCTTCTTTTTCGACGATATCCATCATGGCCAGGGCGACCGCACAACCGACGGGATGTGAACTGTAGGTATACGCATGCATCCACGGGGAACCACTGTCGTTCATCACACTGGCAATCTCATCACTGATCCCGATACCCCCGAGCGGGAAATAGCCTGAGGTGATAGCTTTTGCAAACTGCATCAGGTCGGGTTCAATACCCCAGTGTTCGAGTCCAAACATTTTCCCAGTACGACCGAACCCGGTGATCACTTCATCGGCGACCAGCAACACCTCATACTGGTCACAGATCTCTCGAATCCGTTTAAAGTAATCCTCCTGCGGCACAATGACACCACCGGCACCTTGAACCGGTTCTGCGATAAACATAGCTACCGTGTCTGGTCCTTCTTCAAGTATCTGCTTCTCGAGTTCGTCAGCGGCGGCAATACCCTGACTCCTTGATCCTTCTGGCGCTTCATAAAAATAAGGATAAGGTGAGGGTATATGTGAAAAGCCGGGGATTCTCGGTTCGAACATTGGCCAGTAGGCTGGTATACCCGTTGCGCACATCGCTGCCATCGTCACGCCGTGATATCCCCAGATCCTAGATATAACTTTCGTCTTATCCGGCTTGCCTTTGAGTTTCCAGTAATACCGGGCCAGCTTGATATTACTGTCGGTAGATTCACCACCACCCGAGGTCAGATAGAAATGATTGATACTCGGATAGGTCAGATGGGCGAGTCGTTCCGATAATTCAATTGCACGAGGGTTTGAACTGCCCGCATAACCGGAGACAAATGCCATCTGACGCATTTGGGCGGCTGCCGCATCGGCGAGTTCAGGTCGCCCATTACCGGCTGTGTTGTTCCACAATCCTGACAGGCAATCGATGTACTCGTTACCTTCGGAATCTTCGATATAAGCCCCTTTGCCGCCGACCCAGATTTTAGCGGATTCATGTGCGGCCTGGTTGTGAAGCGGATGAACTAGATGGGCGATATCTCTATCGATCAAACTCCTCTCAGCTGCAGTGGTCACGTTGTGCTCTCCCCTGAATCAATTAACGAATGGTACTGTGGTGATCATCTTATCTGACATTCTGGAACAATGGAACGGGTCGGAAGAAGCAGCCGGTTGTACTTGGTTCATGCCTCTATCCCGGAATAATCGATCAAGATATTTAGCCGACCCGTGACAAAATCCGATCAACAAATTCTTCCATGCTACGCACTGAACTGGCCATATCTTCTCTTTGAAAGTTAAAAAACAGGTGCTGAACACCCAGTTCTCGAAACACCCCAATATCGTCGACGATCTGGTCTGGGCTGCCAGTAAACAGATGGTGCTGGCCATCCGAAAGCACTATTGGCTCACCATCGTTCGGCCAGTGCGCCCAATAAGCCAGTTCGATCGTTGCGGGATCCCGGTTATGCTCATCGGCCACCCGGTAGAGACGCTCTAGCGCTTCTGAATAACGTGCCGTTGTATTCAGAGGAAACTGGGGATTTGAACCCACAGGATACCAGGCATCACCGTGGGTTACGGTCCGCCTGAGTGCAGCTTTACTCTCGCCGCCCACCCAGATCGGGATATGGGGCTGCTGCACTGGTCTAGGCAGGAACGTAACGTCTTCGAAAGACACATAGTTTCCCTGATAAACCGGTTGCTCGTGCGCCCACAGCACTTTAAACGCTTCCAGATATTCGTCAGTGACCCGGCCCCGATCTGAGAAAGGCGGTGCCCCAATCGCTTTAAACTCCTCAGCCATCCAACCCGAACCAATGCCGGCAATCACTCGACCGTTGGAAAGCAGATCAATAGACGCCAGCGCCTTAGCTGCGAATACCGCGCTGCGGTGCGGCACGACCATCACTGAAGACAGTAATTTGACCTCACTGGTAATCCCAGCAAGGTAAGCCATAATGGCCAACTGCTCCACGCAATCTCCCGATGCCGCACCTGGAAAGGTGCCCGTGGGGCTGTAGGGATAGCGGGAGTCGATGTTTCTGGGTACCACGATATGGTCAGGCACCCCTAAACAGGAAAAACCCAGTTCTTCACCGCGGGTCGCGAACGCTTTGATGCCTTCACGCGTCGCTAGCGGACCCCGGCCTGGAATGCTGAAACCAAAATCCATTGTCATATCGTCGCTCAGGCAGTCGATTGTGGCGCAGCAACGCTGCGCGACACTGTCCCAAGATGAAGCTCTTTCAACGGTTTGGCTTGATAAGAAAATTGAACGCGATCACCAATTGGGCGCCCGTATAGAGTAGTCCTCTGTAATGGTTCTCGGCCAACACTAGCAATCAACTGATCCATCTCCTGTGGCGGCAGTTCCTGGCCGTTACGCGTGCCCGCCGCACGGGAAATCGATTCATTCATCAGCGTGCCGCCAATATCATTGACACCGGCATTAAGTAACTGAGCAATGCCGCTACGCCCCATTTTTGTCCAAGAAGCCTGAATGTTTGAAATGTGGCGATGCAAAACGATTCTGGAAACCGCGTGCATCAGGACAGTTTCTCGGAATGTTGGTCCCTGTCGGCAGCTATCACGGCGGTACAACGGCGCCTCCTGATGAATAAAGGGAAGGGGCACGAACTCAGTAAACCCGTTCGATCTGATCTGCAGATCACGTACCCGGCAGAGATGTCTTGCCCAGTGGTGTGGTTGATCGACATGACCGAACATAATTGTTGCTGTGGTTGGCATTTCCAGCTTGTGCGCTGTTTCCACAATTTCTAACCACTCACTTGTGGTCAACTTATCTGGGCAGATTATTCGGCGAACCTCGTCATCGAGTATTTCTGCTGCGGTGCCCGGTAACGTAGAGAGCCCCGATTCCTTAAGTTTTGTGAGAAAAGAACGAACGGAAATGCCGAGCGTAGCGGCGCCCTGTTGAATTTCAAGCGGGGAGAACGCATGGATATGCATATCCGGCAGCGCAAAACGAATCGCCCTACAGATCTCCAGATAGGTTTCACCGGTAAATTCAGGATGAATACCACCCTGAAGACAGACCTCCGTTGCGCCCCGTTCCCAGGCTTCCTCTGCCCTTCGGACAATCTCAGTAAGATCCAGTACGTAAGCCTTGTCGCGCAAACCCTTAAGCGTGGAACCTTTCGAGAATGCACAGAATCCACATCGATAAGTACAAATATTCGTATAGTTAATGTTGCGGTTAACCACATAAGTCACGGTGTCGCCGACCGCGCTGCGCCTGAGATCGTCTGCGAAATGGCAGACTTCATCAAACTCTGAGCCGCGCGCGTTGAACAGTTGAACGATATCGGTCTCCGACAACTCCAGACCCTGATCTAATCGCTTTTCAATACGTCCAATATAACTTCCTTTGTGGACCTTCTTAAATTGGCCCACCCCAAAGGGAGCTTCAGTAAGTTCTCCAGGTACCCAGCTGTCTGTTCGAGCCAACCCTGACGCGTCTACATGCCGCAACAGGTCGTCAGCGATTGACGACGAGACCCAGCCCGAACCTGCTGATAGGTACCTGGGATAGATCGGCAAACGTGCAGCCAGCACTTTGTTTGCCTGCTCTGTATTCTTTTTCAGTACCGCCAACTCAGGCCAGGGAGCTTCGGGATTCACATGATCAGGAGTTACCGGCGAGACACCACCAAAATCATTAATCCCGGCAGCAATCAATTCAATCTCGGAGTCTGGTGAAAGATTTGGTGGCGCTTGAATACTCATTTCTGGACCGAAAATAATTCGTGCGACCGCGATAGACCATTTCAGCTCATCGTCGTCAGCCCCAATTTGGTCGGCCATCAGCGTGCCGGGCTTAGGGCGGAAAGGCTGGATGATGACCTCTTGAATGTGGCTATATCGGTCGTGCAATTCCCGCAAGGCAAGCAATGATTCAATTCGCTCCTGACGAGTTTCGCCAATGCCGACGAGAATTCCGGTGGTAAAGGGCACCTTGAGTTTCCCGGCAAGTTCGATATTTTCCAGGCGAATCGCCGGATCTTTGTCCGGTGAGCCGTGGTGCGGGCCACCCGGCGCTGCCAGACGAGCGGACGCAGACTCCAGCATAATGCCCTGCGATACAGAAACTTCCTTCAACGCGGCCATCTGATCAGCGGACAGTATGCCGGCGTTAATGTGGGGCAACAGCCCCGTCTGCTCGACGACACGAGCTGCCATCCGCAGGAGATAATCAACTGTGGTCTCACAACCCAGTGCATGCAGCGCCTCACGTGCAGCACGATATCGTGACTCGGGTTTGTCGCCCAACGTAAACAGCACTTCGTGGCAACCGGCTCTTGCACCCCTGCTCGCTATGTCTAGCACTTGATGCTCTGTCAGGTACACGTTAGATAGCTGTCGTGGACGCTTGGCAAACGTACAGTAATGACAGACATCACGACAGAGTTCTGTCAGCGGCACAAATACCTTGGGTGAATAAGTAACCAACGAACCAAAATTCTGATCCCGAAGCGCTGCTGCCAGTTCCAGCAAAGAACTCCCTACCGGCAGTTCAGCCAATGCTAGGGCTTCTTCCGGCCCAGGTCGTCGAGACCAAAAGCGATCCAAATTTAGGGAGGGACCTGTCATCCAGAAAGTTCCACCGCGGGTTGTAAGGGCGTTGGTGATTGTGTTTTACGCTTCAAAAATCCGATCTCGTCTAGAAAGCACTTGGTTCGGGATGAGCCCGTTAACCCAGCCATTCGATTGAGGTCAGCCGGCGTATCGATATCAAATCCGAATCCTGCCAATGGCATCAACTCTAGATGGAGGTCCTTTTGTCTGGCAAGGGCGATATGGGCATCTTTGCTGCTGTGTCCAAATCGAGGAGGCAATAATGTTGGTGGTGTCATTGCGAGGCTGTTGGTTCCCTGCCCATCATGTGAAGGCACAATTGTGACCGAACCATTGTCCTGTATCGACCTAATCAAACCAGCAATCTCATCACCTGTCACAACAGGTATATCGCCGGGAATCGTAAATGCGCCAGTTATCTCTCGTCGATCAAGCTCAGTCAACCCATAGGCGATCGCTTCATTGAGCCCACCATGACCTGGGTCTGGCAGAGTTTCTACACCGGCGCGACGGAGATGTGACATCGCTACGGAACAACTGGTAATCGCCAGAACACCCCCTAGCGACGAAACACTGGTCAGCGCAGACAGCACATCAGCCAGCATCACCTCGTACAACTGCCGGCGCTGATGTGGCGACAACACGGAACCCAGGCGTGTATTAGACTCAGCACGGAAAATAATCAACCATTGCGTTACCCGTTGCAGATTCGATAGACACTACGTGGCTATTGTCTCAGAAAACGAGATCACTTCGGCAGCCAAACGCCGTTTATCGTGTTCGTTAACCATATTGGTATCTGTAATCCGAACCTTAATTCCTAAATTCTCGATCGCGCCTGATAACTCCCGATCGGCTGGGTCGATCACAATACCATCCAGAATATCAGCGTAGTGTTGAGCTACCGTCAAAGTTGAGACCGCAAATCCTAATTCCATCATAATTTTTGCAGTTGGACCCTTGAAGGCTTGGGATTGAATCAGTGGTGACACAGCAACGACCGGTGCAGGTGATGCTGCCAGACGGTGCCGCAAATCGGCGATCTCGAGTATAGGATCCAAACTCAGATAGGGATTTGATGGAGACAGTATTACTGCCTCCAACCGATCTCCTGCAAGCAACCGACCGATTTCAGGCAAAAGTGTGGCTTGAGATGCACCTTGATAACGAAGACCGGTCACCGCCGGCTCGCATCGCTCACGGACAAAATATTCCTGGAAAGACAAGGTTCGCTCGGTGGTATCTACCATGGTCCGGACCTCATCATCAGTCGGCGGTACGAGTGTTGCAGTAACACCGAAGGCCCGGCACAGGTGTCGGGTGACGGCCGATAAAGTCTCTCCTTTGCCCAAGCGGGCAGAGCGTTCAAGGTGTACCGCAAGGTCCCGGTCGCCCAGACGGAACCAGTCAATGCCGCCGAGATCGGACAAAGTATCCAGCACGGTCCACGACTCCTGCGCTCTACCCCAGCCTTGATCCGGATCTGCGACACCGGCCAAGGTATACATCAGCGTATCAAGATCCGGTGAAATTTGTAGACCCCAGTGGCTGAAGTCGTCGCCCACGTTACCGATGACCAGTAACTCTTCGCTAGACTGCTCGAGATATAGCCCGAGCGCAAGCTTGGCACCACCAACGCCGCCCGAGAAAATCGCGTAACGACAATCGGCAATAGCTGCATCAACACTATTCATCTAAAAAGATCCTGCTCAAGCGGGCGAATGAGCGACGCGGCTGATTGTCCATCTGAACTAGATGCGAACCCACGAATCAACACCACGGGGCTTTTTTCAGCCGCCTGGCCCTGTAGCAAAGTTGCTGCACTCGCCAATTCATCGGCAACCGCTTCCTCACTGACCTTTAGCGACACACCAAACAGGTCGGGCTTTCCACGATGATCCTCCAGCGCCGTTACACCGGCCACACCTATGGCGAGACTTGTAGTGCCCAGTCGCCAGGCCCGACCCACACTGTCGTTAATAATAATACCGACACTACTGCCGGTCTGCTGTTTGATACGCCTGTGATATTCCCTCGCGCTGCGATCGGGATCTTTTGGCAGCAGCAACACCTGTTCGACGGCAGTGGAGGGTGCCACGTTGGAGGCATCAATTCCGGCGTTCGCAAGAACAATCCCGAGTCGATGTGCAACAATGATCAACTCTTCAATAGCGCGCAACACCTCCGTTGATTCTGACAATATGAGTTCAACCAGGCGGGGATCCTTAGAGGTCTTGCGTGCGAGTTCATACGCCTGATTGCCGGGTTCAACTTCGGCGAGATTGACCATGCGCCCTTCCGCCTTCGAGACAATCTTTTGCGCAATTACCAGAATATCCCCAGTCTTCACGGTCAGATCGTGTGCAGACAATGCTGCCAGAACCAGGTCCACAATATCGCACTCTGAATCGACCAGCGGAATACCCGGTACAGCAGTCAGCAAAAGGCCGTTTGACCCGTCCATTTACTTTATGAACGATTGCAATGCTTCACGGTAACCGTCAACGAGACTGGGGTCAGAAATATCCTGTCGAGCGGGCGGATCAAACGCAGGATTACACGCCAACTTTTCCAGCGCTGGTCTCTCACCTTCGTAAATCAAACCGAGCGGTAATCGCCCCTGCTCCCTCAAATCTATCATACGGGTAAATGCCGCAGCTCGATCTTTTCTGTCATAGTCGGCGTCATCGTCGATGTTATAGACATTGGTACGCCACTCACGGTAAGTGTCGTTATAAGTGACGCACGGAGACAGTACTTCAAGGTACGCCATCCCATATCCTGCAGCGGTGTGTTTCAGTGCAGCTATGGTTAAGTTCAGCAATTGTGCAGGCTGACCGCTATAAGCACGTGCAATGAATGTCGAACCCGGAATACTCAGGGCTAGTAGAACCGGGTCTAGGTCTTCTTCGATATTACCCCGAAAGCCGGCTGTGCTGGTTGGTGATGCCTGTCCTTTAGTCAGACCGTAAGTACCATTGTTCATCACGATATAGGTGATTCCGGGATTACGCTTGAACGCGTGTACCAGATGTCCGCCGCCAATAGCGTAACCATCACCATCACCCCCGACTGCAACGACCGTCAGGTCGGGATTGGCAAGCTTGCACCCGGTCGCCGTCGGCAGAACGCGACCGTGGAGCGCATGGTAGCCATAACAAGATAGATAGTTCTGCAGCGACCCGGAACAACCTATGCCCGCAATGATCATACGACGATATGCGGGGACTGCCAGTTCATCCAATCCTTGTGTTAATGCCTCCAGCACGCCGAAATCACCACAGCCTGCGCACCAGATCGGTCGGGTAGGTGTAAAAGTCTCTGTCATGCGACCTTATGCCTCCTTGAATCCAGGATCTCAATAACTCTCTGAACCAGATCGTGGGCGCGCAGAGGCACACCGTCAAAACCCAAGATACTGTGCATGTTTGACTCGTCACCGCCATGGGCAGCAATAAGCCGGGACAGTTGTCCCGTTGCATTGTATTCAACAACGATGGTACAGCCTGTGCGCCGGGTAAATTCTGGCGTCTCATCTAGCATTGGCCACAACGTTCGCGGCTGATGGTACTGAGCCGATATACCCTTATCATCAAGAATCTCCAGCGCCTCTGTAATCACGCCGTAAGTCATGCCCACACCAATCAGGCCAACATCAGCGGTATCGCTGCCGTGGGTGATCGCCGATGGTAAATCCGGCTGCATGGTACGCAATTTCGTTTGACGCTTTTGCATCATGCGGGTGCGGTTTCCAGGATCTGTGGAAACCTGTCCAAACTCATCGTGTTCGTTTCCGGTTACCAGAGACATGCCTCCCGGCGTTCCTGCCGGTGCAAAAGCCGACACCCCGTTATCGGAAAATGCATAGCGCTTATAGGTTTTCATGGCTGCAAGTGCGTCGGCATCCAGGCGATCACCACGATTGATTTCGACCTGCTGCGGGTCGATCGGATCAATGGTGGCAAGGTTTTGTGACAGCCCCTGATCTAGCGCGATAAATACCGGAACCTGATACTGCTCTGCCAGATTACAGGCCGTTACGGTGATACCGAAGCATTCTTCTGGTGTACTGGGGGCAAGCACGACGCGAGGAAAATCGCCGTGGCCCCCATATACCAGTAAATTTATATCGCTTTGCTCAGGTTTGGTCGGCATGCCCGTACTGGGACCACTGCGCTGAGAATCAACAATGACCAGCGGAATTTCTGCCATCCCCAGTTGGCCGATACCTTCCTGCATCAAAGATAACCCGGGCCCTGAGGTTGCAACCATCGTTCTCGTACCCGTCAATGCTGCGCCGATTGCCATATTCACCACTGACAGTTCGTCTTCAGCCTGCCGTACGATTCCGCCGAACTTGGGCAACCATTTTTCAAGCCACTCCATGATGTCCGTCGAGGGCGTTATGGGATACCCGGCAAAAAATCGTCCCCCCGCAACTATAAAACCGAATGCCACTGCTTCGTTGCCAGTAATCAACATTTGAGGGTGCGGATCGGCACCAACAATTTCATAAAGACCGTTGTCAGCCGTCAGTCCAGCCTCGTCGGAAAGTTCGTGGCCGAGCCTCAAGGCATCCAGATTGTATTTGAGCGCCTGTGCACCCCGACGGGTAAATCGCTTCTCGAACGACTGGTGCATATCGTCATCACTCAGTCCGATCAATCGGCCAATGACTGCCGATGACACACTGTTCTTGTAAATATCCTGGCGAAATGTCCGAATTGCGTGCCGGCTAAATGGAATACCGATCACTCGCGCTCCCTTAGGCACACCACTGTTGGGCGGTAAATCACCACCAGAATTGTCGTGAATCACAATACTGCGGTCATTGAGCCGGTGGGCATTTTTTTTAATCGCCGATTGATCAAACACCACAATCAAATCGATCTGGCTACCGATCGCAAGGTGCTCCTCTTTAGACGCTCGCAAGGTCGCAGTCACGATGCCCCCTTTGATACGGGATAGCACATCACGTTCTGTATAGGCACGAAACCCGACTGATCGTAAGGCGTCCGCCAGTATATTGATGACAGTCAGTGAACCGTCGCCTCCCTGGCCTGAGACAATGATGCTTAGATCCTCAAGCCGTGGTCTGGACCCGCTCATGAACCGTTCTCCGGTTTCTTCGCGGCTGTATCTTTCTTTTTTGGCGGTGGTGGAGGCAAAGGCCGCCATTCTTTTGCGGAATGACCGTCCTCCCAACCTCGGTAATAGTGCTTGGGATCCAGATTTCCAATCAGTTCACGCTCTAAATGAGTGGGCATCAGCGCAGGCAAAGGCCGGTTACGTTTATAACGCGAAAGACGGCTCAAAAGTTCTTTGGATTTGGGCATCTCGGAGAGTTCCTTGATCTCGACCCAACCAGACTTGAGCAGTGCCTGCCAGGCCCGGTGGCCGGCCTCTGTCCGAATGACCGTAAACGTCCAGCCGTTGAGTCCGATACCACCCAACCCGATGTCCGCATTGTCAGCAGCGTAATCCATACAATAAAGACAGGCAGGCCTGGCATACTTACCAAACGCTTTCAGCGAACGACTTTCTTCCCGGCCATCACGCAACTTAATCTCAAGCCGGCCCTTGATATTGATATTGGTAACGTCGCGCTTAGATACTCCCAGATCATCCGCCAGCCAGTCCATACCCTTTTCGGTAAAAGCCTCGGAACAAAAAAGTCCAATCACCAGTTTGATGTTCTGCCTGTACCATTCAGCCACGTCCAGCCGAATGCTGGAGAATTGCTGCTGTCGCACACCATCGACCTGGCACGGCACACCCACGACCGCCAGCGGTGCAACACCCCGCTTCATAGCTTCGACGAGCACCAGTGTGTTTGGCTGGTAGGAATAACGAGACCTGGCACTGGTAATCACTTCCTCAGGGGTAGTCGCCAGATGGGCGTAACCCATCTGCGGGTTGTCTGGATCTTCATTGCCCACCACCATGCCCTTTAATTGTCCTGTTTGCATACCGTGCACACCCAGCGCTGAACAGATACCTCCATCCTGGCCGGCTTCCAATATGTATTCCTTTGTTGTCCGCGCGAGTACGCCGTAGGCGTAAGGTCCAAACCCATCGTCCATAACGGGTTCGCGCAATTCTATCTGCTGAGGCAGGTCCTGATCAGTTGGTCGCAAAACGGGGCAGGCATCCACACACAATTCGCAGAATACACAGGCACTGTTTCGCACGTCGACAGGTTTCTCGTTTTCGTAATCGAAAACATCAACCGGACAGATCGTCAGACATGCTGCACAACCAATACACTTACCGGGATTGACCACCTCTTCCATAAGGAAGTCGACTGCCTTGAACCCGCCTCGGTTGTACTCCGAACGCCATGCGTACGCCCATTCGTTCGGGTCAGCACCCTCTTCAAGCAGTGCGTGGTAACGCTTCTGAACTTGTTTGGTTAAGTTGTCTGTCATAGTTGGATCTGATTGTATTTCAACCCTGAACCGCAGTGATTAAAGACACTGCGAGCAGTAGGGAATTAGGCCACACTAATCGCTAACCGACAGAATTTTAATCCGAAGCAATTTTACTCGTCATGAGTTGCTGTGTATTCAACGCCGTTGCCCCTGACTCAAGACTCCATAAGATTCGCATACTGATCAAGCAATGGCATGACTTCATCCTTACTCTTGGACGGCACCTGGAACAGCACCCTCGTGACGCCCGCCTCCCGACACTTGTTCAGGTAATCTTCTTCAGGCAGTGCACGGAACACGCTAACCGGAATTGATGCGGCATCCCGATCTAGTGCTTCCGCACAGTTTCGCAGCTCTGCCATACCCTTGTGCGGGTCTGCCATCGCCATATTGCCGCGCGGAAGCCAACCGTCACAGAAGGACAGTACTCGGCGCAGGGAATGTCGGGTTTCCCCACCCAGCAGCACCGGTGGATGCGGTTTCTGAACCGGCTTTGGCAACGACCACACCGGCTCAAACTGCGTAAATTCACCGTGATAACTGGCTTCATCTTGGGTCCACAGAGCTTTGATTGCTTTCACACGATCGGCCATGACCTTAAACCGAGTCTCGTAAACCGTCCCGTGATTCTCCATTTCGTCCTGGTTCCAGCCGGCTCCGATCCCGAACTCAAATCTACCGCCCGAAATCAGATCCAGGCTAGCCGCTTCCTTGGCTGTAACAATGGGATCGCGTTGAGCTACCAGGCAGATCCCCGTTCCCAGACGCAGCGTATCCGTGACTGCAGCGGCAGCTGACAAGGCAACAAAAGGATCCAGTGTATTAGAGTATTCCCTGGGCAACGGCTCCCCGCCTGGGAATGGTGTGCGGCGACTGACCGGAATGTGTGTATGTTCACACACGAACATTGACTCGAAGCCCCGCGCTTCAAGATCCGTTGCCAGGTCTTGTGTCGATATTGAATACGCCGTTGGAAAAATAAATACCCCAAATTTCATATCAGAATCCCCCTTTGATTTTCTACAATTACCTAGATGATACCGTCGCTGCGCAACCCTTGGATACGGGTTTCGCTGTAACCCAAATCTTTTAGCAGTGACTCAGTATGTTCTCCCAGTCGTGGCGCCGGATTCGACGGTGACTCGCCAGCACTGGCATGTACTGGATTTGCGACCAGGCGATAATCTCCTTTAGTAGGATGGGTTAAAGTCTGCAGTCGGCCATGTTCTGTCACAAAAGGGTTTTCAAGTGCCTGGGCGATATCATTCACGGGCGCGACCGGTATGCGTCCGGACAATTTATTAAGCCACTGATCAGTCGTTTTCGACGATAGCGCCTCGTCGATCAGTTCGGTCAAATGCTCCCGGTGTGCCAATCTTTCTTTAAAAGAACTGAACCGGGCATCTTCTTTCCACTGCGGTCTGGCAATCGCATCGCATAGGGTCAACCAGAATTTTTCTTTGTTGCACATAATGAACAACCATCCGTCAGTGGTGCGGTAAAGCTGACAAGGTACCAAAGACGGATGTGCAGACCGAGGTAGACGTTCCTGCGCACTGCCTTCATTGAGGTACCATGCAGCGAGATAATTGGTGTTTGCCAGGGCAAAATCAAACAGGCTGACGTCCATATCTTGGCCTACCCCGGTCGATCGTACACCCGTCAAGCCGGCCAAAATGGCATAGGCCAATCCAAGACCTGTCATGAAATCGACTACAGAGAGACCGAACCTGGCAGGCGGGGACCCAGGCTCACCCGTCAGCGACAGATAACCCGCCTCGGCCTGCATGAGGTAGTCGTAGCCCGGCCAGTCGGCTCTCGGCCCCTCGCGACCGTACGCGCTCAGGTGCGCACAGACAATAGCCGCGTTTACTGTGTTGAGATCTTGATAGGTCAAACCCAATTTTTCGGGAACATCGCCGCGAAGATTTGAGCAAACAGCATCAGCCGACCTGACAAGGTCATGAAATACCTTCTTAGATCCCGCTTTGCTCAAATCCAGGGTAAAGCTTTTCTTGTTTCGGTTCAGCGCATGAAAAAAATAGCTGTCCCGATCCTCAAAAAAGTAAGGGCCGACATCTCGGGAGATATCACCACCGTCGGCAGGATTTTCAATCTTGATCACCTCTGCGCCGAGATCAGCTAGAAACATCGTCCCAAACGGGCCGGCCCCATACTGTTCGACCGCAACGACTCGGACAGATGACAGCGGCAACATCAACGGATCTTTAACGAGCTAACGGTCATACCTTATTGCGCGCTACCAGTTGCTTGGAGATGATGATTCGCTGCAGTTCGTTGGTGCCCTCACCAATTGCCAGAAGTGGCGCATCCCTGTAATAGCGCTCAATATTGAACTCACGCGAATAACCATAGGCGCCGTGAATACGCATCGCATCAACGCTGTTGCTGATGGCTGCTTCAGACGCATGCAGTTTCGCCATGCCGGCTTCCATGTCACAACGCTCGCCGCTGTCATACGCCTGCGCTGCAGATTCTGTCAGGAGCCGGGCGGCTTCCACCCTCGTCGCCATATCTGCCAGCTTAAGCTGAATCGCCTGATGCTCACATATGGGTTTGCCGAAACTCTTACGCACCTGGGCGTAGGCGATCGACTCCTCAAGGCAAGCCCGCGCTATCCCCACACCCCGAGCTGCAATGTTAATTCTTCCCAGCTCAAGCCCCGACAGTATCTGCTGCAGTCCTCGTCCTTCTTCTTCACCAATAAGATTTTCACGTGAGACCTTGCAGTTCTCAAACAACAGCTCTGCCGTATCGATTCCCTTGTATCCCAGCTTATCCAGTTTTCGCACAACGTTAAAACCCGGCCCCTTTTCTATTAGTAGTAGGCTCATACCCCGGTGCGCAGGGTCTGCGCGTCGATCAGTCTTCACCAACACAGCCAAAATACCGCCCTCGGCACTGTTGGTTATCCAGGTTTTGGCTCCATTAACCACGTAGTGATCATCCTCACCGACAGCATGGGTTCTGATTCCCTGCAGATCAGTTCCGCAGTCGGGCTCGGTCAGTCCGATTCCACCACGCAGTTCGCCGGATGCAAATCTGGGGAGATAGTGCGTTTTCTGGCGCGTGGTGCCAAACCGCTGAACGGCAGCAGCCATAATAAGGTGGGAGTTGACTATTCCTGATACCGACATCCACACTGCTGATATCCGCTCAATGATAGACGCATAGGTGGTAGCAGACAGACCCAGTCCACCATACTCGGTGGAAATCGTCGCCCCGAACAGTCCCAATTCAATCATTCGATCGACAATGGACTGTGGGTAGGTATCACTGGCTTCTAACTCCCTGGCAACGGGACGCACGTCACGCTCCAAAAACCTGTCAACGGAATCCAGAATCATCGTCTCTTCACTGGTGTGCATTTCTACACCACTCATGGATGGTTACCTCTTACTGGCCTGAACCGATAACTGGTTAATCGTCTGCTGCATAACCTCGTTTGGGCACCAGGAACGCTCTCTGGTAGGTCATCACGATGGTTTCGTCGGCCTTCATGGCTGTGGTCGTGGCGGACACGATCCCCTGGTTCGGACGACTTTTGGACTCTCGCTTGTCCAGTACTTCTGATTCCGCGTACAGAGTATCTCCAGCAAAGACCGGCGCGGTCAGGTTGATATCCGTCCAGCCGAGGTTAGCGATTGCTTTTTGGCTGAGATCACTCACGCTCATGCCAGCGACGATAGCTAAGGTCAGTGCTGAGTTCACTAATGGCCTGCCGAATTCTGTTTTTGCTGCATATTCAACGTCGAAGTGGATCGGATGTGTATTCATCGTCAACAGCGTAAACCAGGTGTTATCAGCTTCCGTGATCGTTCTCCCCGGTCGATGTTCGTAAATATCACCAATCTGGAAATCCTCAAAGTAGCGACCATAGGACTCCCGATATCGACCTGGCCCCACCTCTTTTCTTTCAACAACCATAACGATACGACTTAAACAGCCTTGAGCGTTGCCGCCAGCCGGGCGCGAGTGAGATCCAGCAGTCCGTGGATGTTCTTCTGGTCATCGAGTTGGAGAATCCGCTTCGCCAGTTGATCAAGGGAATCTGGGTCGAGATAAGGCGCAACAAGCGTATTAAACTTACCCCGCATCTCAGCATCACTCAGAAAATTATTCGGCTCGCCTTTCGGGTCAACCACCATCTGCTCAAAGCTGTTACCTCCGATATCAACTCGCGCCACACCGCTCATGTTTGTTGGGTAATGCGCCTCAGCCCGGTCATCAACCACCGCCTTGATTTTCTTGCACAGTGCCAGGGTGTCCGGATCATCAAGGTGGGTTTCATAATCGTCCCATCCCATCCGCCCTTCACGAATAGCCACCGCACCGACGAACGCCATTGAAAACTGGCCATCGACGTAGTTCTTCGGGTTTTGCTTTTCACTTTCCGGATCACCAATCAGATTCCAGCCAGTCCGGGGCAATCCGACTTCTATCGCCTCGACGGCACGGTAATCGACATCATTGGCTGCCCTTATCGCGATGAGTGCGTCGATCGCAGCATGGCCGTAGCGGCACGAAGGATAGGGCTTTACTGCGATGTTCATGGTTTCATAGGCCTCACCCAATCCTGCAATCACTTCAGTGGGGTCTGCATCGGGCGCATAGGCCTTGAGAAAACCACCTTTAGTGCCTTCCAGGGACTCCTTAGTGCCAATAAACCCTTTAGACGCCATCACCGCCGACATCAGTCCACCCATTGCGGCATAACCCACGTGAAAGGGTTTGTTCCAGGCCCCATCAACGAGAAACTGCATCGAACCTGCTGCCTGGCTCCCGCAGAGCCCGAATGCGCTGACGATCTGATCGGTCGTCAGTCCCAGAATACTGCCAGCCGCAGCCGCAGCACCAAACACACCACAGGTTGCCGTCGGGTGAAAACCCCGGTTGTAGTGTTCTGTGGGATTCAGTGCAATGCTAAGACGGATCTGAACTTCGTAACCTGCCACAATGCCAGCGATAATACGCTGACCATCGACCCCGGTCATCTCTGCTGCTGCCAGTGCTGCAGGAACGATAGGTGCGCTGGGATGGATCGAACCCCGCGCATGGGTGTCATCAAAATCGAGTGAATGCGCAAGATTTCCATTGTAAAACGCGGCCGCCGTAGGCGAGTAACCCCGCTCATCTCCAATCACCACTGCGTCACCACCTGAAAGCCCTAGCGCGTCCAGGGAGTCTGACATGGCAGAATTCAAAGCGGCCGCATGCCGGGCCCGCAGCGCAATACCCACATGGTCCAACACCAATAAGCGGGTGCGCTCAACAACATCTTGTGGAAGCCTGCTGAACTGAAGATCAGCGACAAATTGTGCAAGACTGGCAGTTTCTGATTTCATCTTAGTCACTCCGTATTCTGCTGTAACAAGATCGCAACACTCGAACGCCAGATCATAATCGGCAATGAGTGCCGGGTCCAACCAAATCAGACCTTGCACACACAGCGTGCCGGCCGATATTTGGCTTTTGCCGGCCTATCTTTCTGACATTCATGGCTGTTCCGACACGCCTGCCTTTTCCAGTATCGCCTGCAACATGACGTTAGCACCGGCAGTGGCCCATTCGGGCTTGATATCCTCAACCTCATTGTGGCTGATACCGTCGATACAGGGGATGAAAATCATCGATGTCGGCGCCGATTGGGCAATGAAGCAGGCATCATGCCCAGCACCTGTCACGATCTCGCGCGCTGAATATCCCATCTTATCAGCCCCTGCCCGTACAGCTGAGACACATCCCTTGTCGAATGGAATCGGCGCATAGTAGAAGATCTGTTCTAACTCGTATTCGAGTCCCGACTTATCACAGATTTCAGCCACGCTATCACGTAACGCACGGTCCATCTGACTCAACACATTATCATCTGGGTGGCGGAAATCTACTGTGATGAATGTCCGGCCAGGAATGACATTTCTGGAGTTAGGGTAAGCGTCTATCATGCCGACAGTCGAACATGCCAACGGGGCATGTGACAATCCGATCTCGTTAACTCGTTCGATGACCCGGGCAGCATCAAGCAGTGCATCTTTGCGCCGATCCATCGGCGTCGGGCCTGCGTGAGATTCAACCCCAGTCAGAGTGATTTCGTACCATCTTTGCCCTTGTGCATCGGTAACGATGCCAATAGTCGTTCCTTCTTCGACAAGAATTGGGCCCTGTTCGATGTGCGCCTCAAAATAGGCCTGTAAAGGACGCCCCATAGGCTCCGAGCCGGCATATCCGATTCTCTGCAATTCTTCGCCCATGCTCCGGCCCTCGTCATCTGACCGGCTCAAACCATAATCAAGCTCGTAAACCCCAGCAAAGACGCCCGAGGCGACCATTGCCGGAGCAAAGCGACTGCCTTCTTCATTGGTCCAACACACGGCTTCCACGGAATGCTTTGTCTGTAAACCCAGATCGTTCAGGGTACGAATAACTTCCAGTCCAGTCAGTACCCCGTAGACCCCATCAAATCGCCCACCGGTTGGCTGGGTATCCAAATGACTGCCCGCAACAACAGATGGCAATTCGGGTTCGCTACCCGCACGACGGGCAAATATGTTACCCATTTGATCCACAGAAATACTACAACCTGCTTCCGTGCACCAACGCACAAATAGATCGCGACCGGCCTTGTCTTCGTCGGTCAAGGCAAGTCGGCAAGACCCGCCCTTTTGTGTGGCCCCGATCTGGGCCATGTCCATTAGACTCTGCCATAAACGCTCGGCATTTATCTGACGTGGTTTATCGTTTGTCATACATCTACTCCTGGTCACTCTATGCAGGTCTTAAACCATCCAACGCCAGTGCAACAGGCAGCATCCGGTCAAATTAATCCTACAAACGGTGAAATGAACGCTGACTAGCAGCACTGTACATTCTGATTTCGAACAATCTTTCTAGCACTTGTTCCGGCACGGGTCAATTTCTTAACACTAGCGGGTTCCATGGTTCTGAATGCTGTTTTCACGACCAGCTCGATACAGCTTGTCGAGTTTGCTTGAACCGCCATAGTGCATGACAAAACAATGCAGCAACAACAACGCTACCACCCAGTAGGGTTCTAATACCAGGCTCTTCTCCAATCACCAACCAAACCCACACCGGACCGATAATCGCCTCCAAAAGCGTTAACATGGCCACCTCCGGTGCTGGAAGATAGCGTGGCCCAAGGGTCAACAGTGCGAGCGCCACAGGTAACACAACGCCAGCCCCTATCAGTAAAATCAACCATTGATACACTCCCAAAACAGGAAACTGGGCAAATGGATAGGCTACTAACGCGGCTAACAATAGTCCAAAGCCAGCAGCAGGAATCATATTAAGATCACGTCTACGACGAACCACTGTATACACACCAGCAATAGCAACAGCATTGATCAGTGCTAACAGATCGCCCAGCCAGTTACCAGTAATCACACCACCACTTGCCACGACCACGAGGCCAAGACCTGCAGACCAGATGGCGAGCCATGTGGGCCGCTCGATCACATCATCCAGAAATATTCGGGTCAGGAGTGCAGCAATCAATGGTGTACTTGCAAATATGACGAGGACGTTTGCTACCGTTGTTCGCTCCAACGCCAAGTAGAATGTCCAGCTTGCCGCACCTTCGAGCACAACCACTACTAGACCCCAGACGCCAATCATCAGCATGTGACGTACAAAATCTCGCCCACAGTAGAGGGAATATCCCACCAACATCAGGAGACCAGCAATCGTGCATCTATAAACAACAAGCGTAAAGAACTCTACACCGACAAGTCGGATCAGCAAGGCATCTGGCGTAAAGATCAGAACACCTGCCAGCGTTATCCAAAAGCCTTTACGATAGTCAGAACTCAAGAGATTCTCCAGTTTCCCCAGGGGGCGGTCCGTGCTGGTACCAAGACATCAAATTAGAGTGGCGCGCACCGACAGCACAATTCCATCGATTCTCTAACCCAGAGGGTGACTACGGTCAGTTAGAACGTTGGGCAATAAATTCCTCAATAGAATCGACCGGAACAGGGCCACCCTGAAAAGCAACGAGGATTCCATTGGGATTAAAAATCATTATAGTGGGTGTACCCTGGAGAGACTGACGACTATGGGACAAGACGAAATCTGCAACTTCGTCTGCTTCCCCGATCAAAGACTTAAAGTCGTTACCTAACTCTTCCAGCAAGGCCCAAGCACCACCGAAACCCTCATGACCATCTATTGATAAACCTATGACTGTAAAACTTCCGCTTTTTTGTCGACGAGCCAAATCTGCGTAGGTTGGTAATTCTTTCTGACAGATTGGGCACCTAAATGACCAGATCACGACAACAAGCCAGTGCTCTCCATCAAAAAACTGCTCGATCGTTGCAGATTGGCCCTCGAAGTTCTCGAAGGTCTGCTGCCCAAATGATCTCGCTGGACAAAGCATCAGCAATGTCGTGCAGATAACAACCGCCAATATAGATCGAGCCTCGTTCATGACTCACATCATTGGGTAGGTGAGGCCGCAGACGATGACTGCGGCCCGTATCGAATAACAATCGCAATACCCGCTACAGCAATAGCGATACCCATCAGCGTTATCAAAGACACCGTTTCATCAAAAAGAAGCCAGTCGAATACCGCCGTAACGGGTGGCATCAAAAAGAAAAGACTAACCACGTTGGTTGCCGCGTTTCTACGAACCAGCCACCATAACAACGTATAAGCGCCTACTGAAAGCACCAAAACTGACCACATCAAAGCAAACACGAATGTGCCAGTCCACTCGACATGTCCAGTTTCAAACCAACTCGAGATACCCCACATCATCACGGCAGCCATGATGAGCTGTATCATCGTGCCGGAACGTAGATCGACACTAGCGCAAAATCGTTTTTGATACAGCGTTCCAACGCTGATACTCAATACACACAGAAGAGATAGAAACACTGCAGGGGCGCCACTACCGAATCCGATGCTGGCAAAATTAGCCACGATAACTAAAACGACCCCGACTGTACCTAGGAAGAACCCGCCCCATTGCCGAATGTTCACGGCCTCACCCAGAATCGGGCCAATCAACACGGCCGTAATCACCGGTTGCATACCCACCACTACCGCGATTGTGGTTGGCGTCAGTCCTTCCTGTATAGAAGCAAATCCTCCATATAAATACAACCCGTGGACCAGGGCCCCAACGACAGCACAGTGGGCCCACTCACGAAAACTTGCCGGCAGCGGTGCACGGCTAACGACCACGAGTGCAACCATGACTATGGCGGCCAATGCGAATCGCATCATCAAGAACGTACCGGCTTCTGCATAGGGCAAACCTAACCGTGCACTGATATAGCCTGTACTCCACAAAACCACAAACAAACTGGGGGCACCAACCAGTAACAGTTGTTGTGGAATGGGTTTTGTATTTAACAAGGTCACCTACCTAAGCGCTATGCATCGAAAAATAAACGAGTTACCCAACATTACACACAAATCTGGTTTGTTTTGTAGATAATACCAATTACAGTCTCTGACTGATCGATCTATAAAACTCATTGCCCTAAAATTAAACACATGACAGATGAACCCCTATCAATAGACGTTACACAAGATACTTTTGCAGTTGAGGTAATCGATCGATCCAGAGAACTGCCTGTCTTGGTCGATTTCTGGGCTGAATGGTGCAACCCGTGCAAGATGTTAGCGCCAATACTCGCAAAACTGGCTGACGAACTTGCCGGCAAGTTTCACCTGGCCAAGGTAGATACAGACCGAGAACAACAGATCGCGGCACAGTACGGCGTCCGTAGTTTGCCAACGGTGAAACTCTTCAAAGATGGGGAGGTTAGCGATGAATTTATTGGTGCACTTCCCGAAAAAGCCATTCGTGAGTTTCTAGAACGACACCTCGATCGGCCAGCGGATGAGACTCTAAAACAAGCCGCTGAACTTGTAGACCAAGATAATCGTTCTGAAGCTATTACATTATTGCAGCAGGCTTTGATCGACGATCCAAACTACGACAAACTCCAATTTAAACTGGCATCATATCAGCTTGATGACAGGGATCCTGCTGGAGCTAGAACAACCCTTAAAACAATGGCCCAGTCCAGACGACAGGATGCTGATTACAAAGCGCTGCTAGCGACAATTGAAATGAACGAACTCGCGGGATCAGAACTCGACGTCGAGTCGCTCAGAATGGAGATCGCCTCTGCACCTGAAAACTACGAGGCACGCCGACAACTCAGCACACTTCTTTTTTTGGAGGCTGATATCGATGGTGCTATGTCCGAGGCGCTGGAGATCGTGAAGGGTGGCCGCGAAAAAGATCGAGACTCCGGGCGTGAAGCGCTGTTAAAAATGTTCGAAGCCCTGGGTAATTCAAACGAGCATGTCGTTCGTTATCGACGCCTGCTCGCTCAGGCATTGAACTGACTCCAGCAGAGAGTGCTACCGGGTTGTCATGGTAAGCAGTGACTTATAAAGTTGCGATTTCAAACGATGTTAGTAGGTCACAACGCTGCGTATAGACTTGCCCTCGTGCATCAGATCAAATGCTGAATTAATATCTTCCAGCGGCATTGTGTGTGTAATCAGGTCATCGATGTTGATTTTTCCATCCATATACCAGTCAACAATCCGCGGAACCTCTGTCCGACCTCTGGCACCGCCGAAAGCAGTGCCTCTCCACACTCTGCCGGTCACCAGCTGAAACGGCCGGGTGGCTATCTCGGCACCTGCAGGTGCGACACCAATAATGATGCTTTCGCCCCAGCCCTTGTGACAGCACTCCAGCGCCTGGCGCATTACTTCCACATTACCGATACATTCAAAGCTGTAGTCTGCACCGCCCCGCGTGAGATCGACCAAATGCGCAACCAGGTCACCATCTACCTCGCTCGGATTGACAAAATGAGTTACACCGAACTTTTCGCCCAGAGACTTACGCTCCGGATTCAGGTCAACACCGATAATCATGTCGGCACCAACGAGTCTTGCACCCTGAACAACATTCAGGCCTATACCGCCTAGGCCGAACACAACCACGTTTGAACCGGGTTCTACTTTGGCAGTATTGATCACCGCACCGATACCAGTGGTCACACCGCAACCGATGTAGCAGACCTTGTCAAACGGTGCATCAGAACGGATTTTGGCAACAGCGATCTCGGGCAATACTGTGTAGTTTGAAAACGTTGATGTACCCATGTAATGGAAAAGCCTGTCGTTGCCCAGGGAGAAACGACTGCTTTCATCCGGCATCAAGCCACGACCCTGTGTTTCACGAATCGCCTGACAGAGATTTGTTTTGCCAGAGGTACAGTATTCACAAACGCGACATTCCGGAGTGTAAAGTGGAATGACGTGGTCACCCTCACTCAACGTTGTTACTCCTTTCCCGACTTCAACCACCACACCCGCCCCTTCGTGTCCGAGGATGGCAGGGAAAAGACCTTCCGGGTCATCTCCGGACAGGGTAAACGCATCGGTGTGACAGATACCCGTCGCCCTGATCTCTATCAGAACCTCTCCTTCCCGGGGTCCGTCTACATTGACTGTTTCGATACTGAGCGGCTTACCGGCCTCGTGAGCAACTGCGGCACGACTGGCTATCATGATGCACTCCTGATTCCTGGTTCAGCAAAATATCCTACACAATTATAGCGATACTGGATTGTAACTAGAAACCAGCAATAGCCGAGCGAGCTCGACCACTTTCATGCCCAGCTTGGTCCAACAAGCCACCCTGATTAACCGCGAGGGTGATGCTCAGCGTGCAGTGACTGCAGGCGTGCCCGTGCGACATGGGTATAGATTTGTGTTGTTGAAAGATCGGAATGGCCCAGCAACATCTGCACGCTACGAAGATCTGCGCCATGATTGAGCAGGTGGGTGGCAAAGGCATGGCGCAGGGAATGTGGTGATAATGCCTCGCCCACACCGGCGATGGTCGCATAGCGTTTGATCAGTTGCCAAAATGCCTGGCGCGACATCGGACCGCCTCGACGCGTGACAAACACCGCTTCAGAAACCCTGTCTCCCAGTAATTCGGGGCGGGCATCGTTGAGATACTGTGCCAGATACGCAAGCGCCTCTTCGCCTATTGGAACGATACGCTCTCGCCCTCCTTTGCCTGTCACCCGCACCAGGCCGGCAGCGGAATCGAGTTCACTCAGAGCCAGGTTTACCAATTCTGAAACCCGCAACCCAGTGGCATAGATCGTCTCAAGCATCGCTCGATCTCGAATACCGAGCGCTGTGTTTTCAACCGGTGCTGCCAGAAGTTGCTCTACACTGGATTCAGACAATGTTTTAGGTAGTGTTTTGCCGATGACTGGCGATTCCAGATCTGACGTTGGATCTGACTCAGCAATTCCCTCCCGGGCAAGATAACGGTAAAAACGACGCAGGCTCGATAGCTGCCTTGCTGAAGATCTTGCACTGATCCCCGAGCGGACCGTGTGCGCCAGATAGTCAAGAAGCTCAGACTTGGAAGCTTCATCCATAGAACGTTTTTGTTTTCCCAGCCAATCGGACATCTTCTTCAGGTCTGTCCGATAAGCCGTCAGAGTGTTGGCACTCAACCCGGACTCCAGCCAGACTGCGTCTAGAAACTGATCGATCAGCTGGATATTTTGTTTTTCAGACATCCTTAGTGGCTCCAGGCCTGGCGCAGATCTAAATCCTGAATTTTCTGTTTCAGAACCAGCTGTTGATTTCGGTCGTCAGCCTGCTGCAACAAGTCGAGATAAATCATCCGCGCGTCAGTCAACAAGCCGGCCTGTGTCAGCTGTACAGCCGCCTTGAATCGAGCACTCTGGCTCCACCGCGATGCCGTGGCAGTTCTGGTATCGACCACCGCCGAACGCAGGAACAAATCTGCACTTCGCACATGTTCATTCAGTGCAGCGTGGGATTCGGCCATCCAGAAAAACAACTCCTGCCGCTGGCGAGGCGTCTGGACCAGATTGGCTGCCTGCGCAAATCCCTTCAATGCGAGTGCATGGCGACCAATAGTCTGAAGATCAAACAACACTTGCATGACACGGTCAAGCATTTCCTCCGACAGTTGATCGCTCCCCGATAGCCAATCCACTACTGCGATCAAGCCGTCATCTGCCTGCCCTGCAAATATCTGGATTCGTGACCGTCGGAGCACCCATTCTCCTTCGTTCATGTTAGGGGGCGGTGCTCGCATCTTGCCCGAAAGGCGAGCAGCCAGCGCATAGTGTTGATTCTGTACCGCTTCCTGAGCCAGAGCTTGTAGAAGGTCGTCCTCGATCTGACTCTCTGATCCCATCGGGGCAGTATCTCCATACAAGAGCAGAACCAACGGCGATAATTGTGTCTCAATCAGGGACGCCACCAAAGAACGGGTTAAAATTCCGACGGCATCTTCCTCGACACCTGTACGCAAGATGGTCACCAGTAATGCACGCTGTCCCTCCGACCCGACGCCGGCGCTCTCTACGGCGTTAATCCAGGATCCCGGATCCTGCGGCCCAAAGGGTATTACTGGAAGAATCTCCGCGGCGAGTCTGTTATAAGCAGTCAACAACTGGACTCGCGTCGGTGGCAGCACCGGGGCTTTTGTCTTCACACCGGATGCCAACAACCATTCCAGTGCTTTAACCCTGGATGACCAGTCTTTTGCCAGCAACGCGGCTTCCGCCATTATCCCCCAATAGAAGTGTGCATCCACACCGACGTTCGACTGTTCTGCCGTTGCACCGAGACGAGTCAGTACGTCGTCTGCACTATAGGATCCCTCCCTGAGTCGCGCGACCAGTCGTAATCGCTCGGCTTGTACCCCTTGCTGACCGACAAGATAACGTAAAGCCTCTCCCGGCCGACCTGATTCCAGCAGAATCGTAGCCCTCAACTCCCCCCAACTCGCGTCATCGGGATAGTACTCAGACTGAAACCGGCTGCAGGCCGCATCCGCATCCACAAACAGGTTTTCGGCGCGGTAAGCATCGATCATCAACCGCCTGGCTGTCATCGCGGTATGGTTGTCCGGCTCGCTGTCAACCCACATTGCTCTTAGCACTGACCGTGCACGCCTCGGATTATCCTGCAGGATATGCACGCCAGCGATCTCGACATAAACCCGAGCCTTAAGCACACCATCAAGCCTGGACAACGCGGATTGAAGACGCGACAACAACATCGTGTAGTCACCTGCCGCTCTCAGTGCCAGCCACAACTCCTGCTCCCATTCCAGCCAATCAGATTTATGCTCGGTTTCTATTTCCTTCAACAGAGCCAGTGCAAGACCTGATGCGCCAGACTGCCGAAGCTCGCGGATCCGGGTCAGCGTAGTCGATATGTCGACCGCTAGAAACACGGGGGCAGCGATACCTGACTGCGGCAGCAGAGTCGGCTGGACCGAAATATGAGTTCTGAAACCAGTGTCTAGTTGCGGCAACCACAAACGCGTATCGTCATCTGCCTGTCGCAGATTAGGCAGCGGCAGCGGTGAATTAGTCGGATCAGATAAGACATTAAGTGGCACGGCATACAGCAATACTGCAACAGCCATGCCGGGCATCAGATTCTTCCACCTGTTTAACTGATATCCGATCAGTGATTCGAACAGCCTGAATATACGGTGGGGGAGCACAGTTTGGTCACTGCGCAAAGTCATCCAAGGACCCGCATCGACACCTCGGGTCATATCACAACCTGGCCGAACTGTGCGACCAGCGTTGAAGGTTGTATCAGGAGATCTTTTCTTTGATCCGGGCAGATCTTCCCGTACGCTCGCGCAGATAATATAACTTGGCTCGTCTGACATCGCCGCGTCGGCGTACTTCGATCGAATCCACCATCGGGCTATGGGTCTGGAAAACACGCTCTACACCCTCACCGTAGGATATCTTACGAACTGTGAACGATGAGTTTAGTCCCCTGTTCTTTTTTGCGATGACAACACCTTCAAACGCCTGTAGGCGTTCTCTGTTCGCTTCTTTGACTTTTACCTGGACACGAACAGTATCACCCACCGCAAAATCCGGTAGATCGGTTTTCAGTTGTTCCTGTTCTAGTTCTTTAATCAGGTTGGTCATTTGAACTCTCCCGTTCTTCTCGCTCGCGTTTGTACTGTTCGAGCAACTGATGCTCTTCCTTGTTCAGTTTCCTCTTGGCCAGCAGATCTGGCCTGCGCATCCAAGTTCGTCCCAGTGCCTGCTTCAGGCGCCAACGACGGATCTCGTCATGATTACCACTCAGCAACACCGGCGGTACGTTACCACCTCGATACACTTCCGGCCTGGTGTAATGCGGCCAGTCGAGCAGGCCATCACTAAATGAATCAGCGGCCGCCGAACCGTCGTTACCCAGCACACCTGGCAACTGCCTGACCAGCGCCTCTATCAACACCATCGCTGGCAACTCACCCCCTGCAACCACATAATCTCCAATCGAAATTTCATCATCGACCTCAGTCTCGATCAGACGTTCATCAATGCCCTCGTACCGTCCGCTTAACAGAACCAGCGAATCTTGATTCGCCAGCGCTTTGATACGCGCCTGGTCCAGCTTACCACCCTGTGGAGACAAGTGCAGCACCTTGCCACCACCCGCCGCGCGAGCTGCTGTCAATGCCCTACGCAGGGGCTCAATCATCATCACCATGCCGGGTCCCCCGCCATAAGGCCGGTCATCTACCCGACGATAGCTATCGTCGGTAAATTCCCTCGGGTCCCACAAGGCCAACTCAAGCGACCCTGACTCCAGGGCTCGTCGGGTCATTCCCCAATAGCGTACTGCATCGAACATTCCGGGAAATATTGTGATCACGTCGAGTCGCATCGTCCTGCCACCCTGCCGGCTCCAACAAACGCCGGTCAGTAATCCTTTTCCCAATCGACCTGAATTCGACCTCTATCCAAATCGATCTCTGCCACCACTCCAGGTATATAGGGCACCAATCGTTCCTGCTCTCCCTTCAACACCAGCACATCGTTGGCGCCTGTCTCGAGCAGACGATCTACCTTTCCCAGATTCTCGCCACTTAAGTTGACAACCTCTAGGCCTTCGAGTTGATGCCAGTAATATTCTCCAGGCTCGAGCTCACCGAATCCATCTGCCGCTACAGCAATATCCACATCCATCAGTTCCTTCGCCTGGGCTGGGTCGTCATAACCTTTCAGGTGACAGACAACACCCTTCTGGTGAAGACGACCCTCGAGCACTGTTCGCACCATCCAGCCCTGGTCCTGTTTCAACAGCCACGTGTCGTATTGCAGAATGTCGCCAATCCGGCTGGAATAGTCTTGAACCCTGACCCAGCCTTTGACTCCAAAGATACCTCGGACCCGGCCCACTACCACCGTGCCGTCCTGCTCATAGTTCACTGGGTTACACCGCACACCGGCGCGACCGCCGGCCGTACTCATATCAAGCAGCGGCTTTGCGCTTGACCTGTTTAAGAATATTCGCAACCCGGTCTGACGGCTGCGCACCCTGACTGATCCAGTAGTTTGCCCGCTCCGTATCGATGCGTAATGATTCTTCCGATTCAACAGCCATCGGGTTAAAAAACCCGATCCGCTCAATAAAGCGCCCGCTCGGCTGACGTCGCTGATCTGAGACTATGATCGAATAGAAAGGTCTTTTCTTCGATCCACCCCGCGCGAGCCGTATCTTAACCATAAAGAATCTCCACTATCTGCTTCAAAAACCGGCAGATTCTAACATAACTCCCCATCAACTTCCCGGGGCGGGATCTAAAAATCAGCGCCCGAAAGGCGGCATGCCAGGTGTGCCGCCTTTCATCTGTCCCATCATTTTTGCCAGCCCCCCCTTCCCCTTTGCTTTTTTCATCATTTTCTGCATTTGCGTAAACTGCTTCAACAGTCGATTAACGTCCTGCACCTGGGAGCCCGATCCACCCGCAATTCGACGGCGCCTCGATCCTTTGATCAGCGCGGGAAACAGTCGCTCTCTGGCAGTCATCGAATTAATGATGGCAATAGTGCGACGGGTTTCGCTGTCATTAACTCGATTCTTCACATGGTCCGGCAAATCTGTCATTCCAGGCAGCTTATCAAGCATCCCGGCCAGGCCTCCCATCTGCTCCATCTGAATCAACTGATTTTTGAAATCTTCAAAGTCGAAGCCCTTGCCTTTCTTGAGCTTAGCTGCGATTTGCTCAGCCTGCTTTCGGTCGACCTTTCGTTCTACCTCTTCAACCAGGGTCAGTACATCACCCATTCCCAGGATTCGAGAAGCCACTCGATCCGGATGAAAGGCCTCCAGTGCCTCGACATTTTCTCCCGTACCCAGGAATTTGATGGGCTTGCCTGTGACCTCACGAATGGATAAGGCCGCACCGCCACGCGCATCGCCATCAGTTTTTGTCAGAACGATCCCTGTAAGCTCAAGTGCCTGGTCAAAAGCTCGGGCACTATTGACCGCATCTTGGCCGGTCATACTGTCGGCCACGAACAATGTTTCGACAGGTGATACTTCATTGTAGATCCGACTGATCTCCATCATCATCTCGTCATCCACGTGCAAACGACCGGCAGTATCAATGATGACTACATCCATAACGTGCGTAGTTGCATGGGCGACAGCATCGCGTGCGATTGCAAGAGCGTCGTCCCCATCACCAAAATACGCAACACCGACCTCCTCGGCCAATTTGCGTAGCTGTTCCATAGCCGCAGGCCGGTAAACATCGACGCTGCTGAGGAGTACATTTTTGTTCTCTCGATCTTTAAGCAACAGTGCCAACTTGGCAGCAGTCGTCGTTTTACCTGCACCCTGAAGTCCCGCCATAAGCACCACTGCGGGCGGACGAACTGCGAGGTTCAACGCATCATTTCGTGCACCCATTAACTCAACAAGTTCATCGTGAACCACTTTGACAACAGCCTGTCCAGGGGTGAGGCTATCGAGTACTTTTTCTCCCAGCGCCCGCTGCTGCACTCCTTCTAAAAAGGTTTTGACTACCGGCAAAGCAACATCCGCTTCCAGCAGTGCCAGGCGGACTTCGCGCAGTGCCTGGCTGATGTTATCTTCCGACAACCGGCCGCGACCACGCAGATCACGAAAGGTTTCTTTGAGACGATCCCCGAGCTGACTAAACATTAAACTCTGATCTCCTTGAGTGCCAAATTAATGATTCGAAGGCAATTTCTGAATTCGGACTTCCTAAACTGCCCTTGCGATTCTACACTCTGCCCCATTGCCACTCGATCGAATCCAGCATCGCACTGTGTATTTGACCAAAGGACAAGCAACTTGACAGATAGCCTGAATATTCTGGCAGTAATCGCCTATGTGGCTGCAACAGCGCTGACGATTCGTTCGATGGGGCCGACCCAAACTCAGGGCAAAACCGAATTGAAAGCGCTTCGCCTGGTCTTGGTGGTAGGGCTTTTCCTGCATGGCAGTGCTCTGGCAACGGTTCTAGGTGTCGGTAATTCTCCAAATTTCGCCCTGGGCACCACCGTATCCAGTGTTGCTTGGATCATCGTTATGTTGTTTCTTGTCAGCAGTCTTCGTGCACCACTCACTTCTCTTGGTATCCTGGTTCTACCAACCGCCGCGATTGCTACACTAGTCGGGTGGCTCTACCCCGGCACATTGCATGCGCCAGCATTGGGGAGTATTGCTGCCAAATTTCATCTGTTGATTGCCGGATTGTCCTTTGGGCTGCTGAGTCTGGCAGTTGCGCAGTCGATCCTGTTGTTTTTTCTGGACCGGTTGATTCGGAATAAGCATCCAGTGGGTTTCTGGCTGAGCCTCCCACCAATGGAGACAATGGAGCTGATTCTATTTCGACTGATCTTCAGCGGCTTCACACTACTTACAGTCACTCTTATCAGTGGCATGGTGTTTTCTGATCGCTTGTTTGGGCAACCGTTCGTACTGAATCATCACGTCACACTGGCCGTTCTAGCCTGGCTGAGCTTTGCCGTACTGCTCGGTGGTCACCGACTCTTCGGCTGGCGCGGTCGCACAGCAGTTAACTGGACTCTGGCAAGTTTTGTTATCCTGGCCCTGGGTTATTTCGGCACCCGCTTCATACTCGAAGTTTTGTTATCTAACTGAACACTTTTTCTCATGTCTGATGGTGCTCAAATATCCCCGCGGACTGTACAGTCAAGCGACATTCACCGATTCTGGTTCCAAGACTGCCTGACGAGTCCACAAGAACTTGGCAATCGTAAAGCCGACTGGTTTGGAGGTAGCAAATCGTTCGATGACACGATCCGGCGCGCCTACAGCGACCTACCTGACCGGGCGCTTAACAATGAGTTCGACCACTGGCAAAGCGAGCCCCTGTTGGCCACCTCCCTCATTCTTATACTCGACCAGTTCCCACGGAATATGTATCGTGGAACAGCACGTTCATTTTCTTATGACGACAAAGCCAGGACAGCGGCGCAGACTGCGATAGACCTCGGTATAGACGGCAAAGTCCACCCACTGGAGGCAACTTTTATTTATCTGCCGTTTGAACACTCCGAAGATCCCAGGGACCAGGTGACTTCGGTTGGGCTTTTTAAACGATTGGCTCAGAATGCGCCGATTGAACTCAAGGAACATCTAGAATCGGCAGTCGAGTATGCACGCAAGCATCAGGATATTCTCGCTAAATTCGGTCGATTCCCCCACCGGAACCAAGCACTGGGACGCTCGACGACGGCCGCCGAACAGGCATACCTGGATAGCGGCGGGGAGACTTTTGGAGTGCCCCAACAAGAATCAACTTAGATGAAGACCGGCCTAAACAAAAGGATCACCTGACACCACTAGACGCATGAGCGCCGCAACAAAATTCTTCTTCTGCTTGATCACAGCCCTCGCCAGCCAGGTCTTTATACCGTGGTCTGCGAATGCCAGTGAACGCTTCATAATAGTTGCCTCCACAACGTCTACCGAAAATTCTGGTCTCTACAACTTCGTGCTACCGCGCTTTAGTGAACAAACCGGTATTGAAGTTCGGGTCGTTGCGGTGGGCACGGGCCAGGCCTTGTATATCGCTCAAAACGGCGACGCTGATGTCCTTCTCGTGCATCATCGCCCCTCGGAAGAGCAGTTTATTTCACAAGGACATGGCGTGACTCGGTATGATCTGATGTACAACGACTATATCCTCGTCGGTCCTCGGGATGACCCGGCCTCCGTCCTTTTCGCAGCCGATGTTATTGGTGCCGTTCAACGCATCGCAACCAATAAGAGCTTATTTGTTTCTCGAGGAGACGACAGCGGCACCCACAAAAAGGAACTGGAACTCTGGAACCAGAGCGGTATTGACACCGCAAAGGTAGGCAACGGCTGGTACCAGGAAACAGGCCGCGGCATGGGGGGTACTTTGAATATGGCGAGCGCGCTGGACGCTTATACACTGACTGACCGTGCAACCTGGCTCAAATTCGGCAACAAAGGACGGCTCGATATACTCTTTCAGGGTGACCCGCCGTTGTTTAATCCATATGGCATCATCCTCGTAAATCCGCAAAAACATCCCCACGTCAAGACCCTCGACGGCCAGACTTTTATCGACTGGATGCTCTCAGAGACTGGACAGACACTGATTGCTAACTACCGAATCCTGGGCCAACAGGCATTCTTTCCGACAGCTAAACCGTAAATTCTACAATTGACATAAAACTATCGATCATGCCTCACTCATCAAATGTTCCGACGATTCAAGCCAGATCGGATCGATGTCGACGCCCCAACCCGGTTTGTCCGTCACCTCCACATGGCCGTCCTCAACAGAAAACGGTGACTCGACAAACAAACCATCCTGCCAGGGATAATATTCCGGACCCTCAATCGAAAACTCGAGATACTTTCCCGCATTCTCGATAGTCCGCAAAAGATGCATGGTGAACAGCGTCACCATAGATAGATTCGCACAATGCGGTGTGCAAGGCATCCCGACTGCTGCAGCCATGCGCGCAACTTCCATGGTGCGCACCATACCCCCCAAATAACACACATCGGGCTGTACGATATCAACAGCACGCATGTCGATCATTCTCCGCCAGGTCGGTATTTCGCAGTCCTGTTCACCGCCTGTGACATCCAGGCTAAGCGCCTGCGTGACCGTCCGCGTCTGCTCCAACTCCCAGTATGGGCAGGGTTCTTCAAAATGCTCGACGCCGTACTGCTCGAGCATCTTCCCCACTTCAATCGCCCTGGCAGGGGAAAAACCACTGTTGGCATCAACCAGTAATGCGACATCGTCGCCCAGTCCTTTCCTAACCTCCGGCACGATCGCTTCAGTCCGACCAGGCCATTCATCGATGTCCCGCCCACATTCAGCACCCACTCTGAACTTAAACGCCGTATATCCGTATTCTTGTCGTAATCTACAAAGCCGTTCGGCCTCAGCTTCTGGCTTGATATCACGCCGCATGCTTGAGCCGTAAACACGTAACTTTCCAGGTGAACCTCCCAATAACTCGCACACGCTCTTTCCCTGGGCACGCCCACCCAAGTCCCACAATGCGGTATCAAGCCCTGCCAATGCCCGTCGCAGATAGGAGCCTGGAAACTTGTGCTCTCTGAGCGGAATGAGGTCCACCAGTGTTTGGATGTTGGTACACGGCTCGCCCAACACCCAGGGCGCGATCTGCCGGTGAACAACCCGTGCCGTAATATCGGCATTGTAAGGCGCGACCTGACCCCAGCCGTAAGCGCCATCCTCAGCTGTGACCTTGACGAAAGCTAGATATTCGCGACTGAACGTTTCTATGCGTGTAATTTTGGCGCTCGACATAACTAAACCCGTTGCAAGAAAGACAGCCTTTCAGGAATCAAAGACAATCACGTTACGCAGGGCCTGACCTCCTTTTACTGCTGCTATCGCATCATTGATCCCTTCAAGGGGATAACACTCTGACACCAGTTCGTCGAGTTTCAAACTGCCTTTCAGATAGTGTTCGACCAGAGGGGGAATATCGGTATCAAGATGGGCCTGCCCCATCTTGCTGCCGACCAGTTGAACCGCGTCGTTCGCAAGATTGAGTGTCTTAAATTGCGCTGTAACGCCTTCTGCGGTCATGCCCACAAGAACCACCATGCCAGCCCGGCGCACCAGTGTTAGTGCCTGTTCGACTGCAGTTGCGCTACCCGCAGCAACGAACACATAGTCTGCACCTCGACCGTCCGTCAACCGTTCAACCTCATCTTTGATGTCCCCGTTTACAGGATTGATCCCGTGGGTGGCACCCAACCGCAGCGCGGCTTGAATCTTCTCGTCTACCAGGTCAACCGCAATGTTGACCTTACTGCCACAAATTGCCGCACCCTGTATACAGTTCAAACCGATACCACCTGTGCCGATCGTCGCCACCGAACTACCGGGAACAACACCGGCAACGTTCTTGACAGCACCGAAACCGGTGATCACGCCACACGACAGCAGAGCAGCACTGGTCATAGGTACTGACGTGGGAATACCCAGTACCTGGGATTCGTGGACCACAACCTGTTCGGCAAATGCACCCGTACGCAACCCGTGACCGAGAGTTTTGCCATCTCGATCCTGGAGCGGTGAGGTCGTGTCCAGTGGAAATATCGTTTCACAGAGACTGTGATGATCTTTGGAACAGTAGTAGCAGTCACCACAAGACCGGAGTAGGGTAACCACCACGGTGTCACCCACTGCCACACGTGCTACCCCGTTACCGGCCTGCTCCACGACACCTGCAGCCTCGTGTCCAAATACAGCAGGCAGAGAACCGCCCCATCCTCCATCCATATAGGTAATATCGCTGTGACAAATGGCACAGGCGCTCAGCTTGACCCTGACCTCATAGGATCCTGGATCGGCAAGGCCAACCTCTTCCACCGACAAAGGTGCCCCAAATTCCCGACAGACTGCTGCTTTCATATTATTGTCCTATATGTTGACGCAAGCAGGATGAACGACAAACAGTGGTTCGCCAATCTAACCCAACACAGAAAAACTGCTTTGCGCATTAATCTCTCGCAATCGTGACATCGTTGAAGTATCCAGCACATGATCGACATTGCCCAGTGCAAACTGCAGAGAGGTCTGGTCATGATTATTACCCGATTCGCAATAGTCAATCAGCGCACTCATAAGCCGTACTTGGAGTGGCAATACACTCTCCGTAACCGGATAGACCATCGTCAGTCTGGACTTCGACAAGAATTACTTCGGCACCGTAGGTCACCCCGTGCGCCCAGTGATAAGGAACTTTATTTCGCACCAAAAGCGGTGTTGTTCTAATGCCAGTGATCAACATCGTCTTTGCTCCGACACCGTTTAGGTGACATTTAGACCGATCCAGTCACTTATGGTAGCTTGTGATTCGGCACCAAGTCACGTCATCATGAAATGGGGTGGTGGAATTCAAACGATCTTTCCGCGCACCTGGCCAAGCTCGGTAATCAGTTGGCTACCGTGCCCAACCGCGACACCTCACCGGTAACGTAGTTGTGAATCTTGAAAGCTCCCGACGGTGTGCCCAGATAGCCATCCACTTTCCAAAGATTGTCGGTAATTAAATCAGTGGGAGAATAATTTTCACTGTCATACAGCGGATCATCGCCGCCGTGCGTGTGATAACTGGCTGTCGCCACCGAACCGGAAGGTACCTGGTTGGGGGAGCCAATATTAACCGAGTTGACAGTACCTCGAACCGGACTGAGCGCACTGAAGGTCGCGTCGGTGTTGCGATAGACCCAGCTTCCGTATTCGATGTTTTCACTGACCGACGTTGGATTGATGTCATTCAATGCGTTCCACGCCGCATCGTGCTGCCCCGACCAGCGACTTGCAGTATCAGTGTCCGCATCACCAGAACTGGCAATCAGCGCTACTGCGACTGCAGCCGCACCAAGCAACGCCACATCACGTACGCTATCGCTTGAGCCATCTTTTGAGTCAGGCGCAAGCGCCAACAGGGGCGAACGACCAAAACTGCCGCGTAATGTCAGCATGATCCGCTCGCTGTTCGATCCTGGAAAGCGCAGGCTTCGCCCCTGATGAAACTCGAGTTCCAGCTTGGCTTGAGGATAGGTGCTAAATGCAAAAGGTAACGTCAAGTTCACCTGTCTATCATAGGCAGACCCCGCTTCAATTTGCCGTACCGTGAGCGTGGTATCGCGTATCTTTGCACGGATGTCCGCGGCATAGGCCGCCACACTGTCTTCCCGTTCTATGCGAAAAAGGCTACTGGAAAACACGTCCGTCGAGATCCGACCATACCAACTGTGGCGCTCTCCCGCACTCGGACTAATAATTCGCGCACCGCCCAGATCGACATAGGCCAGCGCACCGCTGTAGCGTATAGCACCTCCCTGATAATCCGCCGGAAGGTCGCCAGAGGGGTGAAACAAACGAGAGTCAACGCTAGCGTAGTGGTCCGATAGCAACGACAGATGCGACCCCTGGCCTGCAAAGGTCAGCCCAGAAAACCTGCGGCGTGCCATTGCCAGTCCGAATATCTGGGCCTGATCTGCAAGTCCAAACACCGAAGTGAGCACGGGCTGTCCCATTACAGGCTGGGTCAGCCACCAGCCCGCACTGGGCATTTCATCACCCACAGCCCGACCTGCTGAGCAAAAGAACACGCAACCCGCCACGGCAAGCGTGCCCAGCCACCCTATCCTCAGATTGTTAACAACCATCCTGTCTCCGCAACACCGACCATGTTTCGTTTTTGATTAACATACTCTCACGTAGTCTGCCGATGGGTCACACCTCACAGTCGATGAACAATCGATTCCTATCTCCTAATTACCTGTTACGCTACCGCTTCCTTGCCGTAGGATTATCGCAGGATGCCATCAGGCCCGTTTGATTGAAAACACGAGATTTATTGATTGCTGCCAGTGTCCCGCTAATCTGGGGATTGGGCTTTACGATTGCGAAGGCTGGCCTGGCAGAATTTCCACCTCTGTTCCTGATGGGGATGCGGTTTACTCTGGCAGCCGCGCTCGTGATCTGGTTCCTGCCGATTCCACGAGGTCACCTTAAAGATATTTTCTGGATTGCCCTGATCGGCTCATCGATTCAATACGGCCTGACCTTCACAGGCCTGTCTCAAATTGATGCCTCCCTGGCCGTCATTATCGTCCACCTGGAAGTGCCGTTCAGCGTACTCTTGGCCGCAATCGTACTTCGGGAACGTCCCGGCTATCAGCGATGGTTGGGCATGCTCGTGGCCTTTCTGGGTATCGTGCTGATTGCCGGTCAGCCACAGGTCCGTGGGCAAGGGCTTCCGATTCTGCTGACTGCAGGCGGGGCAATGACTTGGGCAATTGGACAACTCATGGTCAAACGACTTCACGGTGCGGTCAGCGGATTGACGCTTATCGGCTGGATTGGAATTTTTGCTGGGCCTCAGATGTTAGCCGGCTCTTTTCTGATTGAAACAGGTCAACTCAACGCGCTTAGCGCGGCAACATGGGTAGGCTGGGGGGCAGTGTTGTACCTTGGTATCGTCATGACCCTGGCAGGTTACGGGATCTGGTTTACGGTGCTTTCCCGGAACCCCATGTCACAGGTCATGCCTGTTTTATTGTTGCTGCCTATATTCACAATCGTGTCCAGTATGTTGTTGCTCGGCGAAAAACCATCCTGGTTTGTACTTGGCGGCGGGCTGATCGTACTCGCGGGAGTCGCCATAATAGTATTTGCCCACAAATTGAGATTCAGAAGAGTAGAAACGACCCACTAAATAATATGGCAACATCAAGCGCAACCATTCAGACTGGTGAAGTCCATGTGTGGTCTTTGAGTTTTTCTGACGCCGAATCCGATATCGCGAACCTGAGTCAACTCCTTTCTGACGACGAACAAGCCCGCGCAGTCCGCTTCATCTCAGACTGCGATAGGATCCGCTTTACCGTTGCCCGCGGTGTACTGCGTCAACTCCTGTCTGCTTATACCCGACACCCCGCCAGATCAATCCAACTGATCTACGGCCGCCATGGCCGACCGGCCCTGACAGCCTCCCAGGCACACGGCATCAACTTTAATTTGTCACATTCGGGAGAACATGCTTTATTCGCACTGTCGCGTGAGGGCGATGTTGGTGTCGATATTGAACGTATCCGACCCTATTCATCGGCTTATCGACTGCGTCTCGCCAAGCGGTTTTTTTCTGAGCTGGAATTCTCTGCGATACAAGGACTGAGTGCGTCCAAGGTAGAACAGGCATTCTTTGCGTGCTGGACCCGCAAGGAGGCTTACATCAAAGTACATGGCCGGGGCCTGTCACTACCACTGTCACAGTTCTCTGTCAGCGTAAACACCATGAGCGCACCCCAACTTCTAGCGACACCTTGGTGCCCCTCCGACCTCAAGCTGACACGGTTGTGGGACCTTGCAGCACCTAGAGGCTACCGCGCCGCTATCGCCCTGAAAACATTTGCTGGTGACCCTGAATTTCGCCTCTTCGAGTGGTCAGATAAGGTCAGTCCCGGCCTATGATCGGTTGAAATCATCGTCGAACCGCTCAATATCATCTTCGCCAAGATAGCTGCCGGTCTGCACTTCAATAACCTCCAGCATCTCACTTCCAGAGTTTTCCAGACGATGCACTGTGCCTGCTGGGATAAATGTCGATTCCGCCAGTTTCAATGCAAATTCTCGGTCGCCGCAGGTGACCCGTGCTGTACCACTGACCACGACCCAATGCTCGGCCCGGTGCCGGTGTTTCTGTAACGATAAACGAGCTCCGGGCAACACTGTCAAGCGCTTGACCTGAAATCCAGGACCGGTCTCAAGAGCATCATAACTTCCCCACGGTCGAAAAACCTTACGATGCGTCACATATTGTGGACGATCTTTTTCTTTTAATCTGGCAACAACTTGCTTAACTCGTTCTACTTTTTCACGTGTCGACACCAGCAAGGCATCGGCCGTATCGACAATCACTAGATCATCGACTCCCAGAGTGGACACCAGGCGATGTTCTGCATGGACATAGGTATTTCGAGTGTCCTCTGCCAGCACATCTCCCCGCAACACGTTACCGTGTTCATCTTTATTACCGATGGCCCACAACGAAGCCCAGGACCCTACATCGTTCCATCCGGCATCAAGTGGCACGACCACAGCTGCCGCTGTGCATTCCATTACGGCGTAATCGATCGAATTGCTTGGGCATTTGGAAAAAGCCTCTTCTGAGAGTCGCGCAAACTCCTGTTCCCGAACCAGCGTCTGATATGCCTCGTGACAGCTGTCATAGATACCCTTACTGTGAGCCTGCAGTGCCTCCAGATAATCTTTTGCGCTGAACATAAACATTCCGCTGTTCCACAGATAGTCACCGTTGGCGAGGTATTGACAGGCAGTTTCATAATCGGGTTTTTCAACAAACTCGTCGACCCGGTATAAGTCAGTGAAAAGCTCAGCGCCACGGCGGATATAGCCATATCCAGTTTCTGGAGCACTTGGAATCACACCAAACAATGCAAGATGACCCTTCTTCACACCTTCTGCCGCTTTGGAGAGCGCCTGGCATAGAGCCGCGGGGTCTGAAATCACATGGTCTGCTGGCAAAACCAATAATACCGGATCTTCAGCCAGCGACAGCGCTTCTAATGCAGCGATCGCTGCTGCGGGGGCCGTGTTTCGTCCCACAGGTTCAAGAATAATCACCTGGTGGTCAAGGTCTAGAATCGAGAGCTGGCCTGCGACACTGAACCGGTGGTCTTCGTGACAGACCAACATCGGTGCCGCCAGATCGAGACCGGCAAGCCGTATGACCGTATCCTGCAACAGCGTGTTATCGCCAGCGATAGACAGAAATTGTTTGGGAACCAGTTGGCGCGAAAGCGGCCACAACCGAGTGCCTGATCCACCACAAAGAATAACCGGAATTATTGACATTTTCTAAAGACTGCCCACATGGGTCAGATCCAAGCCGTCAATTGTACTCACTGGCAAACACCGAAATCATATTCCGTTAAACCTGTCCAACAACCCGTCCACCGTCTGATCTACAAGTAGATAACGGGTTTGTGCTGAACTCACGAATCCCTGCGTCTGGGCGTTATCCAGAAAGCCGATAAGCTGATCGTAGTAACCTTCGATATTGAGCAGACCACAGGGTTTCTGGTGAAAGCGCAACTGAGCGAAGGTCATAATTTCAAACAATTCCTCCAGCGTGCCAATTCCACCTGGAAGGGCGATAAAGCCATCTGACAGTTGCGCCATAAGCGCCTTTCGCTCGTGCATCGTATTAACGACATGAAGATCTGCCAATCCGGTATGCGCAATTTCCATATCGATTAGAGATTGTGGTATTACGCCAACCGCCCTACCCCCTGCGTCGATGACGGCATCGGCAACTGCACCCATCAACCCTACACTGGCGCCACCGTAGATCAGACCCAAATTTCGCTGGGCCAGCGTGCGGCCGAGTCTAGCCGCCTCCACCCTGTAGCCTTCGCGGGCACCATCATGAGAACCGCAGAATACACAGATACTCTTCAATAATCCTCCTATCTATTCATATACCGCCCAATCCCACGTACAGGCGCAGTGTAGATCCTACCTTTACTTAGGTCCGGGCAGTACTTTCAGCAACACCGGTATACACTATACGGTGAGGATTCGTCACTACCCAGGACTGTGCCAGGAATATTCCCCATGAAATTTGACAACGTCCTGCAGACTGTCGGCCGGACACCGGTGGTCCGGCTGAACAGTTTTACCGGCTACCTTGCGCACGAACTCTGGGTAAAACTAGAAAGCTTCAACCCGGCCGGTTCGGTCAAAGACAGGCCTGCTCTGAACATGATTGAGGATGCCGAACAGCGGGGAGCTTTGAATCCTGGCGACACGATCATTGAACCCACTTCCGGCAATACCGGCATTGGGCTCGCCATGGTCGCCGCTGTCAAAGGATACCGGGCGATCTTCGTAATGTCTGAAGACATGAGTGTGGAACGCAAGCAGATCCTATTTGCCTATGGTGCAGAACTGGTGCTGACGCCAGCTGACAAAGGCACTGTCGGCGCCATAGAAGAAGCCCGGCGATTATCTGAAGAGAAGGGCTATTTCTTTGTCGGCCAGCACTACAATCCAGCCAATCCTGCAGCGCATCAGACTACCGCGAACGAAATCTATGAAGACTTCGGCGAGAAACTCGACGCGATCGTCTGTACCACCGGTACCGGCGGAACCATATCGGGCCTTTCAACCCACCTGAAGAACCGGATTCCCGGTCTGATGATCATCGCTACAGAGCCTGAGGATTCTCCAATTCTCTCGAAAGGCATCGCCTGTAAACACAAGATTATGGGCACGGCCCCGGGATTTATTCCCGATACTCTGGATCAGTCGGCCTACGACGACATCATACCTGTATCCACTGAAGCGGCCTTTCAATCAGCGCGCCAACTGGCTACTGACGAAGGTATCTTCTGTGGCATCTCCTGCGGTGCAGCTGTCGCGGGCATGCTCGACTATGCCTCCCGAGAAAGTGCCCGTGGTGCTGTTTTACTCGCAATTCTCCCGGACACTGGAGAGCGCTACCTCAGTACCGACCTTTGGGCCTAGCAGCGGCGAAAGGACCAATTATCCGATAGTTGTGATTTTGTTCATCGCTGCCCTATGTGGAAGACGGCCTGACACGACAGCAAACAGTTCCGAACGAACTCTCCCTTCCTCACAACCGGGTCTGCCTTGATCCAGTTCGTCACTGAGCCGCAAACCATTCGTTTCTCCCGCTAAATAGAGACTGGGATTGTGCCCAGAAAGTGGGCAGATCGCCAAAGATATTGACACTTGATTGCCCAAATTCTGGGCCGGTATGATTCACCACCACTTCATAAGAGGAGCTGTGTTTTTATTTTCTGTACTCGTAATAACACAGCTGCACTAGGCAAGAACACGATGTCTGACAATACTGAAACGAAGAGTGCCAATTCTGCAACTGCGTGCGTCAAGCTAGGCAGAAGCCAACAGAGTGCGCTTCGCAGCAGGCTGTTCCGCCACCTCGACGGTTTTCCAATTGCACCCACCATGGTCGCTCTGAAAACCCGCGGGGTTTTGGATTTATTCTCAAAAGGAGGAACGGTATCACTAGATGACATTACCTCACAATGCCAGGGCAATGAGGGTTACCTTCAGGTCGCACTTCGCCTGCTTTGCTCACAAGGGTGGCTGGTTCAGGACATCAATCCGATCAAGGACACAGTCAGATACACCACAACCAACCGCACGGCTGCTGCATTCGAAGCTACCAAGGCATACGAAGGCAGCATCGGCTACCTCGAGGTAGCTGCAAACATGCACCACTATTTATTTGGGGGTGCGGCAGTTAACCCGCAGCAGGAACTGGCTCTCATGCTCGAGCGACACTCGGAGTACTGGGGCATGATCAGCGGCGATGATCTCGAAACAAATATCGTCCAGAAGCAGGTGCTCATCCACCTTGAGGGTATGATTCTGGCTCCCGTCCTGGTCGCACTGGGTATGAATGGTGCGCTGTTACACTGTTCACACGACAGTCTAATCATAACAACTGATAGCCTGAGTAGTCATCCGGGGCGGGCACAAGTCGTTCTCGATATGTTCTCTCAGTTCGATTTAGGCCGGATGATCCCGAAGGGCTCCCTGCTTAACGAAAAGGGACTCTTTTTCGTACAGCGCGCAGCGGCTTACGGCGTTACAGTGTCGTACCTGCCTATGTTTCAGAAAATAGAAGAACTGCTGTTTGGAAATCCAAGGGTAATCTGGGACACCCATCTGAACGGTTATGAGAGTCATGTCGATCGCAAAATGAACGTCTGGGGCAGTGGTGGCGCGCATCAGAACTATTTTCGAAAAGTTGACGAGGTCATCGAGGATATTTTCAACCGACCTATCGATCAGCAGCCCTCTGGTATTGCTGATATGGGGTGCGGAGACGGCTCGCTGCTCGCCCATATCTTTGACGTGATATGGCATAAAACAAAACGAGCAGGCCTGCTTGAACAGTACCCGTTATTCATTATCGGTTCAGATTACAACCAGGCAGCAATCGAGGTTGCTAAAGAAAACCTTTCTAAGGCTGATATTTGGGCCAACGTGATATTTGGTGATATTGGCGACCCCACTCAGTTCGCCACTCATCTCAAAGATGAATACAACTTATTGGCCCACGATCTGCTCAACGTACGTTCATTCTTGGACCATAATCGACAGTACGAACCACCGACTTGTGTTGAAGTCGGCAGAATGAGTCGATCCAGCGGCGCATTCGCCTACCGCGGCCAACGAATCAATAACAATGTACTTGAGCAGAATCTAGTCGATCATTTTCGCAAGTGGGCGCCGCTGGTTGGCAAATTCGGCCTCCTGGTCCTGGAACTTCACACTATTCCACCGAAGCTTGCTGCACTGAACATCGGCAGAACCAATGTCACAGCCTACGATGGCACCCATGGGTATTCGGATCAGTATATTGTTGAACAGGAAGTTTTTCTGAGCGCAGCCAAAGAAGCCGGGCTGACACCCGACAACCGGTTTCAGGCCCGCTATCCGGACTCAGACCTCGCCACCGTGACGGTTAACTTACTGCACGCCGCTTGAGTGGATTCCACAACGAGCCTATCAAGCGCCGATTCGGCCTTTCAGTCGGGCCTGTTCGCCTCTCCAAATAAATGGACACGCGCCTCTTCATCTGGTACCTCGTTGCCCCGACTCGAGCGTGAGTCCTTGAGAAGATCATAACCACGCCGCAGCCCCTGTCGTGATTTAAGTGCATCGTACCATCTGCGGATATCAGGGAATTCGACCAGATCGATCTGCTGGCTTTTGTAGGTGACGATCCATGGCCAACAGGCCATATCGACGATTGTGTATTCACCGCAGATATACTCTCGTCCCTTCAAGCGCCTATCTAGTTCTTTGAAAAGTCGTAATACGTTATATCGATAACGATCGATTGCGTAGGGAATTTTTTCTTTCGCATACAAGAAAAAATGCCCATGCTGACCCATCATGGGCCCCAACTGCGTGGTCTGCCACATAAGCCACTGCATCACCTCGTAGCGAGCGTGAGCATCCGTTGGCAGAAACTGGCCGGATTTCTCGGCGAGGTACATCAATATTGCGCCCGATTCAGCCAACGGAAAAGAGTCACCGCCATCCAACGGTTCATGATCGACGATCGCGGGCATGCGATGACTGGGACTGATGCGCTCGAATGCCTCGGTGAACTGTTCCCCCTGGCCTATACGCAGCGGAATAACGTTGTAAGGCAGTCCCATCTCCTCCAGGGCAATTGAGATTTTCCACCCATTGGGTGTTGGCCAGAAATATAAATCAATCATTTATCAATTCTCGGGAACTGAATGTAAATACCATCGACCCCGGGTACGGTTTCAAGAATTTGAATACCGTTCATTGCCGACCGCCCCCTGTTTGATTAAGTGCTCAATCTCGAGTTCGGACAGCCCCAACTCACACAGAACCTCATGGTTGTGTTCACCCAGCCTGGGTGCCCCTTTGGGTAAATCGGGCGGCGAGCCTTCGAACCGCGCCGCCACACGCGTCTGACGCAGAGATCCTGCAACAGGATGATGATTTTCCTGCAGGATCTCACTTGCAAGGACCTGTGGATGCTCAATCACCTGCTGACGCGAGAGAGCCGGTGCGCAGGGCACATCTTCGCGATCGAAGATTTCCAGCCAGGCCTGCGTGGTGCGAGTTATCAGCTCTCCCTGAACGACATCCAGGCGCTCGTTTACGTTTTTATCCCGAAGCTGCGGCGTTTTAAACCGTGGATCTTCCAGTAGATCAGGTCGATCAAACGCCCGTGTGAGCGAAGCCCATTCTTTGTTCGTCATGGTCGATACCGTCATGTAGCCGTCTTGGGTCTCGTAAATAAGATCGATAAAACTCGCAGCCGCCTGGCTCGTGACCGGATTATCAACAAATGTCTGCCCACCCATATCTGAAGCCCACAGAAAATTCAGCACGGCATCAAGCATAGACAGCCGCACATGCTGACCGGCCCCTGTTTTTTCTCTAGACAAAAGCGCCGCCGTGACCGCTTGTGACGCATAAACAGCAGTGAGTTTGTCGGGCAGAATTGTGCGAACAAGCCTCGGGCGCTCCACATCGGACCCAGCCTGCACCGTCGTCAGTCCTGAGATCGCCTGGATAATCGGATCGTAGACCGGTTTTTGTGCCAGTGGTCCCCGTTCACCAAATCCTGACATCGAGATATAGACAATCTTCGGTGCGACTTCCCGAATGTCGTCATAGCCAATACCCAGTCGCTCGACAACTCCAGGTCGGAAGTTCTGGATAAACACATCAGCCGTAGCAGCAAGGCGCTTCAGTGTTGCTTTTCCTTCTGTCTTCTTAAGATCCAGGGTAATCGATCGTTTGCTTCTGTTGATATTCAGGAAGCTAGTGGAAAACCCCTCGCGATGAGCCCCGACTGACCGCGTATGATCACCAAGTCCGGGGACTTCGACCTTGATCACATCTGCACCTTGATCTCCTAATAGAGACGCAGCCCAAGGCCCAGTCAGCATGGAGGTTAATTCAACAATCCGATAGCCAGTTAGTGGTCCCGCCATAGTGATGTCCTCATCGGGTTCGCAATGTTTTCAAAGAACGAGGCCTGCCCGGATCCAGTTGTGAAATCGCTCGACCAAGTACTCCTCCGGCATTAACACACCAGCCTTGAGCGGTGCTGCGTGCAGTCCACGCTGATTGAGTTCGCAAGCTTTGGCATCCTGTTCCATCACCAATCGACCAAAGTCGACGACGTTTTCAATGTTGTAGGTTGAATCAGCTAGAGTCTCCGGTTGAAACAACCACTCCGCCACCAGTTCAGTACGCTCGGGTCCCAGTGGGCGCAACGAGACTATCCGTACGTGATCTGCATAGCCGGCAATAAAAACGCTGGGCCAGGTAGAAGCGTAGGTCTGACCGCGAGCGCGTTCTTCGGATGTCAGCGATTGAATAGCGTGCCCCTGAGCACTCCCATCCATCGACCAAGTTTCGGCTCCATCGCGCAGACCACCCCGGTAACGCGGATCGTTGCTCTGAACATGAACTCCCCAGTCGGGAACATCTCTTGGATGGATGATACGCCGGCCATACAACGGTACCAACTCGGTTAACTCAGGGTGCACTGCTGGACAGTGAAGGCACTCATTAAAATTTTCCCAAAACGTTTTCCAGTTACAACTCATCTCAGCATGCCAGGTGTGGCCAACCACCATCGTCTCCAGCGGGAAGTTCGCGAAATTGTCGGCCGGACGTTGGAATGCAGTATTGGCATCCCAGGGTGTATCGAGGTCAGGATGTAGGAAGACGCAGCCACGCCACTCAACAACGGCAACCTGAAAAAGCCCGTGCACAGACTTATCAAACCCCTCCGGCTCGGCAAAAGAGGATGTACGCAGTAGAACTCCGTCTTCAGTGTCGTATGTCCATTGATGATATGGGCAAACAATCCTTCCTGATACACCAAGCTGGCCTTCTGCGGCCTCACATAGCAACGAACCGCGGTGTCGACAAGTATTATGGAAACCACGCAAACTACCGCTACGGCCTCGCACCACCAGGTAATTTTGGTCGCCAACAGTTAGCGTGCGGAATGCTCCGGGATTCGGGAATACTTCACTACGGGCTACATAAAGCCAGTTTTTGCGCCACAACGTGGCCATCTCACGCGCATGCTGCGCTGGGTCGAAATACCATGCTGCCGGTAGGCCAGGTACGCTCGCGGTAAGGCCGTTGTATAAAGGTGTGTCTGAATCGATGCTCATCGAGGCATTCGGGAGATTAATTCTAAGGCAAGGAAATTCTCAAACCAGTAACTCCCCGACACTAAGCTATTCAACCGTTTCGATAGATATCGCTGTATCCGTTCAATGCCGGTGCACCGCCAAGGTGCGAATACAATACCTTTGATCCAGCAGGAAAATATCGTTTGTTGATAAGGTCGATCATACCTTGCATCGACTTCCCCTCATAGACTGGATCGGTAATCATTGCTTCTGTTCGAGCAGCGAGTCGAATGGCTTCGTTCGTTTCTTTGCTGGGCACACCATAGGCCGGGTAGGCATAGTTTGGATTGATGTATATGTCATCGTCGGTAATCTCGAGTCCCAATTCAATCAGTTCTGCTGTATTCCGTGCGATTTCTGTAACCTGTTTTCTGGTTTTCTCCAGAGTCCCCGAAGCATCAATTCCGATAACCCGATGCGCACGACCATCAGCTTTGAACCCAACGATCATGCCAGCCTGGGTTGACCCGGTCACAACACAAACAACGACATAATCGAACTGAAAACCCAACTCTGCCTCCTGAGCTCTCACTTCATCGGCAAACGCAACGTAACCCAGACCGCCATATTTGTGTACCGAAGCTCCTGCCGGAATGCCGTAGGGTATTCCCCCTTCCGCCCGCACCGATTCCATTGCATCCTGCCAGCTTTTTCGAATGCCAATATCGAACCCATCGTCAACGATACGTGAATCAGCTCCCATTAGGCGAGTCAGCAGAATATTACCAACGCGATCATATACCGCATCGTCATGTGGCACCCAGCTTTCCTGAACCAGCCGACACTTCATGCCGATTTTTGCAGCTGTCGCAGCAACCATGCGCGTATGATTGGATTGCACACCACCGATAGACACCAGCGTATCGGCTCCAGAAGCGAGTGCATCAGGCACAATAAATTCTAATTTCCGTAACTTGTTACCACCCATCGCAAGCCCTGAGTTGCAATCATCTCGCTTCGCGTAAATTTCAACACTGCCCCCACAGGCTTGCGTCAACCTAGGCAGGTATTCAATCGGTGTGGGACCAAATGTCAACGGATAGCGATCAAATTTGTCAGTTAAATTCATCATTGTCTTACTTTAAAAAGAATTCCATAAGTCGGTTATTTGTACGCTGTAAATGTAATACCGGCCAAGACAAAGTGATCGAACTTGGGTTTAATCCAAGCTAGAACCTAAGTCGGGTTAACGATATTGTTAACATCAAACTAACTCAACCGAGGGTCAAGTCTCGAACGAAGCTTTAGATAACTCAGTTGGCATATCGTCTAGAGCGTCAGTCCCGGGACAGTGTCTACTTCAAAATCAACCACACCCATCTTTGTCGCCATACTAATCGCACTCGGAACATCACGAATCCACTCATAATAAATACCCTTGGTATTGGTGACAATCACACCGGTCTGTTCCATGCGGCGAAGTCCTGCTAGATGATGCGGCCAGGGAGAGCCTGTGGCATCTTCTATCACACAAACCCGATAGCCCGCATCCAACAGTTCTATGGCGGAGTGTGCGATACACACGTCTGTTTCCAGCCCAACCAGGACCACATCTCGTTTATCCAATTGTTCCAGTGCTTCACGAATGTCATCCTGCCCATGGAGACTGAAAACCAGCTTGTTGTAGATCCTTTGACCTTGTGGCAACAGCGCTTTCAGGTTTGAGCATATATCAATTTTATCGGACACATCCTCTACAGTGGCAATCATCGGAATATCCAAACCTGTCGCAACCTGCATCAACCAGCCGATACGCGACACCAACGTTGATCTCTCGTGAAACGCGAGCTTGTCGAGGAAGTTATCCTGCACATCGACAACTACCAAGACACTACTGGAGCGTTCGATTAATGGCATCTCAATCTCCTGTCAATCCCTACGCCAAAATCAAGCATCACCCGCCTCGCTAATAGCGAAAGTTAACCTCCATTGTAACCCTGTATAGTTATCAAACTAGTTCAATTGTAGGGTGCATAGGCTATCCTGATATGCCGTGAAAACATTGGTCAAAAAAATAAGATGTGGCGGCATGCAATCGCAAAGATTCATATCACAATCCTGCTACTAGGAAAATAAAACAATGGCAAAACACATGGTCTGTCTGACTTTCGATTTTGATGTTATGTCTGGGCATATCGCCCGTGGCATGACTACACCCACCCCTATCTCACGAGGTGAATTCGGAATCGTGGGCGCAAGCCGCATTCTGCCTTTACTACAGGCTCAGAAAATTCCAACAACCTGGTTCATTCCCGGTTTTACCGTCGAAACTTACCCCGAGGCCTGCACCGAAGTTGTTAAGGGTGGCCACGAGATCGGCCATCATGGATGGACCCATGTGCAACCCGCCCTGTTAGATCGAGCACAAGAGGAATCTGAAATGATCCGCGCCAATGATGCCATAACACGATTGTGTGGCCGGCGGGCGCAGGGCTACCGCTCCCCGGCCTGGGATTTAAGTTCCCATACCTTGGAACTGCTTATCCAACACGGCTTCTACTATGAAAGTTCCATGATGGGACATGATTATTCCCCCTATCGGGTACGCCAAGGGGATGTGATCGAATTACAAAAGCCGATGCAGTTTGGTGATAAAACCCCGTTGATCGAAATGCCTATCAGCTGGTCCCAGGACGACCATCCCCATTTCGAGATGACCAGTACCCGACCCGGTCATCGCAACGCAAACAGCGTGATGGAGAACTGGGTTGACGATTTTATTTATATGACCCGCTGCACAGATTGGGGCATTATCACCTATACCTGTCATCCTTACGTCATTGGACGCGGCCATCGGATGCTGATGCTGGAACGTTTTATCACCAGACTCCAGGAACTGGGCGCGCAATTCATACGCATGGACCATGCCGCCCAGGCTTACGATGAGCGGCACCCTTATCTATAAAACTGTTGGATATCATCGGTCAAACCGAAGAGAATCGCGTGCTTCTGCTTCATGTCAGTTACCGTATCCCCGGTAGTACCGTTTGGATGCATCATCAAATGGTGCCAGCTGATCTCAATCAATCCAATAAGCGCTCCCCTTCAGGGAGGTAAGATATGGTTTATTGCGATACGACGGTTGCATAACTGAAGTGAAGAATCTCCGGATAATAGACACCCCGAATTCAGTTCTAATCGATCCTTACCCTGTCGATATGAACTCCAATCCCGCCATATGGCCTACGTATACTCTTTCATCTGGAGATTTCTTGGCTAACGTCACTTTGGTATCTGTGCCTTCGACAACCACCTCAAGGAACCTATCAGACTTCTTTAGCACACTAGCGTCTAGCGTTCTGTTGTTCTCTGTACACGTTAACTTAACGAGCTCCATAGCTTAGATAACACCTGTTAAGCGCCGATCCCGTGTTGGAAAACAGCACATCGCTAGCGCTTTAGATATGCACCCTAAGGTATTGGAGAAAGTAGTCTCGAATCAGTAACGATTCCGCCTACCTTTATTACCTTGTTCTCGAGGTTTTGCTACATTGACCTTGAGTGCTCGGCCATCATTGTCGTTACCGTTTAAGTCCTCGATAGCTTTATGGCCGTCGGCATTATTCTCCATTTCCACGAATCCAAATCCCTTGGATTGACCAGTATCTCGATCCATAATCAATTTGGCGCTAACTACACCCCCAAAAGCTTCGAACATAGAACGAAGTGAATCTTCTGTTACGTTATATGACAAGTTTCCGACATAAATATTCATAAGGCATTCTCACGATGAGTTTAAAGATAAAACCCCGACTTTAAATTCGGGGAAACGCTATTAGGCAATGGATGGTTAGCAGAACAGGGTAACTGACGTAGTCTAAAAGTAGGAAAATCTGTAGTTGCGACTCTAATGCCATTTAATTGCTAGTTTTAACGAGCTAGCCGAAGACGAGTCTGACTAAGCCAACATCAAATAGCAACCCTCCCCGGTGCTCCGCTCACCAATTTGACTACGATGTCTCGACATATCCAGGTTTTGTCCGTTTACCTGGGACAACACACTGTTTGTGCAATTGCTTAAACCATTGATTTTATAGCGCGCCCAGAGAGATTCGAACTCCCGACCGCGCGGTTCGTAGCCACGCACTCAAAAACGCACTTCAGCCTATAAAACTAGGGATAAGTCTCCAACGAACCTCTCATTGAATTCAGAATTTGTGGGCGATTTATTACTACTTTTTAGAGTTTGTTTGGTTTGAATGGGAGGATAAAATAGATAAGACTATAGGCTTCCGCTCTTAAACTTCTGGGCTGTTCTCGATGATGCATGTTATCCCAGTTGTTTGTAGTCTCATCCCCAACTGCGTTAAATGCATGATACCGGCAATAGATTGTGGAAGCATCTTCAATGAAAAAAACAAAAGGGCCTAGCGATCTAGACTATATACAAACAAATCGGGCCAACTGGGATGAACGGGTGGATATCCACCTGCGGGACGACGCTGGGTTTTATCGTGTCGAGGCGTTTTTGAATGGAGAAGACGTCAGGCCTGATATTGATAGGAAGGAGATGCATGAGTTCGCTGGGATTGATGTGTTACACCTACAATGCCACTTTGGTCTCGATACGTTGTCGGTGGCGCGTCAGGCCAAATCTGTAGTTGGCGTCGACTTCAGTCCTAAAGCCATTACTGCAGCACGCGATCTAGCCAAGCGTGTTGGACTTACAGACCGTGCTGAGTTTGTCCTGTCAGACCTCTACGCGACTCCCATGCAGGTTAATCGCCAGTTTGATCTGGTGTTCTCTACATGGGGCACTACCATCTGGTTACCTGATATTTGGAGATGGGGCGAGGTCTTTGCAGGTTTCGTAAAGCCTGGGGGACGAGCCTATTTTGCAGACTTTCATCCAACAATTGCTATCCTCGATGAGGTTGGTGGCTCTCTGGTGCCTAAATATTCCTGGCGAACGCCCTCAGATCAACCGGAAGTATTCGAGGAAGACATTACGTATACGGGCGCTCATTCTAAATTGAAAAACAAAAAGACTGTTGAATGGATACACCCAGTCAGCGACCATCTGAATGCGCTGCTCAACCAGGGTTTGCAACTGGAATACTTGCATGAACACGAAGTCATCCCATGCAAATTCTTCCAGTGCTTAGAAGCAGTCTCCAATCCAACAAGTGGTGCCGTCTACTATCGAATGCCAAAGGGAGGTGTCCAATTACCTTTGGCGTATTCTATGATGTTGTCTCGGCCCCACTAGCTAGAATTCATTGCGACAATACCAATTCAATGGGGGGATTTGGTATTTGTGGGAGGATGGATATTTCAAATGGCTGTAAGTGTTTGATTTAATGGCGCGTCCGAAGAGATTCGAACTCTCGAACTCCTGGTTCGTAGCCACGCACTAAAAAGCGCACTTCAATCTATAAAAGCAGAGATTTGCTTAAATTTCGGTTCCCCTTGAATCTAGAATTTAAGAGAGATTTATTGGAAGGACTATGGAGTTACTTCTGTTCGTTTGAGTCTGTAGTACTAGGTTGTCATTACCAGGCTCAAATTACCTAAACCATGAAGTTGTTAAGTTCTATCAAGCCAGTCATTAACTGTCTGCAAAAACAGCGCCTCCTCTTCTATATAAACCCAATGAGCACTGTTCTCAAATATCACTAGCTCAGAATTAGGCAACTTATCATGCATAATTAAAGATTGACTAACAGGTGTTATCCAGTCATGTCGGCCACATATGATCAGGACAGGAACAGTAATGTTTTGTAATTCATCACGGACGTCATATTGAGGCATCAAACTTCTAAATGAATGTCTGAATGCTTGTGCTTTTGGTACGATATCTTTTGTTGCCTCTGACAGTTTATTTGCGAACTGTTTATAGTTGTAGCAGTACAACGGTGCGAGATCAGTAAGAATTTTCTGGAATTCTGCATCAGTATCAACTTCAGCACTCAGCGCTTTATTAACAATCGGCATCAATTCAGGCGCTCTCTTCATTGCGACAGTCCGAGCTTCCTTCAGCGTTTCAAATGAAGGAGCCGTAGTAATTAATATTAATCGTCGTAGGTTTGATTGGTATCGAAGCGCATATTCAAGTCCAGTAATACCTCCATATGAATGGCCGATAACGGTAATTTCCCCAAGCCCTAACACTTCGCGAAGCCCTTCAGCATCCCGAGCAAGATTATCGTGAGACATCGTTTCTATATCCGGACACGCGGACCGGCCGTTACATCGATGATCGTAATAGATGAGCTTGAGTTGATTCGCTAGTTTATTAAATGGACTATTTACAAAAACTGTATGGTCTGCCCCAAGGCCACCATGCATAACAAGTGCCGGATCACCTTGGCCTTCGAGTCGATAAAATAGTTCGACACCGTTTGAAGTGATCTCCATCGCTTATAACTCCTCGCGCACGTAATGATTATCCTTTACGTGCCGGAACGGTAAATGAACAGGCTCATAATCAACAGGGTGAATAACGCTTGGTGTTTCTTCAATGTTTATTCTGCGAGATGTTCTACGCTGTCTTGGGTCCGCTACAGGCACAGATCCCAAAAGTTTTTTCGTATAGCTATGCTGGGGATTATTGAAGACGTCTCTTCTACCTCCTATTTCTACAATTTCACCCGCGTACATTACAGCCACTCGGTGGGCAATTCTTTCAACCACTGCCATGTCATGCGAGATAAAAAGGAACGAAATACTTTGCTCCGCTTGCAGATCCATTAATAGATTTATCACTTGCGCCTGTATTGTTACGTCTAAGGCAGCGACAGATTCGTCCGCAATAATTAAGCTAGGATTTAAACCTAACACTCTCGCTATGCATATCCTCTGCCGTTGCCCTCCCGAGAATGCATGTGGGTAGCGAGACATATGCTCGGAACCTAGATCAACTCTTTCTAGAAGGCTAAGTACACGCTCCCGTAAACCATCTTTTTTAGCTTCTCCATGGATAATAATTGGCTCAGCTATGATCCTCCCAACTGTCATCCGTGGATCGAGTGAGCCAAAGGGGTCCTGAAAAATAATTTGAGCCCTTTTCCTAAAGGGACGCAATTCTTTGTGAGAAAGGCCTAGTAACTCTTGCCCACAAAAATTAACCGATCCGGATCGTGGCATATCCAGCTGCAGTATGCTTCGGCCAATTGTAGATTTTCCAGATCCGGATTCGCCAACAAGCGCCAAGGTTTCTCCCACGCCAATTTCAAAAGAAGCACTTTCCACTGCATGGACGCGGTGTGAAACTTGTCTGAAAATGCCAGACCGAATATCAAACCTGGTTACCAGGTCTTTAACAGTCAGCAAAGTCTCATGGGAATTCATATAAATTGCGCTAGCCTCTAAGCTCTCCAGGCTCGAACGTGTCTTTCATCTTGTCTATTGGAAATTTTTCGGGATGCTCTTTTTCAGCCATGCTGCCGAGCCTTGGGACCGCCGCTAACAGCGATCTTGTGTATTCATGCGTCGGATTTTCAAATATCTCATACACGCTACCCTGCTCGACGATCTCACCCTGGAACATTACGCAGATCCTATCGGCCACTTCCGCTACCACAGCCATATCATGCGTGATGAACAGCACAGACATCCCTATCTCCTCCTGAAGCAGCTTCATCAGATCGAGAATCTGAGCTTGAATAGTCACATCAAGGGCCGTTGTCGGTTCATCCGCGATCATGAGTGACGGACGACAACACAGCGCCATTGCGATCATGACTCGCTGCCGCATACCACCTGACAAGTTATGTGGATACTGGCCCAGGCGACTTTCTGGTTCAGGCACACGAACAAGTCGGAGCGTTTCCAGCGCAATTTTCATGGCTTTATTTTTGCTCTTATTCTGATGCCGCATAATGGCTTCAGAAATCTGGAAGCCAATCGGCAAAACCGGATTCAAGCTGGTCATGGGCTCCTGAAAGATCATCGAAACATCAGCACCACGAATGTCCTGCATCGCCGATTCTGTCTGGGAATGAATGTCTACAACGTTGTTACTTCGCCCTCTCAAAGAAATATCGCCCCCAACAATTTCTCCACCCGCATTTTCGATCAACCTCATCAACGACATGGCAGTAACTGATTTGCCGCTGCCTGACTCACCCACCAAGGCGACCGTCTCTCCTTTATCGATGTGAAAGGAAACACCTTTAACAGCGTCGACCACCACTCCCTTGTCAAGTCTGAAACAGACTTTTAGTTCTTTTACCTCAACGACTCGATTCTCACGCATGGCACTTTCTTGGTTAGCGGTTTAGTGTTATGGCATATGACCAAGGATGCTTTTTAAATAACTCAGTCAGCTTTAGCCTATTGGGGGACGGTGCTGCCAGACATTCAGCTGTTTCTCTAGTGCCGCTCCTAGGTTGCACAAACGACCCTCGTCGAATAAACCAGACCAAAGAGAAATGCCGTGGGGGGTTTCATGAAGAATTTCACTTTGAGCATCCTCTTGCCCAGTGTCTAAATTGCGGGTACCCAGAGAAGCTTCTCCCCTGGTTTTGGTTTTACAAAACCCCGCACGCAGATGAAGGCATGGATGACCGGTAAAGTTGGTAATGACCAGCATGGGGCCCATAAACGGCCCAATCATCATGTCCACCTTAGAGAACACTTCATCCATCACCTGCATGGTCTTGTAACGCAGTCGATCGAGTTGAACATGATCTACTGCTGATAGAAACCTGGCTTTCCTGAAAATGTTTGGCCATGCCCCCTTAGCCTGCCAAATAAGTTCGTCATCACGATTGTTCAATGTGAGCTCCTCAAACGCCGCAGCTGCTTCTGCGTAAACCACATTCATCAATGACATATAGGGCAATTCGGGCAAGCTAACTTCAACGAGCTCAACGTTAAGTTGGCGCATTGCGTCGAGTGCGTCTCGATCTACGTCAGTAGAGCCTTCATCTTCGAACGAAGCGGGGATATAACCGACACGAAGCCCCCCTATGCTCGAACTCGCATCGTAATTGAAACTCGCATCAAGTGATCCCTTGTCGTCAGAATCAAAACCATTGATCGCAGAAAGGACAAGCACAGTATCCTCTACGGTCCGACAAATTGGACCAATCTTATCGAGTGACCAACAAAGTGCCATTGCACCGCTTCTCGATACGCGGCCAAATGTCGGGCGCAGACCAGTCGTACCACACCGCTGGCTCGGCGAAGTGATCGATCCCAGTGTTTCGGTTCCTATAGAGAATCCAACCAGTCCCGCAGCAGTTGCCGACGCCGAACCGGCACTCGAACCACTTGCGCCTTCTGCGATGTTCCAGGGATTCCGAGTTACTCCTCCGAACCAAATATCACCATAAGCAAGTGCACCTAATGTAGTTTTTGCCACCAGCACTGCACCAGCTTCACGCAGCAAAGTCACTATGCGCGCATCCTTTTTCGCTATCCTGTCTTTATAAGGAACCGCGCCCCAAGTCGTCCGGATATTCTTGGTATCGAATAGATCCTTCATACCATAGGGAATACCATGCAAAGGCCCCAGATACTGACCGTCAGCAATCATTCTGTCAGCATCGTCTGCTTGCTCAAGCGCTAGATCTCCAAGAACTGTTACAACACACTCAAGCTGTGGCCCCAACGTTTTAATCCGATCTATATAAATCTCGACAAGTCGCCGGCTCGTGATCTGGCCGCTACGAATCCATTCCGATAGCTGAGTTACAGGAGAATACGCAATATCAACATCATTTTCTGGCAATGATCCGGCTTCAACCTTCGAAGTTGAGATTGGCTTTTGAGCGGCAGGCAACCTAGTCGTAGGAAGCCTCGGGTCGAACGTCGTCGCTGGTGGTAATGCGTTCGGAAATATGACATTACGCCGAGCCTGAGCCGAAGCGATCAGATCCTCGAGATTATCGACCATCAGTTCGCGTTCGCCTTGTGAATACTCAATGCCAAGCAAATTTTCTGCAGCTTCAATGTCTGATAGTGAAATTGTTTTATCGCTCATTACAAAGCTCCCTTTAACCTACGGTTCTTAATCCATTCAATGGAATAGCTCGAAATCACCGATCAATCCTTAATCTCGGGTCCAAAGCATCTCTTAAGACATCGCCCAACATATTCAAACCAAGCACCGAAAATGCAATCGCCATACCTGGGACCAAAGCTGTCCACGGCGCCACGTCCAGGTAGCTACGTGCCGACTGGATCATTAACCCCCAAGAGGGGGTCGGTGGTTGGGTACCAAGCCCAAGAAATGACAACCCCGCTTCGGTCAGAATTGCAAAAGCAATACTAATCGTTGCCTGAACAATCACGGGCCCCATGATGTTGGGCAGTATATTGGTCACAATTATTCGCAAGTGTGATGAACCAACGGCCCTCGCCGCCTCGACAAACGGCAAAGCGCTAACCCTAAGTGTTTCTGCTCTCACAACTCGTGCAAGATAGGGTGAAAACGCTATGCCAATTGCGATCACTGTATTTCGTAGATTAGGTTCAAGGATCGCAGCAATAGCGAGAGCAAACACCAGAACCGGAAAACTCAACATACTGTCGACAATTCGCATCAAAAGCAGATCAGTCCATCCTCTAAAATAACCCGCAATCAGTCCTACTGGCAGCCCAAGACAAATCATAAGAACAACCGCACTCACGGAAATCAGTAGGGATGACTTTGCACCTAGTAAGACCCGAAAAAACAAATCCCGGCCAAGCTTATCGGTGCCAAGGAGGTGTTCAAATGATGGCGGCGAATGGCGCGCTGTAATATCGATCGCCGTACTCAGACTCTCAGGAATTATCAGGGGGGCAAGCGTTGCCAAGAATGCAAAGCTACCAACCAACGATAGACCGATGATCCCTTTAGGATACCGAAGCGCTATGAGTAACCTGCGACTTGTACGATTGTCATCACGAAGGTCGGCAGGTTTGCTATTTTTAGTTGTACTTTCTACTGTCATCAGGCACGTTACTCAAGCTGAACCCGTGGATCAAGAAGGCGATAAGAGAGATCAACTATGAGGTTTGTCACCATAAATACGGCCGCGATGACGAATATGGACGCCTGAATCAATGGAATATCTCTATTCAGCATAGCCTGATAGGTCAGGAAACCCATACCCGAATAGTTAAACACCATTTCAATGACAATAATTCCACCAAATATGTAACCCAGTTGTAATCCCAATACCGTAATTACGGGTGACAATGCATTTCTTAAGGCATGACGCAATATGACGGATGTAGAACGAACCCCTTTTGCCCGAGCCGTTCGTATGTAGTCGGCTCTAAGGACTTCTAACATTGCCGACCGCATCATTCGAGTCAGATGAGCCATCAATCCCAGGCCTAACGTCAGGGCGGGTAAGGTTGCATGCTTAAGTGCAAGCCAGAAGTCATCTGCGGGAGACACGTAGCCGCTTGACGGTAACCAGCCAAGCGTTCGTGCAAACAGCAGCATAAAAATGATGCCCCAAAAGAAATCTGGCAAGCTAATGCCGGCCAACGCAACACTGCTGCATAAGGTATCGGGCCAGCGATTATGCTTGACGGCACTAATGATACCCAGCGGGATTGCCAGAACAAAGGCGATAAGCAGCGACATCACCATCAGGATACTGCTGACGGCTAACTTCTGACTTAGAAGCTTTGCAATCGGTTCCTTAAATCGAATTGAATTCCCCATATCTCCTTGAAGCATGCCGGAAAACCATCTCCAGTACTGCTGAGGAAGTGGGTCGTTTAAACCTAGCGCATTCTCGAGGTTTGCCAACATCTCCGGCGTACCCTTTAGCCCGAGCATCATCTTTGCAACGTTGCCCGGCAAAAGATTGGTAATCGAAAACGCAATAACAGACACCAAGAACAGTGTCAGTATGAGTAATGCAACACGATTAGCTAAATAGGCCACAAACGACCTCGCTACTGCGCGGTTAGATGAGTTTCGCAGATAGACAGGAAACTGGACGACAATTGTCGTCCAGTTTCCGCCTAACGGCTAAAACGTATTTCTACAGAACCACTCGTCTAGATTAACTTTCTATCCATACGTTTTTGAAGAAAAACGACATGTTATCCGCCTGAGGTAGGTTATCTAAACCACCTACCTTTTTGGATGCAGCGTTTGTGCCATCACGACGCCATAAAACAACATCAATAGCTTGATCGTGAACGTACTTCTGCACTTCAATAAGAATAGCATTTCGTTTGTCGCCGTCAATTGTCACACCAGCTCGATCAATTAATTCATCCAGCGCCGGATCATTAATACTTCGATAATTGAATCCACCCATCGAGTGATAAACCAGATTAAAGAATGAGGGGCTAGTAATTCCAAAAAAGTTCATCATCGTGACATCGTAATTGGGCACATCGCCCACAATCCAGCAATTGGCCAGCCAATCGGACCAGTTGTACTTCTTGATGTTGCACTTTATCCCTGCTTCCTTGAACCACTCAGCCATGATTTGTGTTGCATCGACATGCCAGGGGTAATTGGTCGTCACGGCAAACTCGAACTCCAATCCACTGACGCCAGCTTCTTTAAGCAAGCTACGGGCCTTATCAAAATCCTGCGGCCTTTGTTTCAGACTGTTGTTATACGCAGGTCCACCATAAAGCATATTCGTTTCTGGCCCACCTTGTCCCCATAGTGCCCCTTGGACCAAAGTTGGTTTATCGATACAGTAATCCATTGCCAGTCGAACGCGTGGGTCTCCGAATGGTTCCTTGCCGTGATTGAAATTGAGAAAACAGTTAGAGACCGGGGAAAAATTATGCGTTTGGACATTGCTGTTTGCCTGCACTTCTCCAACGCGATCAAGCGGAACATCATTAATGACGTCGAATTCACCCGTCATAAGACCTGTAAGTCGAGTTGTTGCCTCGGTCACTTCAGAGATATCCACCCCATCGAGGTACGCCGGTTGACCCCAATACCCATCGAAGCGCTTCATTTTGAACTCACTACCCATAGTTCTCGACACAAACTGAAATGCCCCGGTTCCAATTGGGTCTGTACCCTGCACATCGCCGCTTCCCTCTGGCATCACTACACCGCCACCCATGCCGCCGATTCTGGACTTGAAAAAAGGATCCACTGCTGATCGGTGAATACGTACGGTATGGTCATCTACCGCAACCACTTCAGTAATGTTCTTAAAATCGTTGTAGGAAGTAGCTCCCGTATCCGGGTTCAAAATTCGATCTAGCGAATATTTCACATCAGCAGATGTCATAGGCTGCCCATTATGAAACTTAACGTCTTTACGAAGACCAATTGTATGGGTTAGACCATCAGCACTAGTCTCCATGCCTGTTGCTAACACAGGTTGATAAACCAAATTTTCATCCGGCCAAAAAAGCGACTCCATAATATTGTTCATCGTGCGATGAGTCGACGCAGTGCCGGTCTGATGCATGTCAATATTCTGACTGGTTTCAGAATGGCCCCATCTCAGCACTCCACCTTTGGTGGGGTTAGAGCTTTGTCCGAAAACATTAATCATTGGTACTCCGCTTAATGCGACGCCACCAGTGATCGCGCCCGTCTTCTTTATAAAATCTCTTCTTTTCATCGTCTCTTTCTCCTTGGTCATATACTTCGAAGTGCTAAATTATTTTTGCTGTAGTATCTTGGATCAGCCCTCATCCATCTCCAAATTTTGGTTGTGCCCTATCCGTCAAATTTCAGCGACGACCATTACTACTAAGATCAGTATATATGACTAATATATCTACTGTATAGGTGTTAAATTCTTGTTCCAAAGTCCTAAATCAATCTCGCCCGATCTAAGTCCGGTACGCCCGAAAAACCTGAAACTGCCCGCCCCCCCTTCATCACACCTAGATGATTACTTTGAACAGCTACCTGATCAATATCATCGACCGGGTTACCGGCTACCACCAGAAGGTCGGCCACGGATCCCTCTGCAATACGACCACGATGCCCCAAATCGCACAGATCTGATGCCACAGATGTAGCAGCTCTCAGCGCATCTATACTCGCCATCCCAACATCGACCATGTACCGTAACTCCAACGCGTTGTGCCCATGTAGATTAAACGGTGTTCCAGCATCCGTCCCCATCGCAATGCGTCCACCAGCCGAATAAAACTGCTGGATGGATTTTCGGTGTGCTTCAGAGATGCGTTCACATTTTTCTACAATGTAATCTGGGATACCGCTCCCTGCATGTTTCAGAATATTATTGATCGCAGCCAACGTAGGAACGAGATATGTATTTCGATTGATCATTTCTTCGATGCATACCTCATCCAAGAATATGCCGTGCTCTATCGAGTCAATACCGCCGCGAACAGCATTGAGAATCCCGTCTCGACCTTGTGCATGGCTCGCACAACGCTTATGGAATCGGTGACTCTCTGATATACCGGCCACCATCTCTTCCGCTGTGTAATGCGCATCCTCCGGGTTGACTCCGGGCGTCATGACACCACCTGTTGCCATAATTTTGATCAGGTCACTTCCGGCATGGATCTGCTCTCTCACCGCCCTAACAACATCGTCAACTCCGTCCGCTACTCGGCCAATATTATTTCCGTGTCCACCTGTCATGCAGATCAGTCGCCCCGCTGCGGCTATTGTTGGTCCGAGAGTTTTTCCTGCATTACAGGAATCTCGTACAGCAAACTCGAGATAGTCCTTTCCCCCACAGTCCCGCACAGACGTAATGCCTCCAAGTAAATTAGCTTGTGCATTTTCGAACGCCTTAATCGTGACCCCCCCTGCCGAAAGTTTTATCAGCTCTTGAAAGGGATCTGCACTTCCAGAAAAGACCAGATGGACATGGCAATCAAACAACCCTGGCAACAACGTGTTGCCGGTTGTATCAACTAACACTGCATCGCATCCAACGAATTCACTGGTCGGAGCACATCTTGAAATAATGCCATCATCCACAAGAACGGCATGATCCTCCAACAACTCATTACCATCAAAAATGAGCCCTCCACTGAATAAAGTCGCCATGTATACCCCCCTACTTTTAGTTAATTAAGTTTCATTCTTCTAACCGATTGCCAGTATTCAGTCTAGGATATTTCGTGATACTTTTAAACGCGTCCTAGATGGGATCTTCTATCTCAGGCTTAGTATGCCAAGGGTAGAATTATCTAAGTAGATTCAGCGAGGATCTGCGACCCACTGCAGTGATTCAACACTGCGGGGCATTAAGGAGCACAGAACAACCGTTTCTAATAGTTATCGGGTAAAACCCTAGATTGTGCTTCGAGCTATCTATAGTATTTACATGTGGTTGAAGTGTCAGCACGGCCTAGCTTTTAGGTTACTCGTCGAACTCATCTGGCAAGGAGAAATTCATGGCTGAGAACGATAGCCCTACGTTTGCGATCATGGGTAGCGGGGGTATGGGCGGATATATTGGGGCCAAGCTTTCCCAAGCAGGGTACCAGGTCTCTTTTGTAGCACGCGGGGCTCACTTAGACGCCATGAAGAAAAATGGATTAAAGATCGAAGAGCCTGATGCGACTTTTGTTATCGATCCAATTCGAGCAACGAGCGATCCCAAAAACATTGGTCCGGTGGATTTTGTCCTTTTCTGCGTAAAGCTTTGGGACACAGAATCCGCAGGCGAGCAATGTCGAGATCTAGTGGGTCCCGATACAGCTGTCTTATCCATGCAAAACGGTGTCGACGCCGAACCAACTCTAAACAGCATCTTGGGGCCTGAACATGTGATGGGAGCTACTTCAGAAATTGGTGCCAACATCATCGAGCCTGGTTTCGTCCGTCGTTTTACGCCCTTTGCAATTATACGATTCGGCGAGTTTGATCAAATTCGTTCTAAACGTTCGATTCAATTTTCTGAAGCTATTACTGCTGCCGGACTCGGAGCTGAACATGTCGATAGTATCAGCCTAACAATATGGGATAAGTTCTTGTGGCTTGTTGGGGCTAGCGCCTTGAACTGCGTCACTCGTCAACCGTTTGGTCCTGTCCGCGAAGATCCAGATACCAGAGCTTTGCTAATACAGATTATGAAAGAGGTCATGTCTGTCGCAAATGGACTACATCGACAGCTTACCCGGCCAGGCAAAGGTTTCAATGGCTCTTGATTTAGAACGCGGAAATCGGCTTGAGTTGCCATGGCTGTCTGGCACGGCTATCCGAATGGGCCGAGAATTAAACGTTCCTACACCTGCAAATAATGTAATTTATGCCGCTCTTAAACACTATATTATGGGAAGTGCTTGAGTGTCGGTAAGTCTCTAGCCGAGACTAAATTAAACCTACAGTACCTCTATCATAGTCTCGGCGCTTGAATAACCCAGTCCTTAGACTTTCTCAAAGTTGCCTAATCTTCAATCACCTTGTGTGCTATTCGCTCGGAGTACTGTGTTTAGTGAGTCAAGAAGACGTTCCACGTCGTCGCTACTGTTATAGAGATGTCCAGATATCCTGACCCTACCAAGCTCACCCCAAATCAGCACTCCATACGCTTCTAGTGACTTGCGGGTTGCCTCAGCGTGAGTATCCAAAAAACAGGTATTACCCGACCGACCCGAACGCACCCGTGGGGATATAACCTGAATTCCTAGCTGTTCCAGACCTGTCGAAATCAACTCGGATAAATCTCGTACATGAGCTTCAATCCGTTCGACACCAACTTCAAGCAGCAAATCCAGGGATCGCTCGAGAAACATGATGGTAGCCATCGCGGGATTTCCAGCCTCGAGCTTTTCCGGCATCGGGTGTTCGGCTACCGACAGTTTCCGCTCGGCAGATCCATGGCCGTGCGCATCAAGGTTACGCCAACCAAATGTCGTGGTTCGGGCGACAGATTCTGCTCTTTCACTCAGATAACAGGGTGCAGTCCCATGGGTGGCCAGAAGCCATTTATAACAAGAGCTTACGCACAGGTCAGTTACGTGGGCCGGGACCGTAATAGCACCCGACGCATGCGTAGCATCGACTGCGAGCAATGTCTCGCTACCCTCCAAACCAGCTGCGAGTGCTTCAATGTCAAGATTCTGTCCGCTGTAGAAACTGACCTGACTGACAGCAAGTATGCGTGTTCTTTCATCTACTGCTTCCAGCAGTTCTGTTTCAGACACCAGCCAGTTCCGATGAGGAACCGATCGAATTTCAACGCCCAGTTCGGCCAGGTTCTGCCAGGCATAAGCCACCGATGGGAATTCAAAATTGGTGGTGACAACATTATCACCCTTTCGCCAGTCGAGTCCTCGGGCAAGCCAGTTCATACCTTCGGCGGCAGAAGCCATAAAACTGACACGCTCGGCGTCAACCTTCCAAAGCTGGCCCATCTTTTGCCGACAGCTTTCAACATGACCTAGCAAAGTATCACGGCCCTGATAAGATAAACTCTTATTGCGGGCAAATAACTCATAGACCTCCTCCTGGCATTTCAACCAGGGGGATTCGCCGCCGCTGCAAAGATGAGTTACGCCATCAATGCCTACGAATTTAGATGGTGATAGTAGCGGTTCGATCTTTCTCATGACGCTCCATTAATTAGTGCGGATTGTAGTTTTAGGCTCTATTAGGCCTGATGCAATAAAGTCATTCTAGTAATATGTTCAACTCTTCTAACGGAATACCAATTCAAAAACTACATTAATATCCTATAGATCAGATTGTGCAGATACAAAAGCTAAATAATGACGTGGGAGCACTATGTTCTGGTATCAATTGCCAGACTGTGCGTGATGATTCTGAAATTAATCAAATTTATCAAGCCTTGTGTCACCACGGGCTACTGGTCTTTCCTGAGCAAGAGCTCGATGGTGCTGATTTGACTAATTTCATGTCGAAATTCAATACCCTTCGTCCGAGACACGGAGTAGAAAAGACACTGGAAGGATTTCCGCATGTAGTAATACTCAGCAACATTAAGAAAAATGGTGAAGCGATAGGTCATCAGCCTGCTAAAAGTATTGAGTGGCATTCTGATGGTACTGGCGTAGGAACAAGACACCTGGCCACCTGCCTTTATGGCGTTGAGATACCCAAACAGGGTGGTGACACTTTATTTGCGAACGGTTACCTGTCCCTTGATGCTCTACCTCCCGCGTTGTCCAAACGGGTCAAGAGTTTAAATATCACGTATTCGCGGCTTTACCTATATGAGAGGTTGGGGTATGCCAATAAATGGTCTACCGAAGAACTAGCACAATTCTCGAATGTGACTAAACCTTTAGTTACAAGGCATCCCGTAACCCAGCGGGAATCATTGGTATTTAGCATTGAAGAATGCAAGTCTATAGATGGTATGCACGAGTCACAAAGTTATGAATTCCTTAGTCAGTTGCTCGAGTTTATTACAGACGATAACCAGATTTATCGACATCAGTGGAGCGTTGGTGATTTATTGGTGTGGGACAATCGCTGCATGATGCATACCCCAACCGAATACAATTACGCCACTCAAAGACGACGACTCCATCGAGTTATTGGACTGGAGCCCAGTTAGTTTTACCAGTGGTGTGGAAACATCAGATGAATTGGCAGGAGATAAAGTACTACGGAATGGCAAGAATCTTTACGCCACAAGATCTCCAAGAGCATACTGAAACGCATTGCGAGGGCTAAGCCTAAGGCTGGGAAATCAAACCCTATCAAACGCGTATGAGCCAGATAGTCTTCACTAAACAGATACCCTTAGAAAACTTGGCAAACCGGATGTATTTTCTCGATTCAATCGATTAATCATTTCGCTGACAGGTAATACATTTGCAAAAGCCGCACCAACAGTCGCGTTCACGACTCTGCGAATTTGATCCGAGGTTAGGTCTCCGATAGGAAATGTTTCCGTCCCATCTTCCATAAAAAATACACGATAGTCCCGCATACCCGCTTCACGTGCCGTAGTCTCACAACATATATTGGTGCATATCCCCGAAATTATTATTGAGTCGATACCATTTCCTCTCAGAATATTATCGAGGTCCGTACCCGTGAAAGCACCATAGCGGGGTTTGTCAAGAATAATATCGCTGGATTGCACGTCGACGTCGGGATGCAATTCAACAGTACTTGATCCTTCCATAATGTATCCGTCTCGAACTGCATCAATTAAATCACCCATTGAACCTAGATTAGAGCCGTCTTGGCGAGTCACGTGGCGGGTGTGTATTACCATGAGACCAGCCTGACGACACGCCTTAATTAGAGGATTCAAGACATCGACTAAATCTCGCCCCCTAGGTGCAGACAACGGAGTGCCTTCAACAAATGCAACTTGCATATCAACATTTACCAATGCCATGCGGTCCAGTTGAATTGGATACTCGGTCACCAGTCCCTACCCTTTGTTTATAAGCATCAATTCAAGTACCCAGCTCTTCCATGATTTCATCGACCGAAATCACCCTCGCGTAACCTCTGCGAAGTGTTTTAAGTTCAGCCTCATGGAGCTCTTGACTATCAGTGGCATTGAGATCGCTACCGAAAATAACCTTGTAGTCGCGAAAAAACGCATCACGAGCCGTTGCGCCGCAACAATAGTTTGTCATACAACCTGTAATGATTACGGTGTCGACTTTGCATCCGCGAAGATAGGTGTGCAGGTCGGTATCAAAAAACGCACTATATCGATGCTTTAGAATCACTTTTTCCCCTTCTAGAGGACGAATTTCGTGATAGGTGGGCACGTCTTCGGCACCGATACGCAACGCACCCTCTCGAATCGGCTGATTTAACGGCACGTCCCACATAAGCCCCCGATCGCGGCCAGATTTATCATGTGCATGTTCTGTAAAAATAACCGGCATGCCAAGTGAGCGACTACGTTTGATCAGCGATTTAACATGAGGGATAATTCGAAGCGTTTGTGGCGTCCACATACGCGCGCCCTCAGCCACAAATCCTTCTTGTAGATCAATTACGAGCAGCGCTGTACGGTCTGGAACAATCGGAAAATCGGGGTTAGAAGATTCATACTGGGATGCGGCCCGCGTAAGAATCTCACCCTCTCCTGGATACTGATCGCTGATAGTATCCGACATTGTTAGCCCTCAGTCAGATTGATTCAAATTCAAAGCGATAGATTGACTCTGCTTTATATTAACCAAGCAAGCCGGCTAAGCTGTTTTTACCTGATCCAATTTTAGATCTTCAGTCATGGTCTCTCGCATCAAGTATTTCTGAGGTTTACCGGTAACGGTCATTGGAAACTCCGAAACCACCTTTACGTACCTGGGAATCTTGTAGTGTGCAATTTGTCCATCACAATAGCTGCGCACATCATCTAGGGATATTTTGTTACCAGCCATCGGAATGATCCAGGCACAAATCTCTTCTCCGTATTTGTTATCGGGGATACCAAAGACTTGCACATCTAGAATTCCCTGGTGACTCAACAAGAATTCCTCAATCTCGCGTGGATATACATTTTCACCTCCACGAATGACCATATCCTTTACCCGCCCTACGATATTGCAGTAGCCATCTGCATCAATTGTCGCAAGATCACCCGTGTGCATCCATCCATCGCTGTCTATTGATTCAGCAGTGCGCTCTGGATCGTCCCAATAACCACGCATCACGAGGTAACCTCTGGTATGGAGCTCACCCTGCTCACCCACCTTTAAGACCGTCCCAGATTCATTCACGACTCGCGCTTCAACATGTGGCTGGATTCTTCCGACCGTCGAAACTCTGCGTTCAATCGGATCATCTACAGCACTCTGAAAGGACACTGGACTGGTCTCCGTCATCCCGTAGGCTATCGTCATTT
>LWDU01037585.1_pt1 | contig 75887 bp, 54 predicted proteins | sample 727161 | NCBI WGS metagenome assembly LWDU01 (sample SAMN04566230, study PRJNA314399) | hydrothermal vent metagenome | isolation source: deep sea hydrothermal plume seawater | place: Mexico: Gulf of California, Guaymas Basin | collected 2004-07-11
TCGCCCGGGCAAGATCACATTTGCTGGGCAATGGACCGTAGGTGAGGGACCCGATCACCTTTGGATCAGCGTGACGCCCAAGGCCGACGTCGACATCGATGGACGCGTGGACGGCGGGCTCGTGTCCCTCACGCTTGCAAGCGGTGAACAACTCAAACCCACCGTCAGCCACCCCCCCAATTCACAAAGATTGGGCATCGCCCTGCGCAACAAGAACTCAGACGAGGTGCCGACCTATCGCATTCCTGGTCTTGTCACCAGCAATGCGGGAACCCTCCTTTGCGTCTATGACCAAAGGCACGAGGGTTGGCGCGATCTGCCCGGGGACATAGACGTCGGGCTCTCGCGTAGCACCGACGGTGGCCGTAGTTGGGAGCCGATGCGTACCATTCTCGACATGGGCAACGACCCTGCGTTCAGCTACGACGGAGTGGGCGACCCGGCGATCCTGGTGGACCGCAAAACCGGCACGATTTGGGTGGCCGCAAGTTGGCACCACGGCGCACTCGGTTGGAATGGCTCGGGGCCCGGCTTCGAGCCTCATGAGACAGGTCAATTGATGCTTGTACGCAGTGATGATGACGGGATCAACTGGTCAGCACCGATCAACATCACTCGCCAAGTCAAAGATTCCAGGTGGTGTTTTCTGCTGCAAGGACCTGGACGCGGGATAACCATGCAGGATGGCACACTGGTGTTTCCCGCCCAATACCAACTAGACGCCGAACATGGACGCGAGCCCCGTTCTACGGTCCTCTGGTCCAAGGACCACGGCACAACCTGGCACTTGGGGCACGAGGCACGATCCAACACTACTGAGGCCGCAGTGGTGGAATTGGAGACCGGTCGCCTGATGCTCAACATGCGGGACAATCGCGGACGCAAGCCACCGGGCTGGCGGGCGGTGTCAACCAGCAAGAACCTGGGAGCCACTTGGGTCACTCACAAGCCTTCAGTCGAGTTACTCAAGGAACCTGTTTGCATGGCCAGCCTGATCCATGTTGGCCGAGAATTGACCGGGAAGGCGGACGGACAGCTATTGTTTTCCAATCCAGCAGTGGGCCGCGCTCCACGCCGACGATTGACCCTGCAGCTATCACTGGACATGGGGCAGACTTGGAGCCAAAAGAACGCTCTCTTGCTCGACGAAGGCGGGTCAGCTGGGTATTCCTGCCTGACCATGATTGATGCACACACCATCGGCATCGTCTATGAGTGCAGTCGATCGCACCTTGCCTTTCAACGAATTGCCCTGGACGAGATCAAGTCGCAACATCGTTGATTCTGGAGCCCCAAGAAAAGCCCCCGCGCACATCACGAACGATGGGCGCGGGGGCAGAAGTAGAGAATCGCGGGTTCCTCAACCACGAAACTCCCCGGGCTTCACCTCTCGTAGGCGCCCAAGTCCACAATCGGTCCTGTCCCGATGCCGGTATCCTTGACCATCCAGTCATCCTGCAGGCGACGGAAGCCGTCGGCATCAAATGGCAGGAACTCAAAGCGGAAGCCATCTCCATCGAGATCAGTCAAGTCAGCTTCCAGGAGAGTATTCGAGCCGGCGTCAATACACGGCGAGTGATCCCGCAGGTGAAAGTCCCCTGCTCTGGCGTTCACGAAGAGAGGGTCTTTGCTGATGTTCGATCCCGCTTTCCAGCCGGCATCATCGATGTTTGACCAACGCAACTGATGACGACCGCCAAGTCCGGAGCCTTGGGGCCCGGAATTGCCCCAGATGATGCTATTCGTGATCCAGCTGGCGGCGGGAATATGAGTTCCAGTGCGAGCGAAGATGCCCCCCCCACGCTCGAAGGCCAGGTTCTGAGCAATAGTGCAGTGAGCAAAGGACGCCCTTCCAGCACCATTGAACTGACTGCCCTGCAAGAAAGCTCCCCCACCAGCGCGTGCCCGGTTGTGGACAATCACCGTATTCACGAAACTCACGGGTGGCTCCAAGCCTTGAGTAAAGGGCTCAATCGAATGTGCATAGATCGCGCCCCCACGATCCGCAGAATTGCCCGAAAATCGAGTGTTCGCCACGTGGCAACGAGATGCTTGGAGACTCAAGGCACCACCGCGCCCGGCGGTAGCATTATCGATGAAATTGCAAGACTTGATGCGCACCATGGCACCGGTCACAAAAACCGCACCGCTCAAGAGACCGAAATTGCGCTTGAAAGTGCAATTCTGGATGCGCAGGAACCCCGTAGAAAGACGCAGGCCTGCACCCCTCGCATGGCCCCTCTGGTTGGCGTAGCCGTCTTGAATGACAAAGCCATCCAGCATGGAGGCTGCCTGAGTAATGAGCGGAACGCCCTCAGAGAGCACCACATGATAGGCGTTGTCCTCACTGACCCCTGGAATCCCCAGATCACCGCTCAAGACAGTGGGAACAAACTGAGTCCCCCGCTGACTCGTCTCGGTTTCGCTGCCGTCGAAGCCGCCGCGCAGGGCAACACCCGGCGGCAGATAGAACGCTGCACTGCGACTGTCCTGGGGATCCTGCCGCAGTGTAGGACGATACTGACCTCGGAGCACCCAAACCTCGTCCCCGGGCAATGCCTGCCGAAGGGCTGAATCCAAGGAACTGATTGCGGTAGCCCACGCCATGCCATCACCTCCCGAAACCCGAGTCTGATCCACATGCCAGCGCACGCCGACCTGCGCAGCAGCTGGAATTGCGAAGCTCATTGAAGCCAGCCAGAACAGAACGATGTGCCGGTAGGTGTGGAATTTGAACAGATGTGACATGGGAATTTATTGATTTGACTGATAGGAACCGGGGCAGATGCCCTGATCGGGCACCCTGTCCCTCATTGCTCACCCATCCACTCGGGAAAAAGAACAGGTCTGGAATCAAGCCGTCCCGAACAAGGCGAGGCCTGACAGGTCCAAACTGCTGCTGCTTTGACACCAAGTTTCCAGTGAACCGCCATGGGGGACAGCTTCTAGATTGAAGTGTCGGCGAGGAACATCAGCGTCAAGAGCCAACAAAGGCAGCGATCCCCGTCTTGGGAAGAGCCGGGTTGCAAGTCGCTAACCTCTGTCTGTGGCTGATGCAGCCTTCTCATGAGAGAGCGTGAATGGCGCTCCCATCAGAACGGAAATAATCGAATTTGCCGATTGCAGATGTGAGCGGGCAGGCAACAAGGAGGCCAGCGGGGTCCCAAGCCAGCAGGGATGAGCCCGACCAGAGCGCTGATTTAGCGCGTCCAGGCAGACCAGAGGTGAACCAAGCCCACGGGAGCGCTACCCTCGACTGCCCCCATGATCCACGATCTCAGCAAAGCCAAAGACCTACCGGCAGACTCCCACATCTGCATCGTGGGCAGCGGGCCAGCAGGAGCGATCCTGGCCAAGGAATTGCTGAGCACAGGCCTGCGGGTGGTGGTACTGGAGAGCGGCCTCGCCAAGATCACCTCGCGTGGGGACGCCCTGCGCGCGACAGAGTCTGAGGGCCTGTGGATCAAGCCATGGTCCCGGGAACGGGTCCTGGGGGGAGCCTCGACCACGTGGGCGGGCCTCTCCAGTCCCCTGGATGATGCGGACCTCGCCCCGCGAGCCCACCTGGGAGGTGTGGCCTGGCCGATTCCCTCAGCTGAGTTGTCCGAATTGTGGGAACAGGCTGCCAGGCGTCATCGCTTCCCAGGAGCGTCGGACTTTGGTCCCAGGGGCTTTGCCCGGCTACGGAGCAAGGGCGATCTGCAGCCCATCTGGCAGGAGCTCGAAGAAAAGGTCTTCCTGGCAGCAGCAGAGCCTCAGAACTTCGGCACTGAGTGCAGGGGAGTCTGGGAATCGAAGAACACAGACCTGGTGTTGGACGCGACTGTGACCCAACTGCATTTTGATGAGGGCCTCGGTCAGGTCAGCCGCCTGAGCGTCGTGGACCGCACGGGCCAGACCCACACCATCCGCGCCCAGGTGTTTGTCCTGGCCTGCGGCGGAATCGAAAACGCGCGACTGCTGCTGGCTTCCCCGGGGCCGGACGGAGTGTCTCTAGGAAACGGCCAGGACCAAGTGGGACGCTGCTTCATGAACCACCCCAAGAGCTACGCGGGGAAAATTCGCTTCTTCGACCCGGTACGCTCGGCGCCCTATTTCTTTGGCTGCATCGACGGCAGATTCGCGGGCTACGCCGGACTGCGCCTGCCCACCGAGCGGCAGGCTGAAGAAGGATTGATGAACAGCTACGTGCGCCTTGAACCCCTCTTTCCCTGGACCGACAACCCGGGCATCGAATCCCTGGTGACCATGGTCAAGCAGGCCAGCGGGTTCATGCGCCTCTTTCGTAGGAGTCGCAAGGACGAACTGGTGGAATTGCGGGACTACTCGGAGACCGGCGACGACTCCGAAATTCAAAACGCCCGGCGAGGGTTTTGGGGATGGCTGGCACTAGGCTTCACCGTGCTGATCCACCTACCAGGAGTTCTGCACTATCTGGCCTATCGACTGACCCGCCGAACGGCACCAATTCATGGGGCGCGCATTCGAGCCTTCATGGAAATGGAGCCCCGAGCCGAGAACCGTGTCACACTGAGCGACAAGCTCGACCCCAATGGACAACGCCTGCCCCTGGTTACCCATGACGTGAGCCCTCTCGACCGCAAGTCGATCCTGGAGGTCTACGGGGCACTTGACCGAGAAATCGAGAGGCTTGGACTGGGCTCGTTGGAAGGCACCTTGACCGACGAGGATCCCTGGCCAATCAACCAGGACGCTTCGCACCACATGGGAACCACTCGTATGGGCCGTGAGCCAGCCGATAGTGTCACGGACCCGAATCTCCTGGTACGCGGCAGCGGTAATGTGTACGCGGCCGGGGCCTCGGTCTTTCCCACCTCCGGTTGCGCCAACCCGACCTATACAATCGCCGCCCTGTCGATCCGTTTGGCGCGTCACCTTGAGCAAGTAGTCGCTAATGGCGAAGAGAACAAGGCATGACGTTGGAACTGATCATCATCGGACTGGGCAAGCGGGTAACCGAGTGCGCTCTGCCAGCCATTGCTGCCGCAGGCAAGGAGGTGCGGGTGCGGGCGATCTTCGCACGCAGCGCGCGCACTGAAACAGTGGCCGGCGAGTCAATCGACGTGCGTGCGCTCGACTCGCTTGCCTCAGATGATCTCAGCGGTAACCCCACGGTCTATCTGTGCGTGCCCAAGACCGCCATTCCAGATGCGCTGCAGCACCTTGCCGGACTCAATCCTGAAGCGGCCAATCTGTTGATCGATACCCCAGTGATGCGCCTGCGTGACTTCCGACACGCTGACTTGCTCAAGTACTGGCACAAGGTAAGCGTGGCAGAGGACTGCGCACGCATGCCCTGGATTGAACTGCTGCTTGCCGCCGAAGAGGGCTCCATGGGGAAACTCAAAGAAGTTGTCTTTGAACACTCCGCCTATGCATACCACGGTGTTGCAACAGGACGCGCTTTGGCCCGGGGCAGCGAGGTTATTGATGCACGACAAAGGAAGTCCAACTCAGGTCGTGTACGCTGCTTGAATTTCATGAACGGATTCGAATGCGAGATCGTCGACCCGCGGGATTATTCCAAGGGGCGGATTCTCGCCCGCTATGAAAAGGGTCTGGTCACTGATCGCCTGAGTTCTGGCGAAGATGCACAGGAAATAGACATCGATCTGGATGAAGACGGACAGATAAGGGCATTGGGCTTAGGAGAGATCCATGTCACCCTGGATGAAGCCGAGCGCCGACTGACCGCTGGCGATCTTGCAGGCACAACCCTTGTTGCGCGCCAGACAGCCATGAAGAGAGTCGGATTCTTGCGCCTGCTTCGCGAACTGGCCCGAGGGAAAGCGGGTTATCCCCTGGAAGACGGGCTGGAGGACATGGTGGTGGACCACTTGCTCGAGCGCCTGGGTCGTTATAGGGCTTCGCACTTCACCAGCCCCCGCCACAAGCCTGCTCAAATGATCTACAAGCTCGCGTCACGTCTTGCCAGAAGCTGAAACGCCCGGTTGGCATTGACCCCGACCATCGTGTCCACTGGGGGCATGCTGATTGGAATCCTGCTTGGATGGTTGACCTGCTTCCCATCGTCTCACGCGGACTCGGCTCTGGCCAGGCCTGAACCAGGAACAGGGGACTTGATTCCTCGCATTTGGATCGCCGGAGAAGCGCCCAGATTGACCGTAATTCTCGTGGTGGGCAACGACTCTAAGGAGGCCAGCCAATTGGAAGCAACTGCGCGTTTGGGATTGAAGGCCTACCCGGGCAGCACCCTGGAGATTCACACCACAGAAGGTGGAAGCCTGCGAATCAATGAACTCACCCAGCAGACGGGCGGCGTGCGCGGCCCCCTGCGTGCCTTTCCCGGAATCAACTGCCCAGACCTGGTGCCTTACAAGGTCACGGAAGAAGAACATGGGCCTTTTGCCGGGTCCTTTACCCAGCACATCGATGTCTTCGGGATCGGGGTCTATGGAACCAAGTCCGTGCCCCAGGACAAGTTGGTCCACGCGGCGGCGATCCTGGCTCAGTGGCTCGACGACGATGGAGATGGCCTTCCCGACGCGCCCGAAGTGGCACACGCTCTTGCTGTGCGTCGAGCCTTCATGGGGATGACGCGCACGGAACGTGAGCGTAACCGCCGCAATCCCTTCGAGGCGGCACATCGCGCGGGCTTCCATCTGGGCCAAGACCTCTACGCCAGCGAAACCAACCCCAAGGGCGAATTTGATGCGGCTCTCGAAGAGTGCCTGCACCTGGTCCAGATGGGCTGGGCATTCGCTTGGCCAGAGACCTATGGCCCCTGGAAGGGCACCAGTCTAAGCGACTGCCTTGACCGGGCAAGAGGAGGGTTCTTCACAGAGATCCCCGACGAGGTCCCCGAAGGAGCCTGGTATCACTACGACGACGAGACCTGCGAATACGACTGCATGGCAGTTGAGTACTGCTACTTTGCCCTAACCACCCTGCTTGGCGGTCAACTCGGACGGGCCGAAGAAATCAGCAACGAATGGGAATGCACCACTCCCGAGGAGGTCCGCCTGCGCGACCCTTGGATCGTCAAGCTGCTGACTTCCCAGGAACGACGCTTACCGCGGGTCCTCCCGGATGGTCAATACCTCCCCGCCCTGGCCTTGGGAGCGAAACGATAACCAATAGCGCAGGCAGAAGCATCCTCATCGCCATGCACCAGACCTTCCTGATCCAAGCGGCCACAGGATTGGTTTTTCTCATGATCGGGTATCGCCGGGTTGAGGACTGATCGCGCGCCCCTGATGGTTAGAATTGATGGGACCATGCGCCTCTGCCCTCTTCTGCTGATTGCTGCCTGCCTCGCTCTCTGGGCCTGTTCGGAGAAAAACGAAAAGAGCGAGCCCGAAGCTATTGGCCTGCCCATAGCACAAAGTGCGGTCTATGTCGGAAGGGCACGTTGCGCGACCTGTCACACCGAGGAAGCCGCCGCCTACGCAAATTCACATCACGACCTGGCCCTGCAGAGCGTAATTCCGGACACGGTTCTAGGCGCCTTTGATGGTTCAACCCTGGAACACGACGGAGTGACTTGGACATTCCGCCGGGAAGGAGATGATTTTCTGGTTGAGACCAACGAGAGCGGTTCCACTATTGGCCATCGAGTCGCCAAGGTCTTCGGCGTTGCGCCCCTGCAACAGTATCTGGTGGAGTTTCCAGGGGGACGAATGCAGACCCTTCCCACCGCCTGGGACTCACGGCCAACAGAGGAGGGAGGCCAACGCTGGTACCACATCTATCCCGACGAACACATTCCGATAGGTGATGAACTCCATTGGCAAGGCATCAACCAGACCTGGAATTCCATGTGCGCCGAGTGTCACTCGACAGACCTGGTGCGTGGTTGGAATGCAGAAGACAGCGCCTTTCACACGACATGGGTGGAAGAGGATGTCTCCTGCGAAGCCTGCCATGGTCCCGGCAGTCTGCACGCGCAGTGGGCAGAAGCGGGGGGCATTGAAGATGCTCCTCCCGGTCTCTTCCTGGTTGCGGGCCTAGGGGACAAGGACGATGGGAAATGGGTCACCCAGGCGGAAACCGGCTTGCCCGTACGTATTCCGGCCCGTAGCGCCAGCGCCGAGCTCGATACCTGCGCCAAATGTCACAGCCGCAGACGAGCACTGACAGACGGACATGCCCCGGGAGAGCCTTTTCTCAACGGCTACGAACCAAGCCTGCTGTTGGCGGGCCTCTATCACAATGACGGCCAGATTCTCGACGAAGTCTATGTGTGGGGGTCATTTGTCCAGAGTCGCATGCATGCGGCCGGAGTCTCCTGCCGCGACTGCCACGATCCTCACTCGAATCAGTTGGTAGCTCAGGGCAACGCTCTTTGCACCCAGTGTCACGACAGTGGCACTTTTGACAGGGAAACCCACTACCACCACGCGGCGGGAACACCAGGCTCCTCCTGCGTAGACTGTCACATGGCCTCTCGTGACTACATGGTGATAGATGGCCGAAGAGATCACTCCTTTCGTGTGCCGAGACCGGACCTCGCTAGTGTCCTCATGGCACCTGATGCTTGCAGCGCGTGCCACGCAGAAGGCAGCAGCTGGGCTGCGGAGCAGATCGCTGAATGGGCTGGAGAAAAGACACTTCCCCCCCACCCCGGCGAGATCCTGGCCCGTGTGCGCGCTGGTGAATTGGAAGCTCTGGACGAGCTCGAGGGCTTGATCCAAGACAAGAGCGCAAGCGACATCATGCGCGCGACCGCGCTCTTTGAGCTGGGGCTACGCTTGGAACCCCCCCACATGGGCACCCTGATCGAAGCGGCCCATGACTCATCTGCCCTGGTGCGTGCCGCCGCCGCTCGGGCAACCGAATCCATGCCGCCTGAGTCCCGCGCGCCCTTGATCGGGCATCTCCTGGACGATGATGTACGCGCAGTGCGGGTTTCCGCCGCACGCTCCCTGGCTTCGGCACCCTTGACCAGCTTGGACCCCAGCTTGCATGCAGCCCACGGACGCGCTGTTCAGGAGGCCCGGAACGCGGAGCTGGCCAACGGAGAACGCCCCGGATCCTGGCTGAACCTCGGGGTGCTTGAGGCGGATCTGGGACACTTCGAACAAGCCGAACAGGCCACCCGTCGGGCCTGGAAGATGGACCCGGATCTGGCCGCTGCAGGAGTCAATCTGGCCGACATCCTGCGCATGCAAGGGCGCGAAGAAGAGTCCCGCGAGGTCCTGATCAAGGCCCTCGAACGACACCCCAACAACCCAAGCCTGCACCACGCCCTGGGTCTGGCCTGGGTGCGTGCTGACAACCCTGAGCACGCGGTGGAACATCTTGGCAAGGCAGCTGCCTGGGATCCCTCTGACCCACGACTGGCCCTGGTGCACGGACTCTGCCTGAGCCAGCTCGAACGGCATGGGGAAGCAATCTTCGCGCTTGAGAATGCCCTGCAAATGGCTCCAACCAACGGAGACTTGCGCTTGGCATTGATCGACTCGCTGCGTGCTCAAGAACGATGGGACGAAGCCTTGACCCATGGACAGGAACTCCTCCGCCAGCGCCCGGAGGACGCAAGGGTTGTGCAGCTGCTTCGAGAGATCCAGCAGAACGCGGACCGCTAGAACGAAAAAACAGCCCCGCCTCTGGTGGCTTCGAATGGCCATCGGAGCGTGAACTCGATGCAAGAGCCACTATGCACCTTGCGGTCCGGCTGTGAGTTCCTTACATGTAAGAGTGTGCTTGCGGTCTCCGGGCCGCCAGCATGTTCAGGACGAAAGCCTAATGGAAGCCCACATCAGTATCTTGAATGACCAGACCCTGGTCCTTAACAAGTCCTGGTCAGCCATCGCCACTACCTCGGTGCGCGAAGCATTGGGAATGATATTCACTGGCTCGGCTCGCGCTGTAGAACCAGAGACGTACCAGATGCACGCCTTTGAATCCTGGTCGAATCTGGCAGTGGAACCCGATGGGCCCTGCGTGCGAACGGTGACCCTCAGCGTTCGAGTGCCCGAGATCATTGTACTGACCCACTTCAATGGCATGCCGCGCCCCAAAGCGACATTCTCCCGCCGCAACCTCTTTCGGCGGGATCAAAACCGCTGCCAATACTGCGGAAAACGACCGGGCACCAGTGAACTGACCATCGACCATCTGCTACCTCGCTCTCGGGGAGGCCACTCCTCTTGGACCAACTGCGTACTGGCCTGCGTACCCTGCAATCGACGCAAAGCCAACAAACTGCCCCAAGAAGCCCACATGGATCTGCTGCGTCAGGCGGTTGAACCGACCTGGACGCCGGTAATGGAAGTCCCCCTGGGAAGGATGCGTCAAACCTGGCGCCATTTCATCTCGGATCGCTATTGGAATGCTGAACTAGAGCCCTAGCGACAGGGAGATCATTCCGGCCCCCGGCCCTGCTCGTTACCCTATGACTCACGATGGGCCCTCCTCAGATCCAACACCAGTTCAACCTCATCCTGGGTGTGATCGCCGCAGTCATGGTGGGCTGGGTATTCCACGTGGGCGCAGGCATCATCCAGCCCCTGGTAATCGCGCTGCTGCTGGCCAGCATGCTACAACCCGTGGTGTCATGGATGTCGCGACGGCACATCCCACCGCCGGTAACGGTGCTGATGATCATTTCTGGCCTGTTCTTCATCCTCTTGCAGCTGGGACTGCTATTCCAGAGCAATGTGCGTGAGTTCCTGGGCGAAGCGGCCGCCAAGGCTCCAATAGAGCGCCCGGCAACGCCAGGTCAACCTCCAATAGTCGAGTCGATTCCCCAGAAGAACCCCACTACCGAGGGGTTAGAACCCAACGACCAAGAAAGTACGAGCGAGGATGAACAAGAAGTAGACGACACTCAAGACGAGGGTGTTGTGCACGACATCTTGCAGCGGCAACGAGAAGCCATGTCCGAGTCCGGCGGTTGGGCAGGTATCAAGATTGGCATCCGCACTCGAATCGAAGCTGCGGAACAGCTGCCGGACGAAATGCGCAGCTATGCCCTCAAAGTCTGGGATGACTTTGATCCCAATGCTCTTGTGGAGAACGTTGCCATCACAGGGTATGGCTTCGTCAAGAGCCTGGTCCTCGTGCTGATCTACATGGTCTTCATCTTCGCCGAGGCTGCAATCTTCAGACGCAAGATCCTGCACATCGCCAAGGACCGCCGAGGAGATGCCGAAGAGATCCTCGACCGCATTGGACGCGGCATCCAGCGCTATCTAGGGGTCAAGACCGTGGTCAGTTTCCTGACCGGATCCCTGTGCTACGTTGTGCTGGTCAGCCTGGACATCCCCTATGCCCTCTTGTTCGGGATCATCACCTTTGCCCTGAACTACATTCCAACCTTTGGCAGCATCGCCGCCGGAATCCTGCCCTTCATCACCGCCCTGGCGGTGGAAGAGTCGGTGATCAAAGCCGCAGCGGTCGTGGTCACCTATCTTTCGGTGAACCTGACCCTGGGCTCCTTCATCGAACCACGCATCCTGGGCCGTGAATTGAACCTCTCGCCCCTGGTGGTAGTGATCTCAGTTGTGGTCTGGGCGGGTCTCTGGGGGGTCGTAGGAGGCTTCCTGGCAGTGCCCCTGACCGCGGCCATGCAGATCATCTTGGCCTCCAACGACACCACACTGCCAATCGCAGTCATGCTGGGTTCGGGGCCAGATCGTCGCAAACGCGCCAAATCTAAATCGGCCCCTGCGCCCTAGTCGGGGAATTCACCCAAGTCGATGAAGCGCTGAAGAGCGGTCAGCAAGCTCGGAGCTGCTGTGTTCATCGTGACTGGCCCGCGCTCCATGGCGAGCAGCTGGTCCATGCATTCGTCAAAGTTCGCCAAGTCGTCACAAACCACGATACCAGGGCGTCCGCGCAGGACGTTGGCGGTGGCGACCTGGTGGTCGCTGCGGTGCTCCTTAAGAGAAACCAAGCGCGGTACGATCATGATGGGAGTCCCAAAACGGCGCGCCGTCAAGACGGAGCCCATTCCCGCATGGGCAATGATGTGGCTGGCAGACTTGAAAACCCTGTCAAACTCAAGAGGGGCGTAGCTTTCAACTGCCGTGAAATGTTGAGGGGCAAATGTATGCTTCCCCATCTGTCCGATGACCTCCTGCTCGGGGTGTCGGAGGCACCATTCATCTAGACTCCTCGCCAGTCGGTCAAAAGGGAACTGCGTGCCTGTTACTGTGAATATCACCTGACCCTCCCCCGATACTGAACCCTACGCCCATCCGCCAGATCAGGCCACTGCACGAGGAACAAGTTAGCAAACACTCGCGCAAGACGACCACCAAGAGAGACTCGATCCACATTTGCGAGCGAGTCGACCCAGATCACGCGAGAACCGGTCAGGCGACCCATCATTACCACAAGAAAACCAGGAGCCGCACCTGTACTCAAGACCACGTCAGCCCTCAGCCGTGGGATCAAGAACATCAATTGCAAGAAAGTAGTAAAGCCCTTCGATTTCGACCAGCGGCTCGCTTCTCGAATCGCAAGGTGCCGACTGGCGGGTACCGAGTAAGCGTCCCCCGAATCGGAAGTCATGACGATCAACTCGTGGCCTTCAAGGGCCGACAGCATGCGCAGCATCTCCACGAAATGCCCACCAGTGGAGCAGGCGCAGAGCACACGCCGGCAGGGCGCACCCTTGACCCTCAAGGGTGCCTGCCCGACAAACTCGGCAATTGCGGTGTTCAGCCCCTGGGCTTCAATCTCCCCCACCTTTGCCAGGTCCTCATCAAGAACCATGGTCAAGAGTGCGTCGAGTTGCGCTGCAAGGTTCTCGGTTTCCCAAGCGATCAGAATCCCGGCCCGTCGCGCGTGCTTCTCCGCCGTCGAGTGCTGATGGTCGCTTCGAACCTCCCCGAGTATGGGATCCCGAGGCATAATCAACAGGGGCTTGCCCGATTCCTGAGCGCTTAGGATCGAACCGGTACCCGCGTGGGCCACCACCTGGGAGCAGCGAGCCAGTACCTCGGCGTAACGCTCCGGCGCCATGTAGGGCTCGCAGTGCATGTGCTGGGGCTGATAGCCACCCTCCGCGGACTGCACAATGACCTTCTGATCTGGATGATCAGCAGCCCATCGATCCATGGCCTTCACCAGTCGGTCGAAAGGCAGCTGAGTGCCGACTGTGACGAAAATCACAGAACACCTCCGGCGCAGTGGATTCCATCTTCAACCGCCAACGCGGGCCATTGTGTGAGGAAGAGATCGCAGTGAGGTTGCGCCAACTTTCCGGCAAGTGAGATGTCCTCAACGTTGGCCACACTGTCAAGCCAAACCGTGCGCGCTCCAAAGAAGCGCCCAATTCGGACTGCAAGAAAACCAGGAGCAGCCCCAGTACTGACGATGACACTGGGGCGCAACCGCCAGATCAACCTCATCAGTTTCCAGGCACAGAGCATTGTCTGGATACGACTCCAGCGACTTGCTTCGGGGATCTGGTACAGCGTCGCTCCGGCCGCCCCTCCGATGTCCTCCTCACCGGTGCTGACCAGGATCAGGTCATGTTCAGCAAAAGCCGGCAGCACGAGTTTGAGTTGCACTAGATGCCCCCCTGCGGAACTGACACACATGACACGCAGGCGGTGGTTCTTCATGGGTTGAGTCATGCGCAGGGGGCTGGCGGGGACACTGCTTGATGAACGCGAAGGTTGGGTGGACCAGATTCCATCTCCGGGGCCGCTTGCCAGCATAGCACGCTTGGATCGTAATCCACGCCTCGCCTCAGGCCTCGCGGGTGGCTCCTGAATTGCGCGCCGGAACCAACAGGGAAACGCCCACCAGGATCAGTACATTTGCCACCAACCCAAGCAGACCCGCATGAACAGGCAGCACGGGGAAGCGCGAGAACCAGATCGTGACCACAGATCCCACCACCAAGCCCCAGAGAGCCCCACGGCCAGTGGCCCGCGACCAGAACAGAGCCCCCAGAACCGGCGGTGCCAATTGCCCCACCGGCCCGTAGGCGTAGCTCAGGAGGCCCACGATGTCCACCGGGAACACCACCGCTACCAGGTAGGAGACCAGCAAGAGGGGCAACAGCATAAGGCGCACCCAGTGCCGTTCCGCTTGGGGGGATAGGGGTCGACCGAGGCCCACGATCCACCCATCGCGAACCACAATCGAAGCCGCGCTGTGCAGGATCGCATCGCCACTGGACATGGAAGCGGCCAGAGCGCCTGCGCAAAACAGCCCCACCACCAAAGCGGGCAAGTCCATGTGCAACAGGAGGTGGGGAAGAATCTGATCCGCCTGATCCGGAGGCGGATCAAATCCAACCCCTGCAAACCCGATGAACAGAATCGGAAGCAGGAAAAACAGAAATGTCGGATAAAGCACCACCGTGCGCCGCAGAACTCGTTCGGACCTGGCTACAAAGGCCTTTTGGAACAAATGGGGCCAGAACGAAAACCCAACGGCCATCACAAAGACGCTGCTGGCGTAGGAGGACCAGCTCCAATCGCCTCCATCAGCGGTGCGCCCCGGCAGGGTCAAAAACCCTGGGTCTCTCTCGGCGATCTTGGCGAACATGGGTCCCACGCCACCGTGCAAGGCATAGGGCAAGTACAAACCAAGAGTCCAGGCCAGAACCATCATGAACAATCCTTGCAAGGTGTTGGTCCAACCAACACCCATCACGCCGCTGCGCCAGACATAGATCAGAACCACCCCATAGACCAGAGCCGCTCCCCACTGCATGGGGATCGCGCCACGGGTCAGCACCTCAAGCACATGACCTGAACCCCGCATCTGCAGCGCAAGGTAGGGAATGAAGGCGAGCAAACTGACCAGAGCCATGACCACCGCCAGGGGTCGACTATGGAGACGCGCGGCCACAAGCTCCGCCTGGGTGACGAAACCGTGTCGCCGTCCAAGGCGTGCAGCAGCAGGGCCAATGAAGTAGAAGGGAATGAACCCAAGCACTCCGAAAGCCAGGATGTGAAAAGCCGCAGCGCCCCGCGACCAGGCCCATCCGGGAGCCCCCAAGAAAGCGAAGGCGCTAAAAATTGTCGCGCCGGTGACGAAGTACATCAGTACTCCGCCCATGGCGCGATCCCCGGCCACAAAACCCGTGGCGGAATCGGAGACTCCCTTGCCCGCGCGAATTCCAACAAAGAGGGAGAGCGCCAGGTAGCCACCGACCACAGCGATGATCTGCTGGTCGGCGCTCATCAGACGTCCTCTTGTGCGTGGCTCTTGGCTAGGACACGGTCATAGACCAACAGGACCACGAAGGTGGCGGCTGCCCAACAGCAGATCGCAAAAAGGCCTCGGGGCAGGCCCAGGATCAAGGGCAGGGGCTGGGCAAAGCACACCGAAAGGGGCCAGGTCAAACTCATCAGGGCAACCAAGATGAAGAGGCCTAGGGCCAGGTGGGCTCGACGGATGGTCATCGGCCCAAGTGTACCTGCCAGCGGGTATTGGCCCCTTTGGGTGTTGGGAATCCCATCAGGAGCACTGGAGAGCCCCGGACTCCATCTCCAGCACGCTCAATCCCCCAGTCAGACCCACGACAGGGTCCCGGGCCAATTTGCACCTCCCAAGAGGCCAGTACCTGAAAAATCACTCCAGAGTGACGCCCAGAGCATCCGATCAAGGTATCCTGATATGACGATGCGACTTGAAGAGACCACCCGCACCCTGCGCGCCCTGGGAGACGAGACCCGCTTGCGCATGCTGGCCCTGCTTGAGCGGGAGGAGCTCTCCGTGTCCGAACTCCAGGAGGCCCTCAACATGGGGCAGAGCCGCATCTCCACCCAACTGACCCAGTTACGCGAAGCGGGCCTGGTCCAGGACCGACGCTCCGGTCGGCGCAACTTCTACCAGTTGACCACTGGCCGCTCGGTGGATTTCCTGGACAGCGTACTTGACCCCCACCGGGAGTCCGAAGAATTCCAACGGGACCAAGAAGGTCTAAAAGCCGTTCTCGCTCGACGTCGAGAGGACTCGCGCTCCTATTTTGATCGAGTCGCGGCAGCTTTTGGCGAGCAAGTCCTGCCCGGAAGAACATGGGAAGGCCTAAGTCGCGCAATCCTGCGCCTCGCCCCCCGAGGCAACTATGCGGACTTGGGAATCGGGGACGGTCTCTTGACCCTCATGCTGGCACAGGTGGCAGATCAAGTCACAGCTGTGGACCTTTCCAAGGAGATGCTCAATCAACTCAAACTACGAGCAGGCAAGCGCGATCTGAACAACATCAACTATGTGGAAGGCGACATCGAAGACTTGCCTCTACCGGACGCGCAGTTCGATGTGGTTGTTCTCTCCCAGGCTCTGCACCACGCCCAGCAGCCACGCCAGGCCTTGGCGGAGGCCCGCCGCATCATCAAGCCCGGCGGCCGCTTGCTGGTGATTGAGCTTCTGGCGCACAATGAATCCTGGGTCAAGGAGCAGCTGCAGCACATCCACCAAGGCTTCACCGAAAACGAGCTGACGGAACTGATCCAAGCGACGGGCTTCGAGAACCTGCTGCTGGAACGCGCCGCTCGTGATCCGCAGCCTCCCAACTTCATGACTCTCGTGGCCTCTGCCCAAGCAACCGCTTGACATCCCATGACCAGCCCCCAATCCAGTCAAGCGGATCAGATTCGTGCCAGCCTGAACAGAACTCTTGAGCAAAGGGTGATGGTCATGGATGGTGCCATGGGCACCATGATCCAGTCCTACTCTCTGACAGAGGCAGACTTTCGCGGAGATCGTTTTGGCGACTTGACGGTAAACCTGAAGGGCAACAACGAGTTGCTCAATGTGACGCGAGCCGATGTCATCCAAGAGATCCACGACCGATTCCTTGCTGCGGGGGCCGAGATCGTTGGCACGAACACTTTTGGCGCCACCAGCGTGGCCCAGAGCGACTATGGCACCGAGAATCTGGTACGCGAACTGAACATTGCCGGGGCCCAAGCTGCCCGAGCCGCGGTGGACATCTGGAATGCCAAGACTCCCGACATGCAGCGCTATGTGGCGGGCGCGGTGGGCCCTACCAGCAAGACCCTGTCCCTCTCGGAGAAGGTCAATGATCCGTCCTTCCGGTCGATCACCTTCGAGGTCCTCAAGGGTGCCTACCGGGAGCAACTCGAGGGCCTGCTTGAAGGTGGCTCTGATCTGTTCCTGATAGAAACGGTCTTTGACTCGCTCAACGCCAAGGCCGCTCTGGTAGCCAGCGAAGAATTGTTCAGCGACCTGGGCTACCGCGTCCCGGTCATGCTCTCGGTGGCCATCACTGATGCCTCCGGACGGACCCTGTCGGGCCAAACCGTGGAGTCTTTCTGGCACTCACTCAAGCACGTGAAGCCTTTTTCCATCGGGGTCAATTGTTCCCTGGGCGCCAAGGACATGCGGCCCTATGTGCAAGAGCTGGCCAACATCGCCCCCACCTGGATCACGAGCTATCCCAACGCCGGCTTGCCCAACGCCTTTGGAGAATACGACGAGAAACCAAACGATACTGGGCGGCTGGTGAGCGAGTTCGCCACCAGCGGCATCGCCAACCTGGTGGGCGGCTGCTGCGGCACGACACCAGACCACATCGCTGCAATTGCCAAGGGCGTGCAGGGAGTCGAACCGCGACCGAAGCCTACGACAAGACGTGATTCTGCAAGAACCGTGTTCACCGGCCTCGAAGCCCTACACCTGACTCCCGAGAGCAACTTCACCATAATTGGTGAGCGCACCAACGTGATGGGTTCCGCTCGCTTCCGACGCTTGATCACAGAAGAGGACTTTGAGACCGCCCTTGAGGTGGCCTTGGATCAGGTCCGAGGAGGCGCAAACGTACTGGATGTGAACATGGACGAGGGCCTCTTGGACTCTGAAGCCTGCATGCGCACCTTCCTGAATCTAATCGCCACCGAGCCTGAAATTGCGCGCATCCCGATCATGGTAGACAGTTCAAAGTGGACTGTACTGGCGTCAGGGCTCGAATGCCTGCAGGGCAAGGGAATCGTCAACTCGATCTCCCTCAAGGAAGGGGAGGCCGATTTCCTCAGCAAAGCGCGCGTCATCCAGCGTTTTGGAGCAGGCGTTGTGGTCATGGCTTTCGACGAAGAAGGTCAAGCGGACACAGCCAAACGCAAGATCGAAATCTGCCAGCGGGCCTATGCTCTGCTCACCGAAGAAGCTGACTTTCCACCAGAGGACATCATCTTCGATCCCAATGTCCTGGCCATCGCCACCGGCATCGAAGAACACGACCGCTACGCTCTTCACTTCATCGAAGCCACAACCGAGATCAAACGCACCTGCCCCGGCGTCCGCATTTCGGGCGGCGTCTCCAACCTCTCCTTCTCGTTTCGCGGCAACAATGTTGTGCGCGAAGCGATTCACTCGGCTTTCCTCTACCACGCGATTCGTGCTGGCATGGACATGGGCATCGTCAACGCGGGCCAATTAGTGGTCTACGAGGACATTCCCAAGGACCTCTTGGAACATGTGGAAGACATCATCTTCGCAAGACGACCCGATGCCACTGAGCGCATGGTGGAGTTCGCGGATACCGTGCGTGGCAGTGGCAAGAAGCGAGAAGTGGATCTCACCTGGCGCGAAACCAGCGTGGAAAAAAGGCTGGAGTACGCTCTGATCCACGGGGTTGTGGACCACATCGAGGCGGACACAGAAGAGGCACGCCTCAAGTTCGAGCGACCCTTGGAGGTGATCGAAGGCCCCCTGATGTCGGCCATGGGTATCGTGGGCGATCTGTTTGGCGAGGGCAAGATGTTCCTGCCCCAGGTAGTCAAGAGCGCGCGCGCCATGAAAAAGGCGGTGGCCTGGCTTGAACCATTCATGGCAGATGAAAAAGGCAACGCCAGCAGCCGCGGCAAGATCGTGATGGCCACGGTCAAGGGCGATGTGCACGACATCGGCAAGAATATCGTAGGAGTGGTTCTAGGGTGCAACAACTACGAGGTGATCGACCTCGGCGTGATGGTGCCCGCGGAAAAGATCCTACGCACGGCAGTCGAACAGGGTGCCGATATGATCGGGCTTTCGGGCCTGATCACCCCTTCTCTTGACGAAATGGTGCATGTGGCCAAGGAGATGGAACGCGAGGGCTTTGAGATCCCTCTTCTGATCGGCGGCGCCACAACCAGCACCCAGCACACGGCGGTCAAGGTCGCTCCCTGCTTCTCCCTGCCAGTAGTGCACGTACATGACGCCTCGCGGGCAGTGGGCGTGGTCAGCGACCTTCTGAACAAGAAGAAACGGGACGTACTCGCCGAGAAAAACCGGGCATCCCAGGAGAAACTGCGCCGCAGTTTCGAGAGCCGCCAGAAGAAACCCCTACACAGCCTCGCAGTGGCGCGAACAAAGCGCACTGTGATTGACTGGCAAGCCACAGATCTCGTTCACCCCGAGTTCACAGGGCGACGTATTGTGCAGGGCATCGGGCTAGAAGAGCTTGCGCAGACCATCGATTGGACATTCTTCTTCAGCGCATGGGAGCTAAAGGGAAAGTTCCCAGACATCCTCGACGACCCCAAGCAAGGAGCGGCCGCCAGGGAACTCTATGCCAACGGGCAAGAGATGCTGCAGCACATCATCAGGGGAAAACTGCTTGAACCCCGCGGAGTCTATGGCTTCTGGCCTGCCTGCAGCGAGGGTGATGATATCGTGCTCTTCGATGATGATCAGTTGGCCCACGCAATCGCACGCTTCCCCATGCTGCGCCAGCAGACCATGCACCCTGACGATCGCCCGAACCGCTGCCTGGCGGATTTCGTGGCTCCTCGGGATGCTGGACGGGTCGACCATGTGGGCGCTTTCGCGGTCTCCTGCGGACACGGAGTAGCGGAACTGGTCGCCAAATACGAGGCCGAACACGACGACTACTCCGCAATCCTCTGCAAAGCCTTGGCCGACCGACTGGTGGAATCCTTCGCCGAACGCTTGCACCAGACCGCCCGCGCAGCTTTCGGTCATCAGGATGCAGGTGACATCACCAACGAAGATCTGATCCATGAGAACTACCGCGGCATCCGCCCTGCCTTCGGCTACCCCGCCTGTCCGGATCACTTGCCCAAGACCACGCTCTTCGAATTGCTCGACGCCCCATCGATTGGCATCACCCTCACAGAGAGCCTGGCAATGGCCCCGGCCGCTTCGGTCAGTGGAATCTACCTTCCTCATCCAGAGACGCGCTACTTTGGTATTGGCCGGATCACCCTGGAGCAAGTAGAGGACTACGCTATTCGTATGGAACGGCCGACAGCGGAAATCGAACGCTGGCTCTCGCCTTCGTTGGCCTACGAACCAGATTCAAAATAATCCTCAAACCTGCGCGGATCCTCCGTAGCTCATTGGGTGACGGAATTCTTCGCTCTAGACCTGCTCTTCTGTGCACGGTTTGGCCGATTGGACCGTTACGATCCACTGGGATTCAATCCTGCGGCATCCCCTACCATGCGAGACCCCCAACCCCTTCCCCTGCTCGCTGCCACGGCACTCCTGCTGCTCGGCTGCAGCGGCTCTGAAGACCCGGTCAAGGCTGACCCTGCCCCTGAAGCGCAAGCGGACCAGGAATTCACGCCCATCGCAGCACCCTCCAAACCCATGACCGACCTGGAGTTGGTGGAGGACCGCACCGAAGAGGTCGCCGACCGCCTGCTCTCGTTCTCGGCAGTACTGGTCAAGCAGGACTTTGAAGCCGCAAAGGCTTGGCTCGCCGACGACTTCCTGGGAATGGGTTTCGCAGGCCTTCTGGTCTCCAGCGAAACGACGCAACTACAGGGCGTTGTCTCCAGGGACTTCGATGTGAGCCAGGCGCCGATCGTCGACAAGACCGGCCTGATCGCATCCTGGGAAGAGACTTTTGGCAAGTGGGGCCAGGTGAGCAGCGTCATCTGGAAAGTCAAAGGCGCTGAGTTCCAACAGGGCGGTCGCCCCTCGGGACGCATCAGACTCTACTTGCACGCGACGGGGATCCTGCCGGACGGCACCATGCAGTCATTCGCCGCCTGGGGTTGGGCAAGGGTCAAGCGCGTGGGCGATTGGGTCATCGACCGCCTTGAGTTCACCTCCTACAACTTCAAGACTCTCTCCAAAGCCCCCTATGTAGAAGTCACCAACGCCGCCGGCGTGGGTCACACCTTTGCCCGCTTCGGGTCTGACCAGAACCGCTCATTCCACTTCAATGGCGCTGCTGCCGGGGACGTGGATGGCGACGGGGATTGGGACCTGTTCGTGCCCAGTGACGAGCGCAATTTCCTTTATATCGCCCAACCCGACGGGACCTACACAGAAGAGGCTGTGCAGCGCGCCGTGGATCAACCGGACGATGGCACCGGCGCGGTGTTCTTCGACTTTGACAACGACGGCGACCAGGATCTGTTCGTGGCCCAGGTGGGCTGGGCCCTCGAAGACGATCGAGGCGGCCATCACTGCGTCCTCTACACCAATGATGGCGCAGGCAATTTCACCCAAGCCTCGGAACTGGCGGGCCTCGGAAGTCCCTTCGTGGCCTACTCTCCCACGGTCTTAGACTTTGATGGCGACGGCTGGCTGGACATTTTCCTCTCCTGCTACGGCATGGTCGAACGCGAGCACAACAACTCCTGGTTCCAAGCCACCAACGGCTATCCCAACGCTCTGCTGCGCAACCTGGGCGAGGGAAAAGGCTTCGAGGATGTGGCCACCAAACTCGGCATGGCCGGCAGCAAGTGGTCCTACGCCTCGGCGGCGGCGGACATAGATCTCGACGGAGATCCTGACCTGTATGTGGCCAACGATTACGGAGACAACGAGTTCTGGATCAACGCTGGAGACGGTACTTTCGAGCAGCAATCTGATGCCCGCGGGGTAACCGACCGAGGCAACGGTATGGGAGTGTCCTTCGGCGACCTGAATCAGGACGGTAGGCTCGACCTCTATGTCTCGAACATGTCCTCAACTGCGGGCAACCGCATTTTGGATCGCCTCGAAGATTCCATCGACCCGGAGACCTTTCAGGTTCTACGCAAGCTGGCCGCAGGCAACTCGATCTTCTTTCAAGAAGAAGACGGCACCCTCAAACGTCTTCCCAAGACTGCGGGCGGTGTGGGAGCTTCCTGGGCGTGGTCCGCCAACCTGGCCGACTTGAACCTCGACGGCCGCCTCGACATCTTCTGCACCAACGGCTTTGTGACCGGCAACCTCGCGTTCGACACATGAAGCACCTACTGGCGCCACGTGGTGGCGTCGACCGTGTGTGCTACCCCGAACGAGGGTGAATTCAAACTGCAATCCGTTGGCAACGAGGGGTTCCTGGACCGGCATAACAGCCAGATTTTTGCAGAAGGGCGCAGCTTCAGCGGCAATGAGCGCGACAAGCTATTTCTCAACAGGGGGGATGGCACCTTCGCCGACATCTCGGACCTGTCCGGTTGCGACTCCCCCGGTGATGGACGCGGCGTGATTTGCGCTGACCTGGACGATGACGGAGACCTGGACCTCTTCGTGCACGAGATCCAGCGCGAACGCCACCACCTGTACCGCAACAATCTGGGCGGCAAGTTCATCAAGGTGCGCCTCATCGCAACCAGTGGACAGCATGAAGCAATCGGTGCCACGGTCATCGTCCATGGACCCGAGGGCCCGGTGGCTCAACCCCTGACCCGGGGCGCGGGTTTCGTTTCCTGCCAGGCTCCCGAATTGGTCTTTGGCCTGGGCACGGCAGATTCTGGCACCGTCCAAGTCGTCTGGCCCGGCGGCATGAAGGAGAACTTCGGCACAATCCAAGCAAACTCACGAGTGCTGCTCACTGAAGGCAGCGGCCAAGCAACGAACTTCGCTGCCAGGCCCCGTCCCCTTCCCGATCCCCTGCCCAAGGGCTTGCTCCTGCGCATGGGCGACACCTTGCCTGCTCTTGGGATGCTCGACGCCCAGGGCGAACTCGCAATTCTGGATCCGATTGCCCTAGCAGACGGAGGTGAGCTTTGGATCAACCTGTGGGGCAAGAGCTGCGTGCCCTGCATCAAGGAAATGCCCCTGTTGTTGGAGCACGACAAGTCAGCGGACCTGCGGGTTGTGCTGCTCTGCACGGACCCACCCCAGCACCGCGCACAAGCAGCTCCTATCGCCGCCAAGCGAGCCGCGGGTTTGGCGGATTTCTACTTGGGTGCCGAACCACGCGATGTGGCGGCCCCCCCAGAAAACTACATCGACTTGCTGCGCCTGCCAATCCCCACAACCCTACGGATCTCTGCAGAGGGCAAGTTACTCGGGGTGATACGCGGCACAGTGCCGCCCCATTGAGAAGCTGCGCCCAGAACCCTGCCTACCATGCTCCAGCGTAGGCCACGCTGAAACCGGGAGCATCACGCAGCGCAAGGGCGTGGAAACGACTCGAAATCTGCCGCATGTGCAAAGCGTCATGAGCGGCCAAGGAAGCCAACAGGTCACCCGCAGAAATCGGTCCTAGCTTGGGATGCTCGATCGTAGCCTTCCAATCAGGCCGCTTGAGACTGCGCAGCCAAGCAACCGTGCGCCGACGCTCAAGGCAAAAGCGTTCCAAGCTGCGACTGAAGTCCAGTTCGTTGTAGCCCCGTGATTCAATCCATCCTAGGGGATCAATCGGAGCCAATTCGCCCTGACTTCCACCAAGCACGAACTCCAAGCGTCCCCGAAAATCCTCGCGCTCTTCATCCACCAGGTGACAGACAATCTCGAGCATGCTCCATCCACCGTCCGGCGGACGCCAACGGGCATCCTGTGGATCGAGCTCATCAAGGAGCTGGCGCAGGCAGGGCGCAAAAACGCCCAAGCGCCCGATGAGTAGGTCGGGATTCATTGCTGAGCACCATGATGCCCGAGAGGGGGGGATCTTGCCGAGGAAAGTTGTCAGTGCTCAGAAGACTAGCTGCTGGCACGACGCCGCAAACATCCTGTTCATGGGCAGCAATCGCCCTCACCGGGCTCAGGAGGCCCCCGTACTCTCTCGATGCGCAAGAGTCCCCCTGCCAGCCTCTCGAAAAAACTGCAACACCCCATCGCCCTGAGCCCTGGAGTCAGCAACTCCCATGGAATCGCCAGGCAGACTCTTCCCCCTCCATCCGCCGCCGGAAGCCAGCCATCCACGCACACGCCCAGAGCCGAGTCCGGACCGGCTTCCTGTTCTTGCGGTGATTCCGTTGTGGATGACCACACTGTCAGAGCCTATCTTGGACCCGGAGGTTGTTTCCCCTGTCCACAATCACTCGTATTGCCCTGATTCTCATCCTTGCTGCCCTGACCAGCATCGCCAGCTGGTGGACCCTGTTCTTGCGCAGTGAAATCAAGGGCACCGAGATCGAATTGGCGCAGCGAAACGAGCGAATCGCAGCGCTTGAGCAGGATCTCCAGGACTATGCCCTCCAGATCACCGCCCTGACTACTGAACTGGCCAAGAGCGAACAACTGCGCAGGCAGTCAGAAGCCGCCCGACTCTTGCTCAAGGTCAACCACCGAGCGGCCCTGATCGAAGTCTTGGAACAGGGACCCGACCCCGCCGATCCCGGGCAGACTCTAACCCGGGTCCGCTTCGTGGAATTGGACGCAGGCGGCAAGCCCCTTGGCCCTCCCCAGGAGATCACAGTCCAAGGCACTCGCGTCTACTTGGAATCCTTGGTGATTAAATTCGACGACACTTTTGTGGAAGGAGGCGATGCCCTGCGCGGCACGAGCGTCTGTATCTTCAAGAAGATGTTCGGCGAAGACACCCCCGCTAAAGCGGGCACTGCCATCGATGCGGTAGGCCAGCGCCCTCACCCCTATGCTCAAGGGGACACGATCGATCCTTGGTTCGATGAACTATGGAGCAGCTTTTGGAACTATGCCAACGATCCAGATGCGGCGGCCAAAAAAGGCGTACGCGCCATGCACGGGGAAGCCCCGTGGATCGAGGCCCGGCCCGGGGGACGCTATCGTGTGGACCTGCGCGCATCGGGCGGTTTGACGATCACTGCCGAATAGGACCCGCCGGAGAGGGCGTTGCTTTACTTCTCCGGCACACGCACCCACCACGCGCGTTCGCTCTCCAACAAACCGTCTAGATCCTTGATCACCATGGGCTTGCGCTCTCCCCGTGGCTGGGTGCTGTCCCTGACGCGACAGATCACCCGGTAGCGGCCCGGATCCAGCTTGGAGGGCTTCAGCTTCAAGGTACTGGAGCCTGTGCGGGCGCTGCGATGGGCGATCCAGGGCTTGGTCTTCATCAAGGGCAGCCTGCCTGGTTTGCGGGTTCTTCCCGCGTGCTTTCGGTTGTAGCGGCGAGCGCTTGCCCGATCGGGATTGGGAACACCCAGGGGAGTGTTGTGCTCGGGCAACACATACCAATTCACATCCAGGCGATGGGTCGTGGGACGCAAGGGTTGCACCATGAACTCCAAGCCATCTTTGGTCAGGAGCAACTCCTCACTGGACTGGCGCGACTGGGCAGGGGGACTGCTGGCGTCGATAGGATCCAGGACCGAGTACATACGCAGGATCAGCGCCTCAGTGCAGACCGGGCAGAAGAACTCGCCGGACTCCATCACACAGCCACCGGAGGTGGGCTTCCAAGCGCCGCGCACCTGACCCGAAGCGCCCTCATACATCCCCACGCCACGAACCTTGGCCTCGATGAAGTGCGCCCAAGGAGCTTTCTTGGGATCCCCTTCGTTGGTCACATTCTTCCCGCGCCGGGGAGCTCCGCGCTTATGGGTCTCGGTGGCATACTCGTCCCCGAGACCACCAAACGAGTGGCCGAACTCATGCACCGCAGTCTTGATGCTCTTGCCGCCAATAGTCGCGATTCCGCCGCCCCCAGTGCCCAGGACTCCGTTGCGCACAAAGACGATGGCCTGGCCATCATGCTCCGGGAGCTCGCGCAACACATCCCAAGCGGCCTTGGTGTCGATGCCCACATGACCAGCATTGGTACTCAGTGTGCGGCCGTTGAGGGCGGTGTCATAGTCACGGCCGAATCCGTCGACGCCGTTGTCAGCGCTAACCAAATCCGTGCGCAAGAAATTGAAGTAAGTGCTGTAGGCTCCAAGCAGACGATTGCGGGCGAAGAATCCCGGCACGTCTTCAGCGAGTTTGACAAAGCCTTTCATCTCGTCTACCTGATACCCCTCGCCCATCAGCACAACATCTATGCGGTTGGCCGGGTCGCCGTTGTGCAGAACCCAGTCCCAACCCAAGAAAGCGCTGGGCTGGCTGCGCCTTGCGGCGATACGACCGGCAGCGGTGTCCGGATGGGCCCGTGCGAGACGGCTGTAGGCGACTTGTGCCGCCTTGAATTGCAACTTGCGTGCCTTGCCCTGGGCCTTGGCCAAGGCCTCGTCGGGGGTGTCCGCCCCGGCGAGAATCAGGGCCATGAGAATCAAGACCGTATGCATCAATCGAAGCAGATCGCAGCGGGATCCGCGCCCGAGAGTGTGTAGGCCAAGAGATCAAGAACTTCGTCCATGGTCAGCACATTCAGCAAGCCCGCTGGCATGCGAGACAGGGGATGGGGCCGCTGCAATTCGATCTCTTCAGGGTCGATCTCATGAAGCACCTCGTCAGGGGGCTGTGTTCGCAGCAGCACCCGCTCCGCCGAACGTCCCTCCAGCCGACCAACCAGCAGGATCCCATCCCGGGTAAGGACCTCGTAGTCCTGGTACTGATCTGAAATCTCCTTGGATGGGTCGAGAATCGAATCCAACAGATCTCCCCGAGTGAAGCGACTCGCCACGCCGGTCAGGTCGTGTCCCATGGAGCCCCCCTCGCCCGCTATGCGGTGACACTCCATGCAACGCGCCTTGTTGAAAGCCATGCGGCCCTGTTCAAAATTACGGCCGGTCAAAACCTCCGACAGATGCGGACGCAATTCCTCATCCAGCCAGGCGTTGACAAAGTTAGCCTCAATGGCGACAGACTTCGGTTCGGGTTCCAGTTTCAGAACTGCCGCCAGGGACTGGCGTTCTGCGTCACTGAGTCGTCCCGCTGCCTCACTGCGCAGATTGCGCACATACTTCTCGAGGCTATGGCCGCCGGGCAATTCCAGCCCCCGGGTGCCCATCCATGTAAACCAAGAGCGGCGACGCTCAATGGTCCAACCCTGCTTGGCATCAAGCAGCACAAAGGCATAGAACAGAGCCTCATCTCCGCTCGTTGCCCCGAGCAGATTCTTGAGCGCAAGGGGCACCGCCCTTGGCTCACCAAGAGCGACCAGGAGACGCAGACGATCTCGGTCGAGGTCACCGCCCCCAGCACCCCAACGCACACCCAACCGCTTGCGCCAGGCCTGCTGGTGCTCTTCATCGGGAAGGCCCCAACGAATGCAGAGCAACTGCAGGGCTCGCAGGTGCACACCCTCTTCCAGTTTCGTTGCCAAGGCTGATTCCCAAGTGCGCGCAAGGGAGGCCAAACTCGCGGCCTTCCATTGATCCCCTGCGCTACGAGCAAGCCCGATTACGCTTCCTGCAACCACAAGCGGAGCAGAATGCGTGAGGCCCCCTTGGGCCCAGGCCTCCACCGGCGTGTGCTCAAGGGCAACACGCGCCGCGTGGCGCACATACCTGTCCCTGGATCCGAGAGCCTTGATCAATTGCTGGATGTCCACCACTTCCCCTGCGCCATGGCGCTCCTCCAGACTCGCACGCAAGATCACCTCAGGCGTGGGGTCAGGCGCAACGGGCCGCGGCCCCGCAGCCTGACTATTGGTCACCCGATACAAACCACTAAGACTACGGCGACCGCCAGTGGTGATGTATAGCGCCCCGTCTTCAGCAACCACCATGTCAGTCACAGGGAAGGGACGTCCCCGGGCAAAGACTCTCGATGTGCCAGAAAAACTCGCCCCATCTGGCTGCATGAACACCGCGTAGATCGTCCCATAGGCCCAGTCCCCAACCAGAAACGCGTTACGCCAAGGCCCCGGGAAAAGGGCGTTGGTCAGGAAAGTCACGCCTGTAGGCGAACCAATGCCCATGTCCAAGACCCCGGGCAGGGAGTCCTCGTAGTGCGCCGCCCACTTGCCGCTGCCGTTGCGCCAACCGTACTCAGCCCCGGAAACCAGGTGCAAGATGCGAGTCGGCCGATACCAGGGCAGGCCCACATCCCACTCCATGTCCGAGTCAAAGGTGAACAGATCTCCCGAGGGCGAGAAGGCCAGGTCATAGGCATTGCGCATACCGATGGCAAAGAGGTCAAACTCCGTGCCCTCGGGGTCCGTGCGCACGACCCAGCCCCCCGGAGCCAACTTGTTGCGGGCGTGACCATTTGCATCCGGCAAACGCGTCAGGAGTTGATCCTCCGCCCAAACCGGTGCCGGGTGAACTCGCCCCGCCGGAGTCGGAACCGCCACGTGGTTGCCTCCAACGATCCAAAGGGACTCCCCGTCCGGGTCCAGCACGATCCCATGTGGTCCGTGCTCCCCCCCTGAGCCGAATCCGCTCAACTTGCGAACATGATCCAGTTCCCCATCAGCGTTGGTGTCACTGACCACATAGAGTCCTGTCTTCCCCAGGCCAACCACCACATATAGCTTGCCAAATGCCCAGCAAAGTCCCTGGGCTTGACCCAGATCCACTGGAACACGCTTGATGATGGGCTCCTCTTGCGAGCCTACCGGCTGCGGCTTTACCTTCCAGAGGGCCCCATACTGATCACTCGTATAGAGCATCCCCATCCCATCGGAGCAAATGCTGACCCAGGACCCTTGGGTATCTGGATCAACTACATGCAGCAATTCAATCTTGAACCCTTCTGGAACCCAGACATTTTCCGCAGAGAGGGCGCGGTCCGGGATTCCGTCACCCGCCACAGACGGAGTGCCCCAAGGCTTGCTGCCCCATGGGCCGAAAGCCACAGGATCGGACCACAACTTGTCGTCAAAGTCCGCCACCTTCCAAGCAGCACTCCCGCCCAGATGGAGCGCTGTGTCCAAGACACGCCAACTGGAGTCCGTCCCCAGGACCTCGGTCCTGCCCTTCCCCAGATCCATGGTCAAGCGCATATAGACTCCCGCCGGGCCACCCCGGTTCTGAGCACGCACGGCAAGCAAGTGCTCACCAGGAGTCAATTCCACCGAACGCTCAAAGGGTTTCGTCCAATCGGGCACATTGGCCAGCAGTTCTCCATCCAGAAAGACGTTGGCCAGGTTGTCTGCGGTCCCAAAGAGGATCGCAGATTGAATCGACTTGGGTACGCTGAAGCGCTTGCGCAACCAAACCTGATTGTGCTCTTCTGGATCCCGCGGCCCCCAGATCCAAAGGGGCTCATGACTTGGTTGGTCTTGGGTCGCAACCAACCCAGAGTCGGACCCTTGGGAAAGCCCACTCTGGGCCGACCCCGCGGCCACAAGAACAGAGGTCAACAAGATTCCAGTTAGTGAAGCAAGGAGTTGGTTTCGCATCGGTACTTCACAGGATAGGGTGCCAGCACCAAAGCCGACAGCGACTATTCCCAGCAAGCATGCGTATCTCCCTGCCAAGCACAATCATTGCCCTAATCGCCAGCGCTTGCAGCGCGATTTCGCCCAATCCTGGGGATCTGGCGGTCAACAGCGGCCTTTCGGTCTTCCCCAACATCGGTGTTACTCTGGGAGGCTCCCAGGTCATGTCGCGCACTGCTGACCGGGTCTACACTGTCGATCTGCAAGGACACTATCAGCCTTGGGATGATGAATTGCTGGCTGATGACGGAAACCCCGCGGCGGGAAGCGTCTCTCAGATCGAACTAGGAGGCAGTCGACGCTGGAGCGTGGACGAACACCGAGAGTGGCGCCTCGCAACTGGCCTGACCTGGTTCCGAGCGGACGAATTCCCCAACATCGTGCAGGATCAAGGGGACTACTTTGGCATCTATGGCAGCTGGGGATTGATGACCACCATCAGCGAGCGCCTGAGTATCGGCCCCACCATTGGATTGATCATCGCAGGGCGCGAAACCACCGGGCTGAATGACTTGCACTTCATCCCGCGCATCACCTACACCCTGCGCTGGTCGCTTTAGGGTCCCGTCAAGAAACCCGGCCGGCTTCGACAATCATGGAGTCCAATGGGCGCGCGACACCACCCGAAACCTTGGGCACAACTGGCTTTGCGGGAGTCATGACCACTACAGGTCGCAGGCCCCAGCCTCGCAGGCGCAACATCCAGAGGGGGGTGCGGCAGAGGATCGAGAGGTCCTGAAGAAATGACAAGTGACTCAAGTACTGCAAGTCAGCCCGCAACTTGTGCCCGTAGGCTTCGGCGTCGCTACCCACATACCCCTGACCCAATTGTGCCAGCCCAGAGATACCCGGCTTGACCCACAGGCGCGCATCAAAACCAGGGACCGACCTTTGGGCCCACCAATGCACCTCAACCATCTCAGGGCGCGGCCCAATGTAGGCCATGTCTCCCCGCAGAATGTTCCAGAATTGGGGCAGCTCATCCAAGTGGCTGCGCCGCAGGACCTTGCCCAAGCGGGTCACCCGGTCCTGCTCTTGGCCGTCCCGCCAGGATTCAAAGTGCCCCCCAGCAGAAGCTTGCATGGTACGGAACTTCCAGATCGTGAAGGGCCTGCCGCCCTGCCCCATGCGCTGCTGGGCGAAGAAGACCTTGTTGAGATCGCGAAAATCAATGGCCACGGCAAGGGCCACCACGCAGCTGACCAAGAGCACAGGCAAGATCAGAATCAGCGTGAGCAGGGCGCCCAAGAAGGGTCGCCCAACAGAATAGTAGAAGCTCCCCAGACGCGGAGGCCGGGGTGAGGAAAGGAACCTGGGCCGGCCCTTGACGGGCCGCTGCGCTTGACGGCTGGTAGGTCCCACGGGTCTGGTCCCGGGAGTGCCAGGAAGAGCCCGCTGGCGAGCAGCGTGAAGATTGCGATTGGTCACGGGATTGGGGATGGAAGAAACCTGAGTCATCGAGAGCTACTGGAGAGCACCACTCATCGATTGATTCTGGATTTGGGTTACGAGGCTGAACGCGAATACCACGAATCGGAGGGTACTCACACGCCACATCCAAGACAACTCCGTACATTGTGGACGCGAAAAGGCAGATTTCTCACGCAAAGGAAGTCGGATTCCAGGCTTCGGGTAGTTTTTGATTGCACCTCGTGATCGAGTATCTTCGGATGCACATTGGTGAAGGCCGTGATCCCGGTACTCCTACCAGTCAGTCAGAATCCCCCTTCTCCTCTGTGTTCAACCTTGGTATCACCAATAGCACGCCCAATCATGCAAAGTCGTAAAAAGGCACGAACCTGTCCAAGCTGGCGGATGCTTGCCGTCCTGGCCCTATTCTCCTGCAGTGCGCCCGATCTGCCCCACTCCACAGGAACCACGCAAAGCGCCAGTCACAACGCGGACTGGTCGATTTTTACGCTTGGTCCCAACGACCGAGTGCACTTGGTGGTTATGGGCTATCCTGAAATAAGCGGTCCGCCGGAGGGGCTACGCATCTCCCCGGATGGGACCCTGGGTGTGCCCTTAGCCGGTGCCGTGCCGATCCAGGGGATGATGCCCAAGGACGCCGCTTTGGCTATCAAGGCCGCCCTGGCCAAGTCCCTGCGCAATCCCGATGTGACCCTGGCGGTGATCGAGTATGAGTCGCGCCTGTTCCACGTGTTAGGCGCGATCGAGAACCCCGGACCCAAGACATTCAACCGGCCCACGACCGCCCTCGAAGCGGCCAGCCAGGGGGGCAAGCTGCGACCAGGAGCGCGACGCGCACAAAGCGTGATCATCCGCCGCCACAACCAAGAGGATATCGAGGTGATTCCGTTCAACATGGAAACACCCGGCAACAACGGATACGTGCAGATCAGGCCTGGGGACATGATCTTCATCCCGCGCACAGGCGCCGATCGATTCCAGGAAGAGGCCACCCCCTACCTGCAGGGCATCGGTCTGACCCTGGCCCAGATCGCCTCCCTGGCATTGGCCTACGATCGGCTCTACAACGACGATTGAGCGACTACTGCTGTGCGTACCCGCCGGACTTCTGGCAAGGCACGCGCATCCACTCATCTAGTTCCGGAGCGTAGGCGCTCAAGTCGCCCCCGTAGACGCAGGCCGTGTCTATGCCCAGGGCCACCAGTTGGCCCTCGAACATGCGGCGACGGGGAACCTTTGATGGTGTATGGCCAAAAACCACCAAGTTGGGGCCGTTGTAGACCTCATACCACCAGGGGCGACCGCGGCCTTCCAAACGACGCATGGAGTACAGATCCTGGGGTGAGGAGTCGATCGGGTGGACGCCCGGGGTCAAGCCTGCATGAACCATGCACCAAGAACGACCATCGGGGGTGGGCACGGCTCCGGGGAGTTGCTCCTGCGACAGAAAGTAGCCGTCATGTTCTTGCAGGTAGCAGAGGACCTCTGCGCACTGCTCGGGTTCCACCATCAGGACACGCCGACCATCTCCTGCCAGGTCTTCTGGCTGCAACAGGCCAAATTCCTGACGCAACTCGGGCCGATCGGAACCGTCAGATCTGGCAGGAGCCAGATCAAAGCGCTCAAGCACTCGTGCCTCATGATTCCCCAGGATGAAGCGCGCATTGCTCGCGCGCAGGACCCCGATCACGCCCATGGGGTCCGGACCCCGGTGAAAGAGATCTCCCACGGATAGCAGTTGGTCATCGGACCCAAGGTCCAACTGCTGCACCAGCTGGTCCAACTCAACGGCACAGCCGTGAATGTCACCTACGATCCAATGGGTCATGGATTCACCTCACGACCGGTCCATCGCTGGAGGCCTCTCTGTAGGGCAAGGTGCCAGGAGGCAAGCCCAATCGCTCCGAGATCCTGCGCAGATGATGGTCGACACCGATCTCTGCACCAGGAACAAAACCGGGGACCGTAATCACGTGGGCCAGCACACCCCCCGTGGCCCGGTGCACGGTGCCCCTCGGGATGTGAATCAAGTCGCCCACCCTTGGAGTTGTGGGGCGCAGCAGGCCATCAACAGCAGTCACCTCTTCAGCGCAAATCGCCGCCGCCGGACCGGTCCAGATCTTGGCGTCGGGCTCCACACCTTGAACCAGATAGAACTCATCAAAGCCATTCTGGAAATCGTGATAGTGACTGAGAGAATCCCACATGCGGACCCGATGACAATTGAGGGCCTGCAGCACATGGGGGCCGTTGGCCTTGTCCCATGTCAACAAGATGCGTCGATAGGCGCTCTCCTCTTCAGCACAACCTCCCGGTTGATCCGTGAAAGCAGGGTCCTGATCCGGACGCAAGAAGCCCGGCAAGTGACTCGCATCCGTACCAAAAGGCAGGCTCACACAAAAACCGGACAGGCCATTGGCATTCAGTTCTGCACCGGGAGGCAAGACCAACACATCACCTCGGGCGATGGTCTGCGTCTCGCCAAGCAGAATCCCCTCTCCCTCTCCATCCTGGACGAAGGCGATGCTGGTTGAATCGGGGGCTGTGAGACCATCCTGCCACCAGGCGAGACCATATCCGGGCGCGCTGGATTGCAGGGCTAGAGCGATGGGCGCAAGGCCCGCCGCCCCATCAGAAGATCGGGCACACTGAATCACAGGGCAAGAGGATACCCTGCAAAGATGCTTTTCCACCTTTTCGTCAGCGCCTTCCTGCCGTGCGTGCAATTCACGCCCCAAGAAGGCATCTCACCGGGACCTCCCCTGAGTCAGGTGCAGGTACTGCGGGAAAAGGACCTGCTGCATGTGACCCTTGGAGACGAGCCCTTCACCAGCCTAAACCTGTCGGGACGCATCCCGTTCCTGTATCCCGTGATCGGTCCCGGAGGAGTTCCCCTGACCCGCGGCTATCCCATGGAGCCAAGACCGCATGAGAGCCGCGATCATCCCCACCACCAATCCATGTGGGTGGCCCACGGCCGAGTCAACGGGGTCGATTTCTGGCACGACCCAAAAGCCAAGATCCGTCTGGCGGGGAAGATTCGCATTGAGGGGCCGGAGGTCGCCAAGAGCATCCACCTGCCCTTGGATTGGATCGCGCCTGATGGCTCGCTCGTGATGCATGAGAAGCGCGTCTTGTCTTTCGGAGGCCACGCCCGGGACCGCTGGATCGATGTGTCCTGCACCTGGACCGCAGGCGAGGACGAAGTGGTTCTGGGAGACACCAAGGAAGGCACCTTTGCCCTGCGCCTGACGCCAGAGCTACGCGTGGAGGGCAAACACTCCAACGGCAGCCTGGTCAACTCCGAAGGAGCAAAAAACAAGGACGCCTGGGGCAAGCGCGCCCGTTGGATTTCAAGTTCAGGGCTCGTGGGCGGGGAAACCTACACCGTGACCCTGTTCGATCACCCTTCCAACCTGCGCGCCCCGACTCATTGGCACGCGCGCACCTATGGGCTGATCGCCGCCAACCCATTCGGACTGCATCACTTTGAAGGAGCCAAGCAGAACGCAGGGAATCTGGTCATTCCCCCTGGGACCTCGATCAAATTCCAGCACCGGGTTCTCTTGAGCCGTGGCATGCGCAACAAGGAAATCTTGGCGCGTCACGAGCCGGGTCCAAGGCCGCCCATCAAGAAACCCAAGAGCGATCGCTAGTTCCATGATCCCCCCGTTCTGCCTGCGCGGCTTCTTGGTGGGAGGTCTCCTGGCCAACCTGATCGGCTGCTCGGACCCCATGCCAAGCATGGTCATCCGCACGCAGGCCCTCGATCTGGTCAGCTACCCGGGTTGGGATTCCGAAGCCGCCCAACCAGAGTTGCTGACTCCGAGCCTGCACCAGGGATCCGACAGCGCGGACAAGCTGGCCCTCTGCACTGAACTCGGCACAAGCCAAGAGCTGAAACTCCCCAGCGATGCCCCCAGGGGATTTCTCTCGGGCGCGGCGGGAGTGCATTTCCTCACGAGTCGCAAGCTAAGCAAACTCGGAGCTGCACCCCTGACCGTCGAATTCAGCGCCCTGATCGACGGCACGATGTGTTTCAAACAGCGCATCAGTCTGCACCCCCGGAGTCCAGCCGAAGTCAACGACACAGAAATCCCGATCAACCAATGGCGCCGAATCCCAACCAGCAAGTTCACCCTTGGCCCTGGGCAGACCTTGAACCTGAGCACGCGTCTGATTGGTGAGCTTCCTGCAGGAATCACAACCAGCGATGTGCGCGTGGGTTGGGGCGAGCTCGCAATCCAGAGCGAAGCCGATCGTCCGCGCACTCTTGCCAGTCCAGAGCGTCCAAACCTGATCCTGATCGTGATGGACACCCAGCGCGCGGACCGCATGACGCCCTATGGGTATGAGCGACCCACAACGCCCCAGGCGGAACGACTAGCAGCTCGAGGGCTCGTATTTGAAGAAGCGTGGTCCACATCATCATGGACCTGGCCCGCCGCCACCTCTCTTCTGACCGGTCTCGATCCCAGCGCCCACGGAGTCCTGGGCAAGCGCACGGGTTTTGTGCCCCACCAGGTACAGACCCTGCCCGAAGTCCTCCAGCAGGCGGGCTTCACGACCGCAGGTTTTTCGGGCAACCCGCTGATCACCCAAGACCACAACTTTCACCAAGGTTTCGAGCACTTTTGGGCTGCGGATTCTTCAGTCAAGAGCGACCAGGTGGTTCCGGATGCTCTCAAGTGGTTGAATCAAAATCGCGAATTCCGCTTCTTCCTGTACCTCCATCTGCAAGATCCTCATCTGCCTCACAAAACGCGCGGCGAAGACATGCTCGCCTTCACGGGTGAAGCCAGGCCAAAGTATCCGCCCATGAGCATGCAGGAGAGAGCCTTTGCAATCCAGTTCCGCGCAGAGGAAGGTACCGCAGGCCTGCCCAACGCCAGCAAGCTGGTACCAGCAGAAATGCAGGCCTGGTTTTCTGACGCCTATGACGCCTGCGTGCACACGGGGGACCACTGGCTCGGGGTTCTCCTCAATCAAATCAGCAGCTGGGACCTGGACCAGAACACGGTCATACTGTTCACCGCTGATCATGGTGAAGAGTTGCTTGAACACCACAACCTCGCCCATGGCCATGAGCTGTGGCCCGAACTCTTGCACGTGCCCCTGATAATCGCCGGTCCCGGTGTTCCCGTAGGGCGTGTCTCAACGCCCTTGAGCACACGGCTGGTGGCCAACACCCTCGCCACCCTGGGTACGGCCGAGCCCCTTGGCTTGGAAGGAGATCCTCTGCTGATAAGACCCGATGAGATCCCCGCTGAGCCAGTGTTCTTTCAAACCCAGGACGGCTACTGGAAGGGCCAACGGGACGTGCCGCTCTATGGGGTACGGCGGGAATCGTGGGTTTTGCACTGGTCGCCGGAAGGTCGACCCTGGAACAGTCGTGAAGCAGTCGAGGGGGGCGAATTCCGGCTGTTCGATCTGAGCCAGGATCCCAAGGCCCTGGTCAATCTTGCCGCCCAGGAACCCGAGCGCGTAGGCGAGTTGCTCGGGATCCTGCAAGCCCACATCGCCGCTTCTGCCGCCAGGGCACCTCTCACCCAATCCAGGGCAGGGCAGGCCACCCAGGCCCTCTTGGACGCCATTGGCTACGGCCAGGGCGATAGTCGCTAGAGGGCGCCCCGCAGAGCCTCAAGCCAGCCGTACCCGAAGCGTTCATCCGGCTCCAGGTAGTGACCCTCACTCCATTCATTCAGGGATGCGATCATCAAGAGGCCATCCTCGCCTTCGTTCGCCTCCACAAAACTGATTCCCCGTCGAACAGCTTGATGGAACAACTCCGGGTGCTCGCCTGTGACCACAGGAGACCATGGATATTTGTCCGGCCGCTCAGGGCCGAAGTCCGCGGCCCGGGCTGAGGCATCCCAACCTGTGGCAATGCTGGGCGCATATGGCAAGTCCGCCATTCGGGCAATCGCTGCCCACTGACCCGCACGTCTCGTCGCGCACTCCCAATAATCCTGCTGCTGCGGGCCCTTCCACTCGGGCAGGTGCACATAGTGGGTGACCCCATCAAAACCAAGTTGCCGCACATCCCCTGCTATCTCTGGAGCAGGATCGATCGCCACAAGATAAAGATCCGGCAGGCCCTGGTTTTTGAGCCACAGGCGCGCCGACTCGATCGCACGACGCGTTCCCTCCCAGCCCAGTTCACGCACAAAATGGGTCGAGTCATAGATCGACAGGTAACAGCGACCTTGCACTCGCAGGTAGTTGGGCCGGGTGAAGTGCTCTTGAGCAAGATGTTCAACCAAGGCCAAGAAATCTTCCTCATCTGTGCTCACCAGACGAGAACCCACAATCACTGGCAGATCCCTTCGCTTGACCGGCAATACATGTCGCGGTAGACGGTTGGCCCACATCAAGCAGTAGTCCATGGTACTGCCTTCAGCCGAACCCAAAATTCCCTGGTTCAGAGCCTGCTCAAAGACGCGTTTGCCACGACACCAAAAAAATCCAGCCACAATCCCGTCAATGCCATGGTCCCGGGCCAGGGCGAGGCGCTGGCCCATGGCAACAGGATCGCGATCATCGTATTCCCCAAGCAGGGGCACCTTGGGCTAGACATGGCCCTGAAAACGCGGCTGACACGAGCGTACCAGTTCCCACTCGGTCCAGCCTGGACCGTGGATCAGCTCACGCTCGGCAATCGGATGCCAGCCCGTGAAGACATATGCCAGGGTTCGCAAGATCCTCGCGCCTCAGAGCTCTTCAAGGCTCATGTTCGCAAACCGACCGGAGTCATCAAAGGAGCCCACCCCAACCCGACCTCGCTCCAAGACCACCTGATCGGTGCTGAGAACCACTATCCCATCCGCTTGAACCACTACACGCTTGCCCCGGCGTTCGATGACCAAATGAACCCAAGTGTCATCGGGCCAGGCGAGACCCTCTTCAAAGACTGGCGCAAGGGAACGGCGGGCGGCATGGTCTACCAAGAACAGATTGTGCGATCGCTCATCGGGCACTGGTGCCAGATGCAAGTAATGGAAAGACGCTGGATCGGTCCATGCAAAAAACACGCAGAGGTCTCGGTGGCCGTAGCTGCGGCCGGTGGAGAGAGCGTCGAACTCCAAGCGAAAGTCCCCTACGACCGGCTCTCTCAAGAGCGCCATACGTCGAGGAGAACGATGAGGCGGCTGATAGGGTTGAGCGGGATCATCCGCACTCAACTCAAGCCAATGGGTGAGGCCCTCTGATGTGTTGACACTTGCATGCTGCAGTGTCCAAGCCCCCGCCTCACTGAAATCAAAATGCGACAGGTCCTGTTCCAGACCGCCATCACCAGATATCGCGACAACTGGCCCTCCACTCCCGGCACATCCGACTAGCAAGACGAGAGACAAGCAAGAAGCACTGGTCCTAGACATCCCCGGGCACCTCAAAGCCCGGGACATAACTACCTCGGGCCAGATCGCAAGCTTCATCATCATCAATGTACTTCTCGCTGGAAGGATCAAGGTTCAGTATCCGCCCCAGGGTCGCCGGGTGCGCCGCGGGATCGACTTCATTAGCATCAAGATGCGCACAGAAGCGATCAAAGGCACTGCTTCCCAGGCCATGCCCTGCAATCGCCGCGCGGATTTCATCCCGGCCGGCTGCAGCACCCAACCTGTGAGAGTCGAGGCCCATGTGGCACAGGGCGCTGGAGAAATGGCCCTGTTCGATGCCCCCGTTGAGTTTGCCTGGATCACCCGCACGCACGGCATCAATGAAGTTGCCAAAGTGATTGCTCGCTCCGCTCCATTTCTGGACCAAGTTGCCTTCTTTGTCATACGCCCGAGAAGAAGAGTAGTTCGGGATGTGCAGATAGCCCCCTTCAGCGTGAATCGTGGCACCGATTGAAGAGCCCATGCGACGGTCCATGGATCCGCCCCAGTTCTTCGAGCGCGCAGCCTTGTCCTTCGGCAATCCTCGAACTTCAAAAATCAAAGGCGCGGCCTCATAATCGAGGCAAATGAACTGGGTGTTTGGACTGTCACCGTCATCGTCATAGCCAAAGCGACCGCCGACAGAAAATACCCTGGGGGCAAGACCATTCTCGCCCAAGCCCCAACGGCAATGATCCATCTGGTGGATGCCCTGATTGCCCAGATCCCCGTTGCCAGTGGCCATCTGCCAGTGCCAGTCATAATGCAGCTGCCTGCGCGTCAAAGGCGAGACACCGAGAGGACCGCAGTAGAGATCCCAGTGAACAGTAGGCGGAACGATCTGGGGACCATCGACCTTGCCGATGGACTTGCGCGGCTTGAAGCAGGTACCCCAGGCATGCGTGATTGCACCCAGGTTGCCCGCCTGGATCCACGCGACTCCGTCGGCTATACCCTTCGAGGACCGGGACTGGGTGCCCGCCTGCACAATGCGCCCGTACTTGCGCGCGGCGCGCACGGCCTGGCGACCTTCCCAGATGTTGTGAGAGATCGGCTTCTCCACATACACATGCTTGCCCGCCTGACAAGCCCAGATGGTATGCAGCGCGTGCAGATGATTGGGGGTCGCCAGCGAAACCACGTCAATGCTATCGTCTTCCAGCAGCTTGCGCAGATCGGTGTAGCCCTTGGCAGGACGGCCCTTTTCGGCAGCCTCACGCAGGCGCGTGTTAAGGACGGATTCATCCACATCACAGAGGGCAACCACCTTTACACCAGACAGTCCCGAGAAGCCACCAATGTGCGCGTTACCACGACTTCGGATGCCCACGCATGCCACACGGATTTCGTCCGAGGGGCGCCGGGATTGGAAGGAGGGCAAGCTGATTGCAGCAGCACCGGCTGCGGCCAGACGGCCAAGATCACGACGGCCAAGGGAGTGGGAAGAAGACATACTTTCTTTGGGCACGGATTAGGGCGGGTGCGGACGCGCTCAAGGAGAAACCAGATGCCACGCCGCTCGTACTCCCAGTCTAACAGCGACCCAAGCCATGGCGAGAGTGCTTCGGATCCCCCGCGCAAATCGGGCGACGATCAGCGCTCAAGGGGATCCGGAAGCACTCGGAAAGAGTGTCTTTGAACCGTGTCTCCGTGGGTCAGCACTGCGCTGTAGTCCCCCACCGCCAGGCCTGATCCCCTGCGCGAACGGGCACCCATCCAGTGAATCCGGTGCAGACCTCTTGTATTGGGCACTGTCAAGATGACCATACGCTTGCCCTTGGAGTTCTGGATTTCCAGTTTCGCCGCACCCTCCTCCAAGTCAGCGAGCAAATGCACCTGCAAGATCACACCACGCTGGGGGTTCTTGCCATACCAGGCGGAGTGTCCGCTGGTCTTGGCGAGCGAACGGCGCTGCCAGCGCACCACATCTTTCGGCGCAAAGAGGTGTACAGGGGCGGCAGCGATCTCGGAATTCCAATCCCCAAGGGCTGCAATGTCCAAGACCCAGAAGCCTCGCCCATGGGTAGCGAGCACCAATTCGCGTGCCTGCGCTTGTACCGCGAGATCATGCACAGCGATAGTGGGCAGACCATCCCCAAGGGCAGCCCAAGAGGCACCCCCATCGAGGCTCGCCAGAACTCCAAGTTCTGTACCCACATAGAGGGTTTCTTCCCGGACCGGGTCCTCGCGCAACACATTGATCGGAGCCTGGGGCAGACCCTCGTCCAAACGCTTCCACGTCTGGCCCAGATCCTCGCTGCGCCAAACCAGAGGCCTCAGGTCATCCTCGCGATAACCACTGGCGGTCACATAGACGCGCTCCTTCTCGTGTTCACTGAGCACCACCCGGGTAATCCACCAACCCTGGGGCAAACCGGACAAACGACCGGTCAGATTCGTCCAACTGTGGCCTCCATCCTGGGTCAACTGCACCAACCCGTCATCCGTGCCTACCATCAGGAGGTCCGGACTGAACGGACTCTCGGCTATGGTGGTGATCGTACAGTGGGGCACATTGCCTTCGATTTTCTTTGGATCCCGACTGGTCAGGTCTTCTGTGATCAGGGACCAGTGATCCCCGCGATCCATGGACCGAAACAGACGGTTGCCCCCAAACCACAAGATCTGCGGATTGTGTCGGGAAAGCAAGATGGGCGAGTTCCAATTGAAACGGTACTTCTCTCCATCCGGAGCCTTGGGCTGGATGCCCTGGCTCTTCCAAGAACCCCGGTCCCGACGATAGATCCAACCGAATTGGGACTCTCCGTAGACGATGTCCGGGTTGCCCGCTTCAATCTGAGCATAGAAACCGTCACCGCCACCCACGGACGACCACTCCTCTGATCCGATGCCCCTGGAGTCCCTTGATATGGAAGGACCTCCCCAAGTGCCGTTGTCCTGGGTGCCCCCATAGACCCGGTAGGGCTGTTGATCATCCAAGCCCAGGGCATAGAACTGGGCCAGGGGCAGGTTGTCGAAGTGATACCAGGTCTCGCCTCGATCATGGGAGAGGTGCAAACCCCCATCGTTCCCGAGCCACAGTCGCCGCGAGTCGTGGGGATCGACCTCAAGGGCGTGATGATCCACATGCACGCCGCTGGCCCGATTGCGCTTCCAACTGTGGCCCCCGTCCTCGCTCCAATAAAGCGGCACACCCGCGAGATAGAGGCGCGTTTGATCCTGGGGATCCACGCGAATCTGGCCGTAGTAGTAGGCCGGGTTGCCCCCCACGGGTTCGCTCGAACGCTTGGTCCAGGTTTCCCCATGGTCTTCAGAACAATAGACGCCGCCCCCCACATCGCGCATCACCGGTTCGGCGTCGATGGTCTTATCGAGACCGCGGCGGGTCACGACCAGGGTGACCTCCTCGTCGTTGCGGCGCAAAACCAGATCCACTTCTTCGTCGGGTTCGAACACGGACAGCCCCACCGCCCAGGACCAGCGGTGATCGAGGGCATTGCCACCCAGGCTCAGCAATTCGTCCTTGGCTTTCAAACCCAATTCTGCCGCACCGCCGTCCTTCGGGGCACGGACCACTCTCAAGACACCCTTGGCAAAGCGCGTTTCAAGAGAAACGGTGGGGTCCTGCTTGGGAGCCACCTCGATCTTGTTCTGATTGCTGACCGTGGCAAAAATCAACCCATCTTGGTCGCCAAAAGCCGCCAAGCCAATACGCCCAAGGTCGCCTTCGGGCAAACCACCGGTCAAGCGCTTCCAGGTCAAGCCCCCATCGCTGGACTTGTGAATGGCAGAACCGGGACCATTGCCGTCAAAGTTCCAGGGTCGGCGCAAGCGCTCGTAGGAAGCGGCGTAGATCGTGTTCTCGTCAAAAGGATCAATAACCACATCCACTACGCCCACGGTAGGTCCCGTGTCCAGCACGCGAGACCAAGTCGCTCCTCCATCGCGCGTCTTGTACAAACCACGCTCTTCGTTGGCCCCATAGAGCCGACCGAGAACCGCCACATAGACGACCCCGGACTGTGTTGGGTGAATCACAATGCGACCGATGTGCTGGCTGTGCTCAAGGCCCATGTGCTGCCAACTCTTGCCCCCATCGGTTGTCTTGTAAATGCCGTCGCCCCAGTAGGAGCTGCGTTGATTGTTGGCCTCACCCGTGCCCACCCAGATCACGTCTTCATCATGGGCATCCCAAGCGATGTCGCCAATCGAGATGGTGCCCTCGTGCTCAAAGATGCACTCCCACGTTGTGCCTGAGTTGCGCGTGCGCCAGAGACCTCCTGAGGCTGAGGCGATCAGCAGGTGCGAAGAGTCCTCGGGGTGCAGGGCGATGTCCACAATTCGCCCACCAAAGGTCGAAGGACCCAACTCGCGCCATGCGAGAGACGATGACGAAACCCAATCGGAAGCGTTGTCCTGGGAGGTAACTTCAGCACTAGGCGTCTGGGGACGGCCGATGGCACTGATCAATAGCAGGGGGGCTAGAACCGGGATCATGGGACTGCCTATGCATCGACTGAAAGGGGGTTGTTCGGCAAGGGCAAGGCCATAATAGGGCCTTTAGCCAAATCCGACTTGGCTCTAACCCCTAGTCTTGCGGGAATCCAACACAGAGCAAGGTCGAGCCACTAAGGCTCCCAGCCCCGCATTTCGGGCAAGTGGGACCCTATCCGTGACCCCCTGAGGCACCCACTCGCTACCCTCGGACGCACATGAATGGCCCCGACCGAGCTTCCTACTGGCGCGCCAACCTGCGCCTGATCTTTTCTGTGCTCTGCATCTGGTTCCTGGTCTCCTTCGGGGCCGGGATCTGGGGCCGCGAGTTCCTCGACCAGTGGCGCCTCCCTGGCACCGGCTTCCCCTTGGGATTCTGGTTCGCGCAACAGGGGTCTATCTTGGTCTTTGTGTGCTTGATCGCCTTCTATGTGCGAGCGGCAGGACGGCTGGACAAGCGTTTCGGTGTGGAAGAAAAGGCCGATGACCCGAACGCGCAGCAGGATGGCAAGGCATGAGCACACAAGCTTGGACCTTCACGATTGTCGGCCTGACCTTCGCCCTATATGTGGCCATCGCCATCCGTGCCCGCGCTACATCAACGGGCGAATTCTACGTGGCCGGTAAGGGCGTACCTCCCCTGGCCAACGGCATGGCAACGGCAGCGGATTGGATGAGCGCGGCCTCGTTCCTCGGCATGGCCGGACTGATCAGTTTCATGGGCTACGACGGTTCGGTGTACCTGATGGGCTGGACCGGAGGTTATGTATTGCTGGCGGTTCTGTTGGCCCCCTATCTACGCAAGTTCGGCAAGTTCACCGTGCCGGACTTTATCGGGGACCGTTACGAGTCAAAAATTGGCCGACGAGTCGCGGTCTTCTGCGCGATCTTCATCTGCTTCACCTATGTGGCCGGTCAGATGCGCGGAGTAGGGGTTGTCTTCAGCCGCTTCCTCGAAGTCAGCGTAGAAAAAGGAGTTCTGATTGGCATGGCCATCGTATTCGTCTACGCGGTGCTCGGGGGCATGAAAGGCATCACCTGGACGCAGGTAGCCCAGTACTGCATCCTGATCTTCGCCTTCTTGGTGCCAGCGATTTTCATCTCGATTCAGCTGACCGGCAATCCGATTCCGCAGGTCGGTTTTGGCAGCCGACTCGACGGAGAAGTGGGCCGGGAGATTGCCAGCGGTGCGCCCTGGCTGCTGGATACTCTCAACCAGTTGCACGACGAGCTGGGCTTCAAACCCTACACGGACGGCTCCAAGAGCTTGACCGATGTGTTTTGCATCACCCTCGCGCTGATGGTTGGCACTGCAGGCCTGCCCCATGTAATCGTGCGCTTCTACACGGTGCCGCGGGTCAAAGATGCACGCACCAGTGCATTCTGGGCACTGTTCTTCATCGCGATTCTCTACACCGCCGCCCCAGCGGTGGCGGCCTTTGCCCGGGCCAACCTGATCCACACGGTGGACGGGGCACACTATGCGCCCGCCACGAGAGTCAATGACCAAGGCAAGTCCTTGCCCGATTGGTTTCGCACCTGGGAAGAGACTGGCCTGATCGCCTGGATCGACAAGAACGGAGACGGCAAGGTGCGCTACCACGAAGGAGCTGCTTTTGGTGCCTTCGAAGGCAGTAGCAAGCCAGCCTTCAGCGACAAGCGCGGAGCGAGCGGCGAGCGCATGTTCTTCAATCCACCCAGCGACAGCCCGAACGAGTTGTATGTGGACAAGGACATCATGGTGCTAGCCAATCCTGAGATCGCCGGCCTGCCAGCCTGGGTCATCGGATTGGTTGCCGCGGGCGCACTTGCGGCTGCCCTGTCTACCGCCGCTGGCCTCTTGCTGGTGGTCTCTACAGCTATCAGCCACGACCTTCTCAAGCGGGGCGCCATGCCCAACATCAGCGAACGGGGCGAATTGATGGCCGCGCGTATCGCAGCAGCAGTAGCGGTAGTGATCGCAGGCATCATGGGCATCTACCCTCCGGGATTTGTGGCTCAAGTGGTTGCCTTTGCGTTTGGATTGGCAGCCAGTTCATTCTTCCCGGCCATCGTGATGGGCATCTTCTCAAAGCGCATGAACCAACTCGGTGCGGTCTCAGGCATGGTTGCGGGCATAGCCTTCACCACCAGCTATATCATCTGGTTCAAGTTCATCGACACGGCCCCAGACGCGCCAAGTCGCTGGTGGTTCGGCATCTCACCTGAGGGCATCGGATCTGTGGGCATGCTGGTCAACTTTGCTGTGGCTCTGGGCCTGCGACGCTTTGGGGCTCCCCCGAGCCCAGCCACCCAGGAATTGGTGGAACACATCCGCGTGCCAGAAGGCTAAACGGGTCAGACTCACGAATCCGAGCGGCTCCGGGTTCGGGTTTTGAATGAAGCCTCAGCCATCCTTGACCCACGCTTCGCCAACGCCCACCATGCGATCCCATGAGCGCGGCCAAATGGAACAGGAAGATTCACCGCTTGGGTGCCGTGATTGCAGCTCTTCCACTGCTGGTGATCTTGACCTCTGGCGTGATCCTACAGCTGAAGGGAGAGCTGGATTGGATTCGACCCCCCACACTAGAGGGGACCAGCGGCGAGTTGTCACTGCCATGGGCGCGGGTGTTGGAGATCGCACAGGGGGTGCCTGAAGCAGAGGTCTCTTCCTGGTCGGACATCGAGCGCCTCGATGTGCGCCCCATCAATGGCATGCTCAAGGTGCGCTGCAAGAATCGCTGGGAGATCCAGGTCGATTCAGCCTCTGGAATAATCCTTTCCAGCACCCTGCGGCGCTCGGATTGGATTGAATCGATTCACGATGGCTCTTGGTTCCATGACTCCTTCAAGCTGTGGGTCTTTCTGCCCGCAGGCCTGATTCTCGGCTGCTTGTGGGCCACGGGGGTCTACCTCTGGCTACTGCCGCACCTCTTCCGACGCCGCCGCAAGATCAAGGCATGAAACGCATCTGTGTTTATTGTGGTTCGAGCCCGGGGGCACGGCCGATTTACTTGGAAAACGCCCAATTGGTGGGTCGCACCATCGCCGAAGCGGGTCTTGGAGTGGTCTATGGGGGCGCCAAAGTGGGATGCATGGGGGCCTTGGCAGACGCGGCACTGACGGCCGGAGGTGAGGTGATCGGAGTGATTCCCCATGGCCTGATCGAACTGGAAGTCGCGCACGCCGGCCTGACCCAGCTCGAAGCGGTAGACAGCTTGCACGAACGCAAGGCGCGCTTTGAGAAGTTGTCAGACGCCTTTGTGGTCTTGCCCGGAGGCCACGGCAGTCATGACGAACTGTTCGAAGCCCTGACCTGGCTTCAGCTGGCCATACACCACAAGCCTATCTGCGTATTGAACCTTGAGGGCTACTTCGACCTGCTGCTAGCGCACTTGGATCACTGTGTAGCAGAGGGTTTCATCAAACCTGTACACCGCTCGACTCTGTTGGTGGCAGAGACCCCAGCTGAGCTGATCCCAACCCTGAAAGCCTTCACGCCCCCCGAACGCCCCAACTGGCGCAACGGGCCCAGGCTCTAGGGCCCTGGACGACAATAGATCTCTTGGATCAGCAAGAGAGAAGCAGAGCAACACACGGGCAGGGCGAACCGAGCCTCAATCAGGATTCAACCGAGTCCTTGCGCAGTCGCCATCCGACCTGACGTAGGACCTGTTTGGCCACCTGATCAGATGAGTACCCATCGGGCAGACGCACGAAGAGCAGTTCCCGTTCAGTACAAACTTCCTTGAGAGCGCTATAGGCATCCGGTTCAAGGCGCACGCCGAGCAAGATCAATTCAGTATCGAGGCCACTGACCACCGTACGGATCGCATCAGCGTCACCAAGGTCTTTGACAGCCACTTGGATCAGCGCCTTTGGGCACAAGGCCTCCTCAAGGGCATCGAAGTCGACTTCTTCGCCCTCCTGATACATGCCAGCCACAGAGATGTCGACCAACAGGTCACGGGATTCCGCCTGCAGGTCACGCTCAGGGAGTGCAGGAGGATCTGGATTGCCCGGCTGGGCTGCTTTGGGGGCTTGACCTTCCAAGAATGGAGTCAGAACTGCTATCAGTTCTTGATCATCCGCATGGCTGCCCGCAAGTTCTTGGGCCAACTCCACCAGAGTTCGATCACGCGTTGCGAATCCGAGACTGCCCCACTGTTCCAGAGCCGAAGTGATCGACTCTCGATCCGCGTCTAGCAACTCTCCATCCTGCGCACGGGAGGCGTGATAGCGCAGTTTGTTCAACAGAGTGCCGCGCTCCTTGCGAGCCGTGACTCTCTTGCTGAATTCATCGCTGCCCTCATTGATACGCTTGAGGAGGTCCTTGGCCTTGGTCGGATCGGCCGGATTATCCAAGCGCATATGCCGATCCACATAGACCCTGTGGCGAGTGGTCTGATCCTTGAGCCAGGCGAACAGATCGCGCTGATCCGAATCCCCGCGCAGGCCTAGATTGCGCACGGCGACCAGAACGCCAGACTGGGCCTCGGCCATCAGATAGAGCAGGTCAGAGGCGGGTGCCAGACCGGCCGATTGAATCTCGAGTTCGTGGGCAACCTCTGCCACGCGGGCCAGCGCATCATAGGCGTCCGCTGCGATGCCCACTGGCCCATCAGCGGGCAAGGGCATAGGACCATCCAACATCCAGGGATAACATTCGGGAAGGGAACCCAGTGAAGTGCGCAGTTTCTCCTCGGTGGCCTTCAACTCCGCGCTCTCGCCGCCGGAGGAGCGCCGCTCCAGTGCAAAACGCAGAGCATCCCCTTTCCACTGGGCACGGCGCTGGACCATCTCCAGATCCGCCACGGGTTCGGAGGGAATCGAGTGATCGAGGGTGGTCACCCGCCGTCCATCGGCGGCATGCACGACCTTCTCACGCAGGAGGCCCGGGGAAGAATCGAGTTGATGCCCCAACCAGGTATGCAGCGAGCGCAGGGCGTCTCGTACCTCGGGGCGGCCGTGAGAGGCCTCCACTAACGCTCCCAGAAGAGTCTTGGCGGATGATTGAATTGATTGGGGGCGGGAATCCACGGGAACAATTGATAGAGGGGGGACCTACAGTTGACCCCTCAGACCCGGTGGAGTGTAAGGCAAAGCCCAGAGAATGGAAACGCTGACCAGACCCTTGGCCCTAACGCCTTTGGACCGGAGAAGCCCCAACCCCAGGCCCAAGCAAGACCGCATTCCCCAGTATCCTGCCGGTTTGAGCCCAGGAACCTCTGAATACAGGGGAAGTTGCAAAGAGGATCACCTGTCCGGAACCATGGGATTCTTGAGTGACCCAAGCACTGTCGGCAATTCTGGCTCGGGCTTCGGGCCAAAGGAGGCCCCCCAGTCGAAGCGCCCGAGAAGTAGCAAATCGGACGGGCACGCGGCCTGCATCCAGCAGCACGCTGGAGCCTGCAAAGAAAAGGGCAAACTCCGCCGGACAGCCCCCAGTCAACCAATGATGGTCATCGATCTCTCCCTTGAGGACCACTCCCTGGGGCATGAAGCGCCTCTGCCAAGCGTCTTGGCGAGAGGGATCTGAATCGATCGATTCGGAGGAGCCCTCGGGGCTTGAATCCTCCATTTCCTTGGGTGCCGGGTCTTCGGGACCCTCCCAAAGAGCACCTGCGTCCAGTTCCACTTCCCGCGCAGCCCGCGCCCGGCGTGTCGCCAGAGCGTAGCGGTCCAATTCCTCAAGCACATCCCGACGGCGCCGAGCGCTGACCATGGGTTCCTCCTGGGTCACCACCGCCGAAGCGGAGTTGCCCACGGCGATCAGAGTGCCTCCTCCACGCACCCAGGCATCAATCGATTTGCCAGCTCGATCGAACCAAGAGTTCGCATTCCCGGGAGGCAGGATCAGTACCTGGTACTCACGCAAGTCTGTACTGCCAAGGGAAGCCGAGTCGATCAATGTCACGCTCGCTCCCAGTACCTCATCCAGGTACTGCCAGATGTGGCCTAGTCCGCTGGTCTGGACACCTTCGCCAGCGACCAACGCCACCCGTGGGGCATACAACAGGGTGAAGTGCTGACCACCCAGATCCGGGTGATCTAGATCTGGCGAACGACCACCGCTCAAAGGCATGGGTCGCGCACCAGACTGTACGGCGGCAAGGACGATGCGCTGGCCCAGGTCTGACTGGTTTTCGTGGCGGCGAATCAAGAAGGAACCGCGCGGGAAGACCCGGGAAGTCCCTGCCGAGCGTCCCACGAACTCCTCATCACTCAGGTGGACTTGAATCCCGGCCTCAAAGGCCCTAGCCAAGAATGCAAGGGCGCGGGGATCGTCGGCCGAAAGCGCATAGGCGTAGGCATCCCCCGAAAAGGCCGGCACGGGCGAGGCTGGTTTCCCTCCTCCCAGGGGATCCCCAAGGGTCAGACCCTCGGGCGTTCCCCACCAACAGTTGACGCCCATCTGGCGGCCCAGGTCCCAGGCGGTAACGTCGTACAAACGGCTGCCGTCTCCCCGCTCCAATCGCTCGCGCTCATCCAACAGGGTCTTGGAATCGATACGGGGATCGAACTCCAAGTAGGCTCGCACCAAGGCGCCACGGGGTTGGGTCACAGGCACAAGCAACGTTCCTGCGGGGAATGTATGGGCAGGCAGGGCTGCACCCAGGTGAGAAGTGACCTCCTGGGCCTCGAATTCTTCGGCAGCAGCGAACACCTCCACTCCCTGATCGATCAACACGCGAGTGAGATTGCCGGAAGGATCATGGTAGAAGAACATGCGCTTGGATCCGGACCTCGAACCATCCACATGGCTGCGATGGAAGGCATGGTAGTCCCCCAAGACCGCCGCACGATTCTGCGCCAGGGTCTCCAGGTTGGACCAACTGGCAATCACTTGGCCATGCACAGCCTCCCGATAGGGAACCACCTCACCAGAGTCCCGGCGCAGGGGCTGACCCGCGTTGCGGCCCTGTTCATAAAGCATGCCAATCGCGCCCCCCAGACTGCCCCAGGCATCGGAATACCCGGGATACCAGGCATCCGCCCACTCGCGGGTGTAGTAACCCCAGCCCATGGCGTCGAAGACCTCCCCATGGGCGTCCGCAAAAACTCCCTGCCAGTGCAATAGCCGTGCAGGCAAAGCCGGATGACGCGGTGCAGCTTGGGGGTACATCAGGAAAGTGTCCAACCCACTCATCTCATGGGCATCCACGAACAACTGAGGCCGCAGAGCCAGGTTCACACGCCAACGCCCCCGAGTCTCCGGGCAAACCCCAGCCATCCAGTCGCGATTCATGTCAAACAGATAGTGATTTCCTCGTCCAAAGGGCCAACGCCCGCGCTGCATGGCCTGAGAGTCCAAATTCACCCGCCGCCCCGCAGCCTGCTGCACCAAGGAAGCAATGCGCGCCCGTCCATCGGGATTCATACATGGGTCGAGCACCACCACCACGCTATCCAGCAAAGCCAGAGTGCCCTCGTCTTGTCCCGCAACCAATCGATGAGCCACTGCCAAAGCAGCGTCACTCCCGCTGGTTTCATCCCCATGAATCGAATATCCCATCCAGGCGATTGCTGGTGTGCGCTCGGTCAGATCCTTGGCCTGCTCCTCGCTCAGCCCACGCGGGTCACTCAACAAATCAATACTGCTGCGGATCGATTCCAGACGCGCGTGGTTGGCTGGGGAAGTAATCACGGCATAGATCAAACGCCGACCTTCGTGGGTCTTACCGTAGTCATGCAAGGTCATGCGATCCGAGAGGCTGGCCCACATACTGAAGGCCGACAGAATTTCCCTGGGCCGTGCGATACGCGAGCCAACCGATTGACCGAGCACCTCCGAGCCATCGGGAATCGCCGGATCAAATATCACCCCCTCGAAGAAGGCGGCAGCATGCTCATGGCCCTCCTTGTCCCCGAGTTGAATCGGCTCAAAATTCTCCGGCGTCACCGGATGATCCTGAGTTGGTGCGGCAATCAGAGGAAGAGTAGTGAAAGCAAGGCTGACTAGGATGGGCAGACGCATAGTGTGAGCAGTCTAGCGCCCGTCCTGGGCCTGATGCCCTGCAACGATCCCCGGCAAGAGGGGCCTAGGCCCATCACTGGAAGGTAATCGTCACCGCGTCGCTGCCGTTGTAGCCCGGCGGTCCGGCCGCAGGATCCCGATACCACAATTGAAAGTGCAGCGTGGAGCCCGCAAGAATCTCGGTCGCAGCTGGCGCCATGGAGAAGTCCACTGTGTAGAGGCCTGTCCCAACGCTGTTGGCAAAGGTCGGGGGCAAGAACCGTTTCAGGCTGCCCCCCACGCAACGGATACCGTGGCCGAAGATCGCATTTGCAGTGGCAGGTCCAAAGAAAAACAACCCCGGTTGGGTGGCGGGCATGCCGGTGGCAGCAAAGATCAAGTTGCCATTCGCAACTTGGGGACTGCCCAGGGCAATTATGCGGGCCACATCCCCCGTGCTATTGGACAAGGGAGTGCAATAACGCGTGCCAAAGGGTTCGGGTTGATTAGCTTGAGCAAGGGCCTCGACCTCGTGGGTCCCAAGCACTCGGCGGTAGATGCGCAACTCATCAAAAACGCAAGGGGCGTCTGAAGAATAGGTGAGGGTTCCATCCTGTCCGAGGGCCGTGGCAAGCCCGGCGTCCAGATCGCCCTGACCCAGAATCGGAATCCCACCGAGACATTCGCCGTCCGCGTAGAACAAAGCCAGCCCGTCACGGTCATGGGTCACTGCCATATGGTGCCAGGCCCCATCCCCAATGTAGGCCACCAGGTCGAAGTCCAATCGACTGGCCGCCGCACCGCGCAGATTCCACTGCCAATGGCCTCCATCATAATCGCCAGCAATCAACCAGCCCACATTCCCGCCGCTATTCCAATTCTTGTTGGCCAGGAAGGAAGGGTCGCTGGGCCAACCGTTGGTGCGCACCCACAAGGACACGCTGAAATCGGTTTGCGCGCCGAAGTCCAAGTCTGCAGGGTTGCCCAAAGAAACAAAATCTCCGTTGCCGTCCAAGTCCAGGCCGAGGCCCACCCGTCCCAGGGTGTAGAAGGGATTGCCGACAAGAGTGCCTCCATTGCCATGGCCAGATTCATCGATTGCGTCTCCTTGCAGATTCAGGTGCACAACCAGGCCATCCAACATCTCGCCCGTGGTGGTGAAACTCCAAACAGGCCCCTGATGAGTTGTCAGAGGCGTGACCGAATCCACTCGCCAATAATAGGTGGTGTATTGATCCAGTTGACCAGGATCGATGGTCGTGGCGCTTGTACTGCCCAACAAGTCCCCTGCGCTCAGAAGAGGGTGCTCAGCAAGGAATACATCGTAGGACACGGCATTCACGGCCCCAACCCAATCGAGTAGCCCAGAATGACTGCAGTGCTCCTCGTCCGGCAATGGATGAGGCCTGCTCGCGGCTTGCTGCGGAACCACAAAGGGAATCGCATCAGCCAGATTCCAGCTGGGATCAAATGGCACGCCCAAGTGATCCAACGCCGTACGCGTGGCTGCTGTATGGCCGGGGCCCGGGGTGTAGACGCCGGGAACAGCTGCACCCCCCTGAACGATCATCCAGATACGCCGCTCGTGGGGACTGTGTCCCCCATGGCTGGTGTGCAGGCCCCCATGGTCGGTGGTCACGATGATCTGCCAGTCTTCGCTGGCATAGCTGGGCCGTGCCTGCAGTGCAGCAAGTACAGCGCCGATGTGTGCGTCGGTGTCTTCGATTGCGCTGATGTAGGCGGAGTTTTGCGGGCTGTAGCCAGAAGCATGTCCCGCGTGATCCACATCGTCAAAGTGCACAAAAAGCGCATGAGGATCCTCATTCTGCAAGTGAGTGACCACGGCGTTGCGTACAGCCTGGCCCGAACCCGCGGTGTTGATCAAGAAGTCCGCAAGCCCCGGATAGGGTGCCAATAGGGAGTCATTGATCGGATGCCACTGCACTATGGACGACAGAACCGCTGCAGGAAAGGTATTACGCACACGGGCGAAGAAGTGGGGATAGGCATTGAAATTGCCACTGGAGAATCCACCGTTGGACGCCACGCCATGCCGATCAACCCACACGCCGGTCAGGATGCTCGACCACCCTGGACCACTGGAGGTAGCCTGCCGAGTCGGATCAGCGGGCATGATGCCGCCACCAGCAACGGCGTCCCAGGTCACGGCTCCCTGGGCCACAAGCCCATCCAAGGCAGGGGTGAAAGCGGCCCGCACAGCATCGGAACGGACGCCATCGATGCCGATCATCAAGACATGCTTGGGTCCTGGGTTCTGGGCAAAGACAGGCACTGCACAGAAACCGACAGCCAAGGCCAGGGAAGAGGGAGTGATCACTGGGTTTCGATCGTACCACGGTCCTGGGATTCCCGTTGCCAGATCGCCCATGCCGCAGCATCGGAGCCATGACCCAGCCCCTCACCCCGCTATGATCCCTCCGCCGCCTCACTATGAATCACCGCATCGGACGATACGAGACCTGCGACTCCACTAACGAGCGCGCTCTCTGTGCCCTTGGCAAGGGCACCGGGCAACATGGGGATGTGCTGATCGCCAAGGAGCAAAGCCAGGGTCGCGGGCGCCAGGGCAGCGTCTGGTGGAGTGCACCCGCGGGAGGACTCTACCTCTCCATGATCTGGCGTCCGAAGCAAGCGATCAATGCAGTCTGCCTGACGCTTGCAGGGGGGCTTGCAGCATTGGACTGTGCGCAATTGTCAGGTCTCGATAGATGTCTTCTCAAATGGCCCAACGATCTGATGGTGGGTGACAAGAAACTTGCCGGGGTTCTGATAGAAACCCGCGGACTTGAGCCCTCCCGACCGGGGTATGTAATCGGTATCGGCTTGAATGTCGGACAAGAGAGCTTCCCCGCAGATCTGCAGCAAGAACGCGAAGTCACGAGTCTGGCGCAAGAGGGAATCGACTCCTGCCTGGCCGAGGCGGAAGACCACTTGATCAAGGCCCTGGACCAACGGCTGGAACAGGCAGCAAAGACTCCATCAAGTCTTGGAGAGGACTTCCTCACCGCCAGCCAATTGGCCGGGGCAAGGGTCGAAGTACACTCTGGCAATCAGGTGCACCGAGGCCGGTTGCTGAAGCTTGAATTTGAGTTCGATCTTGACCCAGAGCCAGCCCTGTGCCTTGAAACGGCACCGGGAGTCGTGACCCGTCTCGTGGCGGCCCACATCAGTGCTCTGCACATACGGTGATTCTGCTCAAAAGCGGCAATCGATGCTGCTGAGAGGCGTCTTGCGGATATGATCTTGCGCCCGGAATCAACCCCGAACCCATACATGACACGCCACGACGGACGCGAACAATCGGCCCTGCGCGATTTGCACTTCGAACGCCACTTCACCGAACACGCCCAGGGGTCGGTGCTTGCCTGTTTCGGACGCACCCGGGTGCTGTGCACGGCCACGATCACCGACACAGTGCCGCACTTCATGCGAGGCAAGGGGCAAGGTTGGTTGACCGCCGAGTACGCCATGCTGCCCTCATCCACAGAGGGCCGCAAGGCCCGTGACCGGGCGGGAAAAGTGGACGGTCGTTCCGTCGAGATTCAGCGCCTGATCGGTCGCTCCCTGCGCGCGGTGATAGATCTCAAACGCATGCCTGAGAAGACCATCTGGGTCGACTGCGATGTGCTGCAAGCCGACGGAGGCACCCGCACAACCGCCATCAGCGGCGCTTGGATCGCCCTGCACGATGCCTTTTCATGGATGAAGGACAAGCGGCAGCTCGGCGACTGGCCCTTGATGGACCAACTGGGCGCGGTCAGCGTTGGCGTTGTGGCAGGTGAACCCCTCTGCGATCTGGATTATGTGGAGGACAGTCAAGCGGACACGGACATGAATCTGGTCATGACCGGCAGAGGCACCTACATCGAAGTGCAGGGTTCTGCTGAGGGAGCACCCTTCAACCGCAGTCAGCTCGATGACATGTTGGGCATGGGCGAGGAGGGTATTCGCCAGATTTTCGAGGCCCAGAAAGCTGCGTTGGAAGGAGCCTAGTAGTGGAACTCCTCCTCGCCACGGGTAATACCCACAAGGCACAGGAACTGCGGGACATGTTGTCTGAACTTCCCGTGACCGTGTTTACGCCAGATGAAGTAGGTGGACTGCCCGAGGTGATCGAGGATGGCACAACCTTTGGAGAAAACGCGGCCAAGAAAGCGAGCAGCGCTGCCCTGCATACAGGCCGCTGGTCTTTGGCCGACGACTCGGGTCTCTGCGTCGATGCGCTTGGTGGTGCGCCAGGCATCCACAGTGCCCGCTATGGCGGAACCCATGGAGACGACCAGGGCAACAACCACAAACTCTTGAAAGAACTGGCACAGGTACCCGATGACAAGCGCAACGCGGCCTTCGTTTGCGCCCTGGCCCTGGCGCGCCCGAATGGCGAGATCGAGACTGTGCTTGAGGGCCGCACGGAAGGCCGCATCCTGAATCAACCGGAAGGAGAGGGAGGCTTCGGCTACGACCCATTGTTTCAGTTCACTGAACCCAACCTTGTACAGACCAACCGCTGCTTCGCCAGCTTGACCTCGACGGAAAAATCTGCTGTCAGCCATCGGGGCCGCGCCCTGCGTGCCCTCGGGCACGAGCTCTTTGCGATCTTGGAGCGGTCCCCATGAATACCGGGCAAATCCGCAACTTTGCCATCGTGGCCCACATCGATCACGGCAAGTCCACCCTTGCGGATCGCATGCTGGAGCAGAGCGGTGCGGTCAAGAAGCGCGACATGAAGGCCCAACTCCTCGACGACATGGACCTGGAGCGCGAACGCGGCATCACCATCAAGGCTCACGCGGTAACCATCCCCCACAAGAAGGACGGGGTCGACTTCTTGCTCAACATGATCGACACACCGGGGCATGTGGACTTCAACTACGAAGTGGAAAAGTCAATGCAGGCCTGCGAAGGGGCGATCCTGTTGGTGGATGCCTCTCAAGGGGTGGAAGCCCAGACCGTGGCCAACGCCTATCTGGCCATCGAAGCGGATCTGGAAGTAATCCCGGTCCTCAACAAGACCGACCTGGCCCACGCCCGCCCCGATGAAGTGGCAGAAGAGATCGAGAACTCTCTCGGCATTGATGCCACCGACGCCCTACGTGTTTCCGCCAAGAGCGGCGAGGGAGTGACCGAAGTCCTCGACTCGATCATCGATCGCATTCCCCCGCCCACGGGGGATTCGAACGCCCCACTCCAGGCCCTGATCTTTGACGCGGTATACAACGAGTACCGCGGCGTTATCGTCTACCTGCGAGTGATGGAGGGCACCCTCAATCGCCGGGACAAGGTCCTCATGATGGGTTCTGGTAAGGTCTACGAAGCGGTGGAGATCGGCACTTTCAGGCCAAAGATGACCCCCTGCGAAGCTCTCGGCCCTGGCGAGGTCGGCTACTTCATTTCCAACATCAAGACCCTGGGCGACTTGCGCATCGGCGACACCCTGACCCTGCAAGGCAAGCCCGCCCAAGGAATGCTGCCGGGCTATGCCGAGCCCAAGCACATGGTCTTTGCGGATTTCTACCCCACGAACCCAGGCGAGTTTGAAGAGATGCGCGAGGCCCTGGAGACCCTGCTCCTATCTGACAGCTCGTTCTCCTACGAGCCAGTCACCTCGGACGCCCTGGGATTTGGCTTCCGCTGCGGATTCCTCGGCCTGCTTCACATGGAGATCATCCAGGAGCGCCTCGAGCGCGAGCACGACCTGGACATGATCCAAACCGCGCCATCGGTAACCTACAAGATCAAACGCAAGAGCGGTGAAGAGGAGTGGGTCTTGTCTCCCGGCGCCCTGCCCAATCCTGATCAGTACGAAGAGATACTTGAGCCCATCGTGCGCGTCTCCATGCTCATCCCTGCGGAATACGTAGGCGTGATGATGACAATCGCCACAGAACATCGAGGTGTCTATGTACGCCAGGACTATTTGTCCACGACACGCGTCCAACTGGTCTTCGACATTCCCCTGGCCGAGATCATGTACGACTTCTACGACAAACTGAAGTCCGCCACCCGTGGCTATGGAACCATGAACTACGACCTGCAGGGGTATTTCGCCGACGACCTGGTCAAACTCCTGATCCTGGTCAACGCCAAAGAAGTGGACGCGCTCTCCTCTATCGTGCACAAGAGTCGCGCGGACATACGTGGCCGAACAGTAATCAAGAAGCTGCGCAAGGAAATTCCGCGCCACCTCTTTGAGGTGCGCCTGCAAGCCGCCGTGGGCTCACGAATCCTGGCCCGCGAGTCAATTGCACCCCTGCGCAAGGACGTAACAGCCAAGTGCTACGGAGGCGATATCTCCCGCAAGCGCAAACTCCTCGAAAAGCAAAAAGCCGGTAAGCGCAAGATGCGCCAAGTCGGTAATGTGGACATCCCACAGAAAGCGTTCCTGAGCGTACTTGGCAGCGACGACAAGTAACACGTACCCCTTCACGACTCCAAGACATCCTGAAATCCACCGTGGCCAAGGACAAGAAGAAAGGCAGCGGCCGACCATGGCGTGAGAACATCGAGGCCATCGCGGTATCGGTAATCGTGATCGTGCTCTTCAAGTACTTCGTACTAGAGGCCTACAAGATCCCCACCGGCTCAATGCAGCCGACGCTGATGGGGTGGGACGATGGAAAAGGAGGCGGAGTCTTTGACCGGGTGGTGGTGGACAAACTCAGCTATCGCTTCCGGGATCCAAGACGGTGGGAAATCGCCGTCTTCCGCTACCCCCTCGACACAGCCAAGAACTTCATCAAGCGCCTGGTGGGCATGCCCGGCGAACACCTCAAAATTGAGAATGGCGACCTCTGGACACGACAATCGGAGGCCGAAGCCTGGGTCATACTGCGCCGGCCGCAGCGCCTGCAGGATGTGCACTTCAAACATCTGGAGACCCAAGGCGCGTGGAGACAGAAGGGCACATGGACCGAAGGGGAAGACGGCTTGGTGGCAGAAGGCCCGGGCAGCGCACGCTTTCCTCGCACCCGCTCAGCAGTGGTGGACCGCTACACCGATGGTTATCAAGGCGACCTGATCCATGCGGTCAAGCCCAAGCCCGGAGGATCAGGCCGCAACAAGGTAGGTGACCTACGAGTGGAAACCAACGTGAGCGCAAGTTCCGAATGCACCCAGGTGCGCCTGGAGTTGCTCGATGGCCCTTATACCTATGCACTGGAAATCCCCGGCCCTGCAGCCGAGGACGGATCTTCAGCGCAGGTGCAGGTTTCAGACGCCAAGGGTCAATGGGGCCAGGACAAATTGTCCCTCGATAGCCCTCTCAGCTTGGGCGGCGACGAATTGAGAATCCAATTTCAGAACCTCGATGACCTGGTGGAGGTTCGCGTTGATGGCGAGTTGCTCTTCAGCCTCGAAGTGCCCCCTGTGGCTCGGCACCAAATGTCGCACAGCGGCGTCCAGTTGATCACCCGCGGCGGCGGAGCCCGGTTTGATGAACTCACAATATCGCGCGACATCTACTACACCGATGACCAGAAGGTTACCTCCTGGAAGATCCCCGATGACTGCTATGTGGCTCTTGGAGACAACACCCAGGACTCATCCGATGGTAGGGACTGGACTCTGCTGGGCTACAAGCTCGACGACGGCCGCGAGCTATGGGGCAACCAGCGCTCCCGAGAAAATCCCCTCTTTGCGCCCGGCGAGGTTGGTGGTTCCAAAGTATTTTTCCGAGACCATCTTGGCGAGCAACATGTGTTCATGCAGGACAGAGCGTTGCCGCTGCCGCCCAAGCCCATGAGTTTCGTACCCCGGAACCTGGTCCGTGGCCGCGCAATCGCGGTTGTCTGGCCAGCCTGGTCCTCCTCCTATGGACTTTCACGATTCCAGTGGTGCCGCTGAGCGCGAGCTCTTGGAAGAAGCCTTTCGCGCCACGCGCTACGAGGCTTTCGGCTTGGGGTATGAGCTCAGCCTGCGAGTTGATCAACCGCACCCAGAACTGGATGCCCTCTTGCTCAACACCTCCCGGACCAACTGGGCCTTCCTGACCGCCTGGAATCCCCGCTCGATTCCCACCGATGCTCAGCAGAATTCCAAAGCAAACCAAGAGCTAGCAAATCAACTAGGTGAGTTGCGTGATGAGGAGGATCGTCCTCTGCTGATACTTCCAGGTCGTGGGGTTGGCCCCGATCCGAATTGGACACCTGAAGAGAGCTTCCTCGTACTAGGCATCTCAAACACGCAGGCAGCTGCCCTCTGCGAACAGTTCAACCAGTGGGCTCGACTCGCGGGGACACGGGGAGCTTCGGCGAATCTTGTGTGGTCCCTGCCGCCTGACCAGCAACCTCACTGATGCAGAGAAAGGAAGGGATTTCATCAACAGGCAATGGCTTTGACAAAAGGTAACCCTGGATCTCATCAACACCAAGAACACGCAGGAACTCAAGCTGGCGCTCGTTCTCGACACCTTCAGCCACAATAGACAAGCCCAGGCTCTGACCCAGCACCACGATCGAAGTGACAATAGCCGCATCACCCGGGTCCGACGCCAGGTCATCCACAAAGCACTTGTCGATCTTCAAGGTGTCCACCGGAAAACGCCGCAAGTACGAAAGGGACGAATAGCCGGTTCCAAAGTCATCGATGGCAAGCTGGACCCCTAGAGCCTTGAGTCGCTCCAAGTCCAGAATTACCCCATCGGGATCTTCCAGCATCAAACTCTCAGTAATCTCCAACTCAAGTCGTGAGGCGGAGAGCCCTGAAGATTGCAGTGCTTCTTGAACCACCTCCAAGGGACCCTCCCCAGTGAACTGCACAGGAGACAGGTTGACTGCGATCTGGACCGGCGGCAGGCCCACTGAATCCCAGGCCGCCACTTGAGCGCAAGCCTCACGAAGAACCCAGGCACCAATGTCGATGATCATGCCGGTCTCTTCCGCCATGGAGATGAACTCACCCGGAGGAAGCAAACCACGAGTCGGGTGCTCCCAACGCACCAGCGCCTCGAAGCCGCGCACTTGGCGGGTTTCCGCGTCGCAGCGGGGCTGGTAATGCAAGCAAAGTTCGCCACGATCCCATGCTCCTTGAAGTTCCATGGCCAGGGCTACTCTGGCAGGACGCTTGCCGTCGCCGGGATGCCCACCGCGCATGAAGAAACGAGCAAGTGGACCATGCACGGGCAAGGGCAACATGGCGTGAAAGCCCGCCGCCGCAATCTTCTCGGGACAACAGTTGCCATCGAGGCCTAGCAGAGCGACAAACCTCCCGTGAGGCGCAGCACTTCCCAACTCTACCCCCAACTTGCGGAGATCTCCCTGCAATAGTTCGACACCGAGAAAGATGCAAGTGTCCAGCAGATCCTCTTCACGAGTCAAACTGTGTACATCCACGCATAGCCTCAGGCTAGGCAAAGCCTGCTGCAGCGCGAGAGTCTCGCCTGGGTCGGTGGAAATGAGGATAGGTGTATTCATGTCTGACCCGTAAGCTCGGGAAGACTCCTACGATTGACAACACCCCCCTTATCGGCAGGAGGAATGAAAGGACCTGAGCACGGCGATGCGTGGACTGAAGGCGATATCCAACCACTGGAGGCTGGTCCCGTTCTTGGGAAACCCGTGGCGCCGGAGTGTGGCGTAGAGAGGCCAGGAAGGGCCCTGAACCCTGCCAAAAGCCCGCACGGTGTCTCCCCCCCTGCCGTGGTCAGATTCTCATTTCTGGACTAAGGGACCCGATACCCGGGGCAAGAACGCTCGCGCCAGCCTCAGCCCTGGGCCACAAGCCTACGCAACACATAGCACAGGATCCCGCCGTGGCGATAGTACTCCGCTTCGGCTGGGGTATCGATACGCACACGTGCGTTGAACACGGTTCTAGCACCATCACCGTTCGTGACATGTACCTGCACGGTTCCGCCCATGGGACCGTCGCCCGCATAGAGTGCTTCCAAGCCACTGATCGCAAAGGTCTCATCACCCTTCAGTCCCAATGAACCCGCGCTCTCCCCGGGCAGGAACTGCAATGGCAAGACGCCCATGCCCACAAGATTCGAACGGTGGATGCGCTCGTAACTCTCCACGATGCAAGCCTTGACTCCCAAGAGTGAAGGCCCCTTGCCCGCCCAGTCGCGACTGGAACCGGTTCCGTACTCTTTGCCCGCCAGAATGATCGAAGGCACACCGGCCTGCACATACTTCATGGCCGCATCAAAGATCGACATGACCTCGCCCGAGTCATGGTGAAGAGTCACACCTCCTTCAATACCTGGGGTCAAAAGATTCTTGATGCGTACATTCGCAAAAGTCCCACGCATCATGACCTCGTGGTTTCCACGGCGCGACCCATAGGAATTGAAGTCGGCCTTGGCAACGCCATGCTCCTGAAGGTACAGGCCTGCGGGAGAGTCCGCTGCAATCGAACCCGCCGGAGAAATGTGATCGGTGGTGATTGAATCTCCAAAGAGCCCCAATATCCGGGCACCTTCAATGTCCTGCACGTCCTCAGGCTGGTGCTTCATGCCCACGAAGTACGGGGGATGCTTTATGTAAGTCGAATTCTCATCCCACTCAAAGGTGTCACCGCTGCCCCCCTCTATCTGTTGCCAGGCGGCCGACCCCTTCAAGACCTCACTATAGGTTGAGGAGAACTGCTCGCGAGTGATGCAGCGAGTAACGGTTTCGGCTACTTCGTCAGCACTCGGCCAAATATCTGCCAACATGACCGGAGTGCCGTCTGCTCCATGGCCCAGAGGCTCGGTGGTCAAGTCCACAGTGATGTTCCCGGCAATGGCATAAGCCACCACCAGGGGCGGAGAGGCCAAGTAATTCGACCGCACCCGCGCGTGGACGCGACCTTCAAAGTTGCGATTGCCCGAGAGCACGCTTGAGACCACGAGTTCTCCGTCGAGGATCCCCTGCTCGATCTCAGGCTTCAAGGGGCCCGAGTTTCCGATGCAAGTGGTGCAACCATAGCCCACAAGGTGGAAGCCCAGAGCCTCAAGTTCCGGGGTCAAGCCGGCGGTATCCAGATAGTCGCTGACCACCTTGGAGCCCGGAGCCAAACTGGTCTTGACCCAGGGCTTGGACACCAAACCCAGGGCATGGGCCTTTTTGGCAAGCAAGCCAGCCGCCACCATTACGGACGGGTTGGAAGTATTGGTACACGAGGTAATCGCCGCGATAACCACGCTACCGTGAGTCAGCGGAAAGGAATCCTCGCCACAAGTCACATCAATACTGCGGTCCTCGTTCTTGCTGCCCACGGCCGTCAGAATCTCCCCCCGGGCGGCAACAAAGGCGCTCGGCATGTCCTCCAGGCGCACACGATCTTGAGGACGCTTGGGCCCGGCCAGGCTGGGTTCGATGGTGCCCATGTCCAGTTCCAGCAAGGCTGAATACTCAGGCTCGGGATCGTTGACGTCGCACCAGAGGCTCTGCTCCTTGCAATAGGCCTCTACCAAAGCGATCGACTTCTCGCTGCGACCCGACAGACGCAAGTAATCAATGGTCTTTTCGTCCACCGGAAAGAAGCCACAGGTCGCGCCATATTCCGGTGCCATGTTGGCCAAAGTCGCCCGATCAGCAAGAGGCAGACTGGTCATGCCCGGACCAATGAACTCAACAAACTTGCCCACCACCCCATGAGCGCGCAGGATCTCCACCACGGTCAACACAAGATCTGTGGCGGTTGTGCCCTTGGGCAACTCTCCTGTCAAACGCATACCCACGACCTGGGGAATCAACATGGACACGGGCTGTCCGAGCATAGCCGCTTCGGCCTCAATGCCGCCCACGCCCCAGCCCAAGACTCCCAAGCCGTTGATCATGGTAGTGTGGCTGTCGGTGCCAACCAACGTGTCGGGATAGGCCCAGCCTTCATGGCTCATCACCGTGTGCGCCAGATACTCCAAGTTGACCTGGTGCACGATCCCGGTTTCTGGTGGGACGACGCGGAAGTTCTCGAATGCACCCTGGCCCCACTTCAAGAACGCATAGCGCTCGTGGTTACGCTTGAATTCAAGCCGACCGTTTTCCTCCAATGCATCAGGACTGGCGTAATGATCCACCTGCACCGAGTGATCAATCACCATCTCGGCTGGCTGCAAAGGATTGATCTTGGTCGGATTACCCCCGAGAGCAACCATTGCCGTGCGCATGGCCGCCAGATCCACTACCGCAGGCACCCCGGTAAAGTCCTGCATCAAGACGCGCGCGGGCCGAAAGGCAATCTCACGCCTGGGCTCTGCCTTCGCGTCCCAATTGACCAGGGCCTCGATGTCCTCCACCGTGACGCTCTCGCCGTCTTCGTGACGCAGCAGGTTCTCCAACAGCACGCGCAGAGAGTAGGGCAGGCGTGTGAGGTCGTGCCCCGCAACGGAAAGCGCGGAAAGGCGCGCGATCCGAAAACTCTGGTCTTCAACCTTGAGAATGCCATGGGCCTTGAAGGAATCGGTCATGAATGCGTAGAAGGGTCGGTCTGGAACGGGATTGGGGCAAAGAGAATAACCGCTTCAGGACCCATGGCGAAGACCAGAGCACGGGTTCTCTGGCATCGGTATGAGTTCCGGAGTTCAACACCAATCGAAGCCGCCCCCTTGCCCTGCACTTGCTGGAGTGAGTGCGGCGCTGCCACCTATGGGGCCCCTCAGCGATCGAGCCAGGACACGCCCCCGCCTTTACCTTCCAAGGCAACAACGCTGCTGCACATGGGGCCCGAAGCCACTGGCGGCCCCCACCAACACCACCGAATCGGGACAGGCCACGCAGGTCACAGCCTGATAGATCGGATCGGCGGCGAGATCGAGTACACAACGCTCCAACCAAATCGTCCCCGCCCCGGACATGCAGCCCGCACGGCCTCTCACCAAACAATCCCGCAGACTCGCGCGAGATGTGGCCGAGCGACCCTGAACCGTAGGCCGCGCCCCCGCATCCAAGACGCAGCGGTCAAAGTGCGCCTCACCCCCTTCATCCAAATAGATGTTGCCCCCCAAGAAGGCCGAGTTACGCGCTTCCAAGACGCTGCCCTGAGCCAACCAGATCAACTGGGCATTGCTGCTGGAATCCAAATTCCCAATGCGACAACGATCCAGCACCAAGGACGCCCCTTGAGCCTGCACCGCCCGCTGGATCCCACTCAGGGTCACATCCCGGGCGAACAACTCCGTCTCCGTGATCCAAAGGGCACTGGTGCGATTCCCCTCAATAGTCAGATTTTCGAGAACCACATCCCGGCTGTGTTCCAAACGCAAGGTCCCCACCAACACCGTGCCCTCCTCACCTTTGAGGCGCATGCCGCTTACCCCCAGCCGCTGAGAACTGAGAGCCTCGGACAAGACGTGCCGCCCCGCGGGAATCAAGATGTCCACATAGACTTCCTTCTCTCGTGAGAGCTCCAGCAGAATCTCACGAAGAGCTCCTTCGTCATCTGCTGGAACCACGATCTGTTCGCGCGCTCCATCGGGCAAGGGCCAGGAGTCAAGTTGCAAGGAAGCCAGCTCGCGCTGCGAGCGCAGCAAGTGTCCTTCACCATCCAACAAGGCGTCGATGAGATCCAACAATGCCCGGGCTGGCAGGCCGCTGGCCTCTGACTCTGCACTCAGAGCCGGGCGCACGCGGTCCAACATGCGCAAGGCAATTTCCGCGGACTCCAAAGTGCGCGCTTCGGGTGGATTCTCAGCCGCTTCCAAATAATGAGCCACCGCCAGCAAGGCCATGGCCCGATCTCGCTGGCTGGCATCCACCGTCCCACGAATCAGTGCCGCCAATTCCTCGGGCGCTCCCGACCGAAGCTCTTGGACCCAATCCCGACTCTCGCGCAGGGGTCGCCGGGCTGGCGGCAACAACACGAGCAGATCGCCCGGCTGATCCAAAACCTGCGGAGGCTCGGGGTCTTCCAGCACCAAATTGATCAAAGCCGTCACGGCCGGGTCCGGTTCCGCATGGGCAGCAAGTCGCAACCAATCGGATGCGCTCGGTCGCCCCGCCAGCTCAAGCACCGCCAGGGCTCGGTACAACGCCTCGCTGGCATCAAGACCCCGGGGCACATCCCCCTCCAACCCTTCTTCTCGAGCCATGGCCAGGAGCACGAGGCGCTGACCACCAGGGCCGAAGCCTCCGGAGAGCAACAGGTCACGCACAGAAGAACGGGTCTCCGTTCCACTGGCAGGGTCGGTCAAGGCAGCCTCCAAAGCCGGCAAGGCCTCCGGTCCGAGGGCCAGCAACAAAGCCCGAGCCTGCATGCGCCGTCCATAGGCCTCTTCCCGTAGGGCCAAGACTCCGCGCTCAGCAAGGTCCTTGAGGGTTGCGGCATCATCACGATCCACAAGCAACACATTGAAGGGCTCAGATGCTGGAGAATGCGGCCCGCCTTCGTATTCCTGTCGCACCCGGAACCGCACTATGGGCAAGGCGTCCACGCTCACTTTCGAATCCAACCCAATGCTGCGTTCCCCGACAGCCCCCACGGCCAGGCGCACCCATTCACCGTCTTCGTCAGCCTCCTCTAGCACCAAGCGCACTCTGCCCGGGTCTGGCGCGGCCCTGGTCAAGGGCTCAAAGGAGACTTCAACTCTCCCCTGCGCAAATACTGCTCTCGGCTCCCCCGGCGCACTAGGAAACAACCCGCTGCCGCACAGATCCAATTGACGCCAATGGAGCAATCCTCCATCCCTTGCTATCTCGGAACGAATTCGCACTGGAACCCCTTCCGGGGTGATCAAGCACAGGGTGGCACCCGCGGGCAGGACATGCTGGCGCATTGGCTGCTCCGCATCCCGCTGCCAGGGAATCGAAGGCCGCCAAGAACCAAGGTCGCTAGGTCTTGCCCCGGATCGCTTGATTGAACTCTTGGCAGCAGGACCAGCTCGCATACCTTCGGCCAACGCAAAGATCAGGTTCTGACCCTGATTCTGGGTCACCTCAAGGTGATATAGCGCACCGTTGACTTCACCAGTCAATAGATTCCAGCGAGCGCCTTTGGGCAGAATTGCGGGTAGATCTTCCGAGCGCGTCTGGCGCACAACACGCCTGCGCACTCCGAGACCCGATCCACCGAGAGCAGTCACGCGATACTCCATCACCTCGGAGCCCAGCGCGGGACCCGACCAGCTGCCGCCTTCGATTTCGCCCAAGTTGGCGAAGGTCTGATCGGGCCCGGCTGCCCTGCCCTCAATGCGGTAGCGCCTGCCTTCAGTCGAATCCCAGATCAGTTGATACTCGGACTGATCGAGCCGCGCTTCCAACCAGCGTGGCTCCCGTATCAGTTCAGTCACCCCCTTGGGTGCAAGGACCACCTCCAAAGACACGCCGGCTGGCCAAGACCCCAGCACTCGCAGATACCCCCAGGAATCATCCTCCAGCACAAAGAGATACTCTGCCCCCACTCCGACCCCGGTCTTGGACCGAAGCCCAGCAGGCTCGCGCCGGATCACCCTCAGGGGCTGACCAGCATCCGCGCCACCCAAGGGAACCAATTCCGGAGAAGCCAAGAGCACTCCATCACTCAATACCAAACGCCCCGCACTGAGTTCACCGTCCAAAGTCTCCCCGGTGCGCAGGTCCAGAGAACTGCCTTCCTCCAGCCAATAATCCTCCCCCGGCTCCTGGAAGCAATCAAGAGTATTCATGGGTACGGCCGCCAAACCGCCCCAAAGATAGAGCGCTCCAAAAAACATGTCCCCCCAGGATAGAGCCTGCCCGATCCCGGGTCTGCCCTTATCCCCAAGAGCAGCCCTCCATCCTGCCCCAGGGGCCCAAGCGCTGATTCCCCCTCTCAACAGTTGGCCTTTTCTTGAAGCCCACTCTATGATCCCCCTCACAATTCAGGGGAAGTAGCTCAGTCGGTAGAGCGTCGCGTTCGCAACGCGGAAGTCGAGGGTTCAAGTCCCTTCTTCTCCACCATTTCTTGTTCGCTGCTCTCTATCGGTTGCGGCTCGCTTCGCAGCCAAGACACAACTGTCCCGCGCGGGATCAGCGCTCCCTCACCGCAGCCGTTTCTTGCGCTTCTTCGGCAAGAGACCGGCGCTCTCTTCTTCCAGGAACTTGAGCACCACATTGGTGATACCATCCCCAAACCGCCGCAGTTGCCAGCCCTGAATGCCCTCGATGGCTCTGAGAGATTCAAGGCTCTCCGGCCGCTGCTGGGCCAAACGCCCCAGAAGGTGGCGGTTGAGCACATAGGCACTTTCGATACCAAGAGAATCCGCAGCCTTCTTGCGCCAGCGCTTGAGGCGCTCGTGGAGTTCCTGGGTCGCCTCGTCCAGATCCAAGGTCCCAGCCTTGCGTGGGGCCCGAGGCAAACGCTCGATGGGGTCGGCCCCAAGACCGCGAACCACAGCGTCCAACACCTCGTCACCCATGCGGGTCGCCATACGCGGGGTGAAGCCTTTGATGGCGGTCAATGCGCGATAATCCTTGGGCCTGCGACGAGCCACATCCAACAGGGCCTGGTTGCTGATCACCCGGAAAGTGGGTTTGTCACTCTTCCGTGACAGATTATCTCGTAGCACGAAGAGCTCTTTGAAGACCGCCCGCTGAACTGGGTTCAAATCCCGGGCACCCTTGACACGCACAAAGTCATCAGGCTGTACCTCAGTCGGCACCGGGCGCAGCTGCTCTAGCCGCCGGCATTCGCTCTCGACAATCATCAACCGATCGCGCTCCTCGCACTCGGCATACAACATCTCAAAGAGGTCTGGCAGATAGTGCGTGTCAAGCCGCGCATAGTCGATCTGCTTCTCGCTCAAAGGCCTCTTCGACCAGTCCGAACGCTGCATGGACTTGTCCAGTTGCACATCGAAACGGGCAGAGAGCACATTGGCCAGGCCCGGGTTTGCCGAGCCCAGGACCGCCGCCGCCACGCGAGTGTCAAACAGGCCCGCCAAGCGAAACTCGTGCAAGCCTCCAAGCAACAGAATGTCGAATTCCGCATCATGAAGCACCTTGACCCGTTCGGGATCCGCCAGCATCTCCCCCAAGGTACTCAGGTCCAGATCCGCCAGGGGGTCCACCAACCAGTCCCGCCGACCCGCGGTGATCTGCACCAGACACAGCTTCTGGTGGTAACTGAAGAAGGCGTCGGCCTCCGTGTCCACCGCAATCACCCGCTCGTCCTTGAGCGCCATCAGCAACTCGTCCAAGCCCGCCCGATCGCTGACGACTGTGGGCGGCGGAAGGGCGCTTGACATGAAAGCTGGACTGGGCTGGACCGACTGGGGAGAAGGGAAGACCAACCCGGAAGGAACCGAAGCCCCCCGGGACCCGGGGGGCTTCGGAAGGCGGGGTTGGCGAGGGCGACGGGACTTGAACCCGCAACCTCCGGCGTGACAGGCCGGCACTCTAACCAATTGAGCTACGCCCCCGCAGAAGGGGCGGAAGTGTAGTTGGCTGAAGGGCGCCTGTCCAGCCATCCGGCCGTCAGATCTGCTCCAAAGTAGGTTGAAGGGGCGCAAGAGGCTACCCTGGGCCCGTGGTTTCAGATCCCATCCTACGTGCCCTCAACCGGCACCCCCTCGACGCACGAGCCACGATCACCCTGATAGTCCTGGGGGGCACCCTGTCCCTGATGGCCTTTCAGGGAGCCGATCTTGAGGTCCTGCTACTGGATGAGCGCGGCTGGAAACAACGCCCCTGGACCGTGCTGACCAGCGTCCTGTTCCACGGGAATGCCATGCACCTGGGCTTCAACCTGCTGGTCCTGTGGCAGTTGGGGCGAATTGTGGAGGCCATATGGGGCACTTGGCGGACGGTCGTGTTCCTGCTGTTCCTGGCGGCGGGCTCCAACAGCGCCCAGTGGGCCCTCAGTGGCCCTTCCGTGGGCCTCTCAGGCGTTGTCTATGGCCTTTTCGGCCTGCTCTGGGCGGCCAGCCGATGGCACCCTGACAAGCTTGGCCTCCTGAATCCCTCGGTGACCCGCATGTTGGTGGGTTGGTTCTTCCTCTGCATCGTGCTGACCGAAACCGGCACCCTACGAGTTGCCAATGTGGCCCACGGGAGCGGTGCGATCTTGGGCGCGGCACTGGGCTGGAGCCTCTCGGGTCCACGGGATCGGCGCGCCTGGCGCTGGTTGTTGTTCCCCTGCATGACCCTGCTATTCGTACTGGCAGGTCAATATGGGAGGCCCTACCTCAACTTCACCGAAAGCCGAGCGCGAGAGGTCTTCGCTATCGGGTACGACCAGGAAATCGCGGATCAGAACCAGGCGGCTCTTGAATCGTTCACCGAAGCCACACGGATTCTCCCAGATTTCGAAGAGGCTTGGTGGAACCGCGGAGTGTGCCTGCAGAAGCTCGGACGAAAGGAGGAAGCAGATGATTGTTTCCAGCGATCACGGGAATTGGGGCACAAGACTGAGGGGGAGTGACTGACTGCTCACACCTGAGCTCAGTCCTTCGACACCTCAGCATCCTTGCTCGATTCCCAAGCCTTGAGCAAGCTCACCAGATCCTGTTCGATCATGGGGCCACCGACAGCCTTCTCCATAATTCGAAAGCGTGTCTCGAAGCGCCGCACGGCACGGCGGCAAAGTGCTTCAGGATCCAAGTCGAGGTAACGGGCCAAGGTCGCACTGGCGAGCAGCAGGTCGCCAAGTTCATGTTCGATGGCCGGCCGGTTCTCGGGTGACGGTGCAGTTCCCGGGGCAGCTTCGCGGTCGCTCTGGGAGAGTTCCTGTTCCAACTCACCCAACTCCTCGCGCACCTTGTCCAAGGCCCCAACAATAGAAGGCCAGGCGAAGCCCACACCAATCGCCTTTCCAGAAGCCCGAGCCACGCGTTGCAAAGCGGGCATGGCCTTTGGAATTCCCGCCATGGCGCTGGTATCTTCGCCGGCGTCCTCGCGCTCTTTGCGCTTGATCGCCTCCCAGTCTTGTGTGCTGGAGCCCGCACGATGTTCCTTGTCAAACACATGGGGATGACGCCGGATAAGTTTTTGAGCGCACTTCTCGGCGGCCTGGCCTAAGTCATAGCGCTCACCATCCTGAGCGATACGGCAGATCATCAACACCGCCAACAGAGCGTCTCCCGCCTCGGCCTGCGCCTGACTGGCCGAACCCTCCTCAATGGCCTCGATCCACTCATGGGCCTCTTCAACCAAGTAAGGCGCCATGCTGGCTTCGGTCTGGGCCTGGTCCCAGGGACAACCACCCGGCGCGCGCAGGCGATCCACTACCGCAAGCAAGTGGCGCAAGCCCAACAGGCGTGGATCATCGGTCTGGACGGGTTCGATGGTGGTCATAGCGTGTAAATAGAGGAGATTGGAGCTGCGGGATCAGGCATCAATTGAGCCCAGAGACATAAGGGACAGGGTCGGCCAGGGCCGCCTCACGGAAACCCTCAAGGCGTAGGTGGCAGGCATCGCATTCGCCGCAGGCAAGGGTTTCTGTTCCGCGTTCAACAGGATCGTAGCAAGTGTGGGTCAGGCCAAAATCCACGCCCAATTCCAAGCCCCGTTCGACGATCCCCTGCTTACTGAGCTTCATCAGGGGCGCGTGGATTCGCAGAGGCTTGTCATCTTCCGCTCCTGCTACGGTGGCGAGCTGCGCGAGGCTCTCAAACGCCTGCAGGAATGCTGGTCGGCAATCGGGGTAGCCGGAGTAATCTACTGCATTGACGCCCAGGAACAGGTCCGTTGAGCCCAGTACCTCGGCCCAACCCATGGCGATCGCCAGAAAGATCGTGTTGCGAGCGGGTACATAGGTGATGGGGACACCTTCACCAATGTCCTCGCGCCGGCGCGCTTTGGGCACTTCAATATCTGCGGTCAAAGCGCTGCCTCCAAGAACATCCAGACCAACGCGCACGATGCGATGATCCTCCGCGCCGAGGGAACATGCCACGCGGCTGGCGGCGACAAGTTCCTGGCTGTGACGCTGGCCGTATGCAAAGGAAAGGGCGTGGGTGCGAAAACCCATGGCGCGGGCTTCGGCCAGTGCCACGGCGCTGTCCATGCCCCCGGAGACCAGGCAGACAGCGGGAGGAGAATCGGGGGAGGCGCACATGAGAAAGGGAGAATACCCAAGGGGCAGGCCCCCGAAGAAGCCTGCCCCCACTTGAAGACACGTGCGGCTGAAGATCCAGTTCCTAGACGCCGATGTCGATCAAGGCCATGGCTTCTTCAACAGCGCTCAGGACCTCAGTGCTGCAGTAGACCAAGAGGGCATTGGTGCGCTCGTCGGCGACTACAACGAAGGACTGTCTGCCTTTTACCTGCGCATTCGAGAATAGTCGCTTGACATGATTCTCAGCTTCATCAGAGGAAGCATGAGCCAAGGGAAAGCGTGCCCGGACCATTTTCACCGGAGTGCCCACTTCCTGCACGGAACTAGCTGCACCCTGTTCCATGGCCAACAAAGTACGCAGCCAAGCGGCCACAGTCGGCATGGGGCCGATCAAATTGATGGTGTTTTGTGACAGTGGCACCATCCTTGACGTTTCTCCTTTGGAAACAGAACGCATCATCTGCGAGATCTCTCTGCTGTCCCCTGACTTCAGGGTGTACGTAGTGGACACGATCAGGGCTGAATGATCGGGATCGGAGAGGATTGCCTCGGGGTCTATGGCAAAGGCCCCAGAGAGATCAAATAATCCGCGCGAGTTCACCACCTCAACCGTGAATGGCTTCTCGTTACGAAGAATGCGAATAAAGAACCCATTGGACGAGAGCATGTGCTCAGTCAGGGATTGCACAGCATGACTGGGTAGAACCGTACCCGCCTGCAGAGCACAGACGGTCCCGGACAGTTGATGGCGCACACTTTCGGTCAATAGCACATGCTGATCGGTCACTGCACCATAGGCCTCTACCAGACTCAACAGGCTGGCGCGCTGTTCCTCTTCTCCGTCTTCGGATGGGCCAGCAGCAAGAGTCAACGGGGTCTTGGCCGGAGGAAAGAGAGCGCCCGCTGGGACGCTCCCCGGGGACGATTCCAACAACATGACCGGCGCCGAAGCACAGGAGAGTCCAACAATCAACGAGGCAGCGACAAGGGTTGGGTGAACATTCATAATAGGTTCAGGGTCAAGGCGAGACAGAACCGGAACTGCCCTAGCGGGTGACAGGATTCTTGAGGTCCTCTTGGATGAGAGTGCCCCTCCGGTAAACCCAATACGACTGCCCCGCCACGGTATTCCCACTGACCCGATTTGACCGTTGCGTTTCACCCGGCAGGGCCTACGCTGTTAGGCCCAAATCACCAGTCTCCAATCCACAGCTATTCGAACAACGTGACCAACCTCAACCGTGAAGCCGTCCTGACTGCCCTAGGCCGGGTCCAGGACCCAGACCTACACAAGGATATCGTCACCCTCGGTTTCGTCACCAAGTGCGAAGTAGAGGGCACACAGGTCTCGGTGGTTATCAACCTGACTACTCCGGCCTGCCCCGTAAAAGATCAACTCAAGAACCAGGCCGAAGCAGAGATCCGTAGCCTGCCCGGGGTCACGGATGTTGAAATCGAAATGACGGCCGTTGTGCGCGGACAAGAAGGCGCCCCGCGCGAACTCGCCAAGACGATCCAGAACATCATCGCCATCAGTTCCGGCAAGGGCGGTGTGGGCAAGTCCACGGTCTCGGTCAATTTGGCTTGCGCTCTGGCGAAGACCGGCGCCAAAGTAGGTCTCTTGGATTGTGACATTTATGGACCGGACATTCCCATGATGATGGGCCTGACAGGGCACCCGGAACAAACCGAGGTGGACGGCAAGCCCATGTTGACCCCGAAGGAACGCCACGGGGTCAAGACCATGTCAGTGGGCTACCTGCTCAAGGAAGAACAGCCCGCAATTTGGCGCGGCCCCATGGTTCACAAACTGATCGAGCAGTTCTTGTCCGATGTTGTCTGGGGCGACCTTGACTATCTCCTGGTGGACATGCCTCCGGGCACGGGCGACGCACAGCTTTCCCTGGCGCAGCTGGTTCCCCTCACGGGCGCAGTGCTGGTGACGACTCCCCAAGCGGTGGCAACCTTTGATGTGACCAAGGCGATCACCATGTTCAAGCAGGTCAACACCGAGATCCTCGGTCTGGTGGAAAACATGGCGGGTCAATCCATCGAAGGCTTGGTGGAAGGGGGCCAGGAGGGCCAGACGGTGCGCCTCGCCGTGGGCGGTCAAGAAGAGGTGCTCAGCATCGATTCAGAAGGTCGCTTCCGAACAACGATCGACGTCTTTGGCCGCGGTGGCGGCGAGCGACTAGCAGCCCGCTTCGGGTTTCCGATGATCGGCCAGCTGCCTCTGGATCCCAGCGTGCGCGTGGGTAGTGACGGCGGGGAGCCGGTGGTCATCAGCAGCCCGGAATCGCCCCTCGCCAAGCGCTTCATCGAAACCGCTGGTAAGTTGGCCCAACGGATCGCCGTGCGCTCCTTTGCGAGTTTGCCGGTACTGGACTAGGTCTCCCGCCTCAGAGGATTCAGCATTGTCTGGACCTCTGCAAGGGGCCTGCACGGCCCCTGTGCCCGGAACCCACTCTCTGGGGCGCTCTGAGCCAAGAGGACCTACCCAACCCTTGCGTTGAGGCCCCACGCAAAAGAGCGAAGTGCTCTATTCTGGGTTCCACACAAGGTTTTATCCAATTCGGACGATCCCCCGCGAAGAACGCCATGATTCCCTCCCCCTCACTGCTGCTCCTTTCTCTTCCTCTTCTGCCTCTGATTTCGAATCATCAAGACGAGGCCAAGCCAAAACGGGCAGGACTTCCCGAAAAGGTCGAAGGGGAGATTCCCCTTGAGTGGGCCGACGCCCTGAACTGGCGCTCGGTAGGACCCGCATGCATGGGCGGACGCATCACCGACGTGGCGGTCAATCCGGATAATCAGAGCGAACAATGGATCTCTAGCGCCACCGGTGGACTGCTGCACACCACCAACAACGGAGTCACCTACGAGCACCAATTCAACGCACAACGAGTGGGTTCCATAGGCGCGGTCGCTGTGGCACCTTCCAATCCAAAAACCGTTTGGGTGGGGACAGGAGAATGCAATCCCCGCAACTCTGTTTCCTTTGGCAACGGTGTTTATCGCTCGCTTGATTCCGGAACGACTTGGGATCACATGGGCCTCGAAGACAGCTTTCAAATCGCCGAGATCCTCGTGCACCCAGAGGATGAGGGCACAATCCTCGTGGCCGCCCTTGGCCGACTTTGGGGACCGAATGAAGAGCGCGGTTTGTACCGCTCGCAAGATAGCGGTGAAAGCTGGCAACGAATTCTAGAAGTGGACGAGAACACTGGCGTAGTCGAAATTGCCATGCAACCGGGACAGCCCGATGTGCTCCTTTGCGCCAGCTATCAGAGACGACGGGATATATACGACAGCAATGATCCCGCCAAGAAGTGGGGTCCGGGCAGCGCTCTTTGGCGCTCGGCAGACGGAGGAGATTCCTGGACCAGGCTGACCGCGCCTGAAAGTACAAGCGGGCTGCCCACGGTCACATTGGGACGCATCGGTGTGGACTTTTGTCAATCGACGCCCAACGTGGTCTTCGCCACGATTGAGACCGAACGCATCACTCAAGAGCCCGAAAACGCAGCCTGGATAGGTGTTCGTGCGGTGGATGCAGAGGTGGGCGCACGCATCACCGATGTGGAAGCGGACAGTCCCGCGGACAAGGGAGGCCTGAAAGAAGATGATATCTTGCTACGCATTGCAGACCAGACTCTTCTGGATTGGAATGCCACAACAACTCTCCTACGCAAACATGTGGCGGGAGACATAGTGACGGCGGAAGTCATCCGCGGGGGTGAGGTGCTGGCCCTCGAATTCACCCTCGGGCCGCGCCCGGAGCGGGAGGGGTCTCGGGAAGATGAACTGGGATATCCCCGTTCAGGGCCTTTCTCCATTGGCCTCGGAGGCCAAGAGGCCAACGCACAGGACAATCAGGGACCAGAAGGTAAGGAATTCGGCGGCTTGTTTCGCTCGGAAGATGCAGGCCTCACCTGGCAACGAGTCAATTCACTCAACCCGCGCCCCATGTACTACTCGGAAGTGCGCGTGGACCCCAGCAACCAGGACAATGTCTATGTGTTGGGCACGCGTCTTTGGCGCTCAAGCGATGGGGGCAAGAATTTCAGCAACGATGGCCATGACGGCTCGGTGCATGTGGATCACCATGCCCTTTGGATCGATCCCACCGATGGCAATCACATGGTCTTGGGCAACGATGGCGGCATCTATGTGACCTGGGATCGCATGGAGCACTGGGACCATCACAATCATGTAGCCATTGGTCAGTTCTACAATGTGGAGGTTGGGCCACGGGACAACTACCGCGTATATGGCGGCCTGCAAGACAACGGTTCCTGGGGCGGGTGGGCCCAGGTCAACAACGGCCCCGGCCCGGTGAACTCAGATTGGATCAGTATTGGCGGCGGCGATGGTTTTGTGGTGCGCGTGGATCCCGAAGACCCGGACCTGGTTTACTACGAGAGCCAGAACGGAGGCATGGGGCGCAGAAATCTGGTCACTGGCGAAAGCGGTTGGATTCGGCCCGCGGGAAACCACGATGTCCGTACGCGTTTCAATTGGAACACGCCGTTTATTCTCAGCCCCCACAACAGCGCGATCCACACCAGCGCGGGCAGCCGAGTTTATCGCTCGGTCTCCCGGGGCAGCGGAGCACGATCGATCTCAGATATCTTGACTACGACTGAGCGGGGCGCGGGCAGCGCCTTGGCGGAGTCACACTTCAGGGCAGGCGAGCTTTGGGTCGGTACGGATGATGGAGGTCTCTGGCATACCCCCGATCGCGGAGTGACTTGGATTGACCTTTGGGCCCTGAATACAGACCCGGAAGCGGTCAACGAAGAGGTGGGAGAGCCTGCAGCCGAGGAGGAGATCATTGAGGAAGATATCGAGGAAGAGCCCATCATCGAGGAAGAGCCCATCATCGAGGAAGAGCCCATCATCGAGGAAGAGCCCATCGAAGAGGAACTCACTACTGAAGAGGTGATTATTGAGGATACGGCGGCTTCGGAGCCCGCACCCGCATCGGATGACCCCTCCCCCTCTTCTGAAGACACCATCGGTGGTCTCTGGACTTGCTTTGCTACGGGAGCAGGCCTAGAAGACCCCGAAGACGGTCGCTTTGAGCTGAGTCTTGAACTAGGCGCCGAAAACGCCTTGAGCGGCTCGATGAAAAGCGACTTGGGAAACGGCGATATTCGCGATGGCCGCTACAACCCTGAAGACAACAGTTTCCGCTTTGCCTTTCAGGGCACAAACCTACGCTTGGAGTTCCAAGGCAAACTCGAAGGTGGCGCCCTTTCCGGACAGCTTTCGGGCGCGGGCGGCTCCTTCAACTTCGACTTCACTGGACAACGGCCAGAAGTACCTGAACCAGCTGAAGTGCCTTCAGATCAGGCGTCGGAACAAGATCCCGAGAAGCCTGCGTCAGCACCAG
>LWDU01039122.1_pt1 | contig 75808 bp, 63 predicted proteins | sample 727161 | NCBI WGS metagenome assembly LWDU01 (sample SAMN04566230, study PRJNA314399) | hydrothermal vent metagenome | isolation source: deep sea hydrothermal plume seawater | place: Mexico: Gulf of California, Guaymas Basin | collected 2004-07-11
ACCTCTTGCACCCCGGTGTAGCTGGCGGGGGCGTAGACGTCGAAATCCCTCAAAGCCCCCCCATGAGTGAGCGTGCGGGAATTGATTCCGGGCAGAAAGGCGGCCTCCGCCGCCTGGATCACCAAGCACGTCAGGAACAGAACCAGGAACAGAGCAAGGACCCCCGATGCGGAGCAAGCCTTTCCCCCTGGCCGTTTTGCTTCTGACTGTTCCACCCCGAGCCCTCTCCTTTTCGCTTGCTCAGTCCCAGCCTACGCTTTTCAGCGGAGTAATCGCAAAGAAAATTCATCCTGGATGAAATAACTCCTGACGAGAAGAGTCACGCCTACGGCCACCCCTGCACACATCTACACACGCCTACACACGCCTACTCCCACAGGCACCCACAGGCACCCACAGGCACACACCGGCACCCACCGGCACCCACCGGGAATTTACAAACTCCCCGGTGGGCGGTTCCCTCGGTCGCGAATTCCTTCCTCAGCCCCAGGCGCTTTATCTTTATCCTCGCCGAGGCCGGCGGGTTCTACGCCCTGGGCCCCAGCCTCTCGGGCGAGATCTGGCGTGCGACGACCGGCCTCATTCATGCGGATCAATACCGCGCAGGCGTGACCGCGCCCGGGGCTTTTGGCTGTCCGGGCGCTCGACTCAAAAATCGAAGTAGCTGACGAATCTTTGGAAGTCGGCTCTACTGGCCTCGCCTCCCGAAACCTTGACCCGCCCCGCCGTCAGCAAATCGCTCCACCGGGCCTGGCCGCTCATGACCGCGTCGAGCGTCGCCCGAGACAGTCTCGCGCGAACGTCGGCCTTCTCCGGACGCTCAGGCAGATATTGAATGACGCCCCGACGAACGATCAGCCCGCACTCTTCTTCGCGGTCGGGGAAGCTGAGCCCCAGGGTCATGACAACGTCCTGGCTGCGTTCAGAATCCAGGCGCGGGCCCATGTCCCTAAGCAAGTCCTCAGTGGGGACAAGGCTGTACATGTCCGAACTCACCAATCCTCCCAAGAGCCCCGGAACCGTCGCATTCACGTCCATCACGCCCTCAAGATTCAGCACGTCGGTCAGCAGATAGTTGTGCTCGTTGGTGCTCGGCGACTCGCTCGCCAGGGCTCGAAAGGCACGAGCTCGCAATTGGCGGGCCCGGGCAATCTCGGGCACCTCGCCGGAGCCCGCGGTGACGACGTATCCCGCGAGTTGGGCCGCCCAAACAAGGTCCCCCGAAGCCAGGGCAGTTGCGGAACGGTCCAGGGTTGCGCCGTAGCCCCCCGCCAGGGCAATCATACGAGTCGCTTCGTCCTGGGGTGAAAGGCGGAGCATCTCCAGTGGATCGCCGCCATACCAGCCTCCTCCCAGTTTCGTGTACAACCCTCGCACCACCCAGGAAACCCGGTGGTAACGCTCTTGAAGATCCGGATTGTCCGCCAGGTGCGGAGGCAGCTTCACCGCGGCGGCGGCCTCCTCCCGGGTTCGGTTCTGCGCAAGTTGCCGAATCGTCTGGTCGCGCAGGTACTGATTGGCATCGCGATTAGCCTGGAGGAAGTTGTGGATCTTTTGGCTTCCTGCGAGGGGAAGGCTGTGCCCAGGCAGCAGGTGCTCCGCGGGCAACTCCATCATCATCTCGATCGCCTGGATCAGGCCGTCCACCGAGCGGCCCTCCTCGAAACGCGGAGTCGCCGCAAAAGGCGAAACATCCGTCAGGACATCGGCGGCGTAGAGCACCTTCTCCTCGGGTAACCAGACGATCAATTCATCATCGAGTTCCGATGGGGCGTAGAAAATCTCCATCTTGACTCCAGCGATCACCAACTCGGTGTAGTCGCCCAACGTAGTCGTGGGGGGAATATAGGAAATAGTCTTCCCGTGCCGACGGACTGGGCCCGCCGCCATCCCAATGGCCTCGGACCCCTGAAGCAGTAGCCCCGCCTGAGCAACCAGCCGATGAGCGATATGTGGAAGGCGGGAAGAGACCCGCTCTACCTGGTAGCGACGCCAGTGCTCACTCGCATAGATTTCAACCTCGCCTTCCCGCTCGGGCGGAACGAAAGCGCGCACGCCACCTGTATGATCGAGATGGCCGTGGGAGTAGATGATCGCAACGATCGGCTTGTCGGTCTTCTCGGCGATCGCTGCCCGAATCTCCCGGGCCAGTTCCACCTTCCAGCCGGTATCGATGAGGATCACCCCATCATCCCCTTCGATGACCACGACGTTGGCGAGATCGAAGGCAAACGCCAGGGAAACGCGCTCGGTAATGGGTATCAGCGCGGGCTGGGCAAACCGCTCAAGGAATCTCCCGAGTCCCTCATCCAGTACGGGACCTTCGTCACTCGATGTCGCCGGAAAGGGAAAAACAAGGGCGAACGAGACAACCAGGGTGCACAGCCAGAGGCTTCGCGCGGGTTTTCTTTCGCCTTCTCGCCACCGAAACCGCCGGCTGGCTGAACAGGAGCCTGAACCATTAGCCTTGACCAAGGACAATGACATGTTTCTACGCTCCTCCTGGGATTGCCTCTATCCGGTTCCAGATCTTCTCCTCAAGTTCACCGAAATTGATCGGCTTCTCGACCCAACGCCCGCCGACAGAGGAAAGAAAATCTTCCGCCTCTTTAACGAAAACGCCGCCGGTCATGAAGAGCATCTTATGCGCCTCATCCGGGCACTGCCTGAGCAGTTCCGCATGAATATCCATGCCTGTCATCTTCGGCATCATCAGGTCGCAGATCACGATATCAAAGTCGCCTTCGACTACTCTTCTTATAGCCTCCCTGCCGTCGATCTCGACCACCACATCATGGTGTGCCAGCGATGCGGCCAGGGAGCGAAGGACCAACTCTTCGTCGTCGACGATCAGAACGCTCAAGCGGCCCTTCCTTTCAACGCGACTCCCCGGGCTCGGCTTCTCCAGCTCGGAGTTTGAGGTGTCTTCGTCGAAGGGCTCGAGAGTCACGACAAACGCGGTCCCCTGGGGCGACGAATATTTGATCTCAATGGTTCCCCCCATAGCCTGGAGAACGTTCCGAGTAATGGAGAGCCCGATCCCCATGCCGAAGCCCACGGCCTTGCTCGTAACAAAGGGCTCGAAAATTCGGTCAATCAAGTCAGGGTCGATGCCGGCTCCCGTATCCGAGACTTCGAGTAGGATGCGCCCTTCTCGCTCGCTCACGGAAATCCTGATCGCATTCGTTTCGCTGGCCCCCGGCTCGATGGAATGGGCCGCATTCGTCAGCAGATTGATCATGACCTGGAGAATCCGGCCCTGATTGCCGAGAACCCAGACATCCCCAGGGCAGTCGATCTCGAGCTCGGCGCGGTGGCGAATCTCGTTGCTGGTCATTTTGGCGGCTCGATCAATGGTCCGGGCCAGATCAACCCGGGCGGTATCCTGCTCGCTGGTATGGGAGAAGGTCTTCAGGTCTCGGACCAGACTCGCCACCCGGTAGGCCCCTTCGATGGCTTCGGAGATCATCAACTGGGATTCCTGGCGATTCGAGTTCGTGCTCTCACTTTGATCGGCCGATAGGTATCCCTGCAGCAGTTCAAGATTCCCTAGCACGTAGGTCAGTGGATTATTGATTTCGTGCGCCATCCCCGCCGCCAAGCTACCCATGGATGCCGCTCGCTCGCTCCGAACCATTCGCGCCTGTATCTCGGTGCGCTGATTCATTTCATAGATCAGTTCGTTATTAACCCGCTCCAGCAAGCCCCGGGCATGTTTCTGTTGTCCCGCCAACGCCGCGAGCATCACACCCATCGCGACGATTGCGGACAGGCGATTGGCAAGACTCTGCTCCCGCTGCAGTTCAACGGGGACATAGTCAGGAATTTCGATGCCGTACACCGGGGCAAACCAGAAGAGCAGGGCCAGCATGAACACGATGCCCGTAAATATCCAGCCCACCCGGGCATCCACCAGCAATGCAGCAAGCACCGGAATCACATAGAGCCATCCGAAGTTGGGATCCCCGATTCCGCCGGAGCACCAATTGCTGTAGACGAGAAGGATGAGCAGAGCCCCGGTAACGATCCCCCCACCGGTCGCTGCATTCCCCCCCCTTCGCACCCAGACAACCACCACCACGCCTACAATCATGGTAACCAGCACCGAGTAGGAGAGGCTGGGAATTCCCATCTGGTAGTACCGCAGGCCAAAAAAAGGTCCCATCGCGACGAACAGCAAGGTGACTGTGGTCAGCACTCCTACGCGACGATTATCTTGCGCCCGAAGCAGGTCCGACGTTCGATTTAGCGAGAGGTTTTCCAAGCGCAGCAGTGTAACGAATCGTCGGCCAAGGCCGAGTCCAAGTCCGAGTCCGAGTCCACCCCGAACCGCCCCCAGAGCGATGCACTCCATGAAAACCCTGATACTGCACGGGATAACACTCCCACTCGGATAACCACCCTTCCCACAGATCGTGCCGGGCGCGGCTACGCCAGCGACTGGAGACCGGAGATCCCGGGCGATCGATCACCTCACGAAGCCCATGGCCAGGGGCTCCCTCAGTTGTTCTGGAATTGGGGCTCGCGCTTTGCGAGGAAGGCGTCCATGCCCTCCTCCCGATCCTGGGAAGCGAAAACCAAACCAAATGTTTTTTGCTCCAGGGCGTGCGCCGTCCGTACGTCGGCATCCTGGCCCTGCTCGATGACTTCCTTGGCGAGAGCGACTGCCAAGGGACCGCGAGCCGCCACGCTCTCCCCGGCGGCCAGCGCTCTTGCAAGCAATTCGTCCCCTGGAAAAACCCGGTTCGCCAGGCCGATCCTCAGCGCCTCGTCCGCGCGAATGGGATCTCCGCTGAGCACCAACTCCTTCGCCCACGCAACTCCGACGCGCCGGACCAGTCGACTCGTGCCCCCGAAGCCTGGGATCAAACCCAGTGCGACTTCGGGCTGACCAAAACGAGCTTTCTCCGAGGCATAGATCCAATCACATGCGAGGGCCAATTCGCAGCCTCCACCCAGGGCGTAGCCGTTCACTGCGGCCAGGGTCGGGATGGGCAGCGCCTCAAGAGCAGCGAACGTCGAGTGGCCCAGTTTTGAGAATTTTTCCGCCTCCAGGGGATCGAGACCTCGCATCTCGGCGATATCGGCTCCCGCCGCAAAGGCCCTGCCCTCACCCGTCAGAACCAGCGCCCGAACACTGCCATCTTCGGCCACATCGGCAATCGCCGACCCGATCGCGTTGAGCGTGGCCCGATCCAGGGCATTCAAGGCTTTGGGCCTATTCAGGGTCAAGACGGCCACCGCTCCGTGTCTTTCGTTTCGAACGCAATCGCTCATGTTCACTGCTCTCCTCAGGGCCGAAAAATGGGCAAGCGAGGAAGTTCTCTCACCCGCTGCTGGCATGAAAAACCGATCCGGCGAGCTTAGCTTCCGGCCCCTCCATCGGTGCGCCCGGTGCCGGAAACTTCTCGGGGCCCAGCGGGCATGGTTCAAGGTGGCTGGATCCGCGCCTGGCCGGGTTGAGCGTGTCCCCGGAATTCCCAGCGGCTAAAAATGGCCCCTTCCACCGCCCCCCCATGGATCGGCCATGGTATCCTCGGCCACCGCTTGTGCAGTTCTGCCTGTGCAGCTCAAAAGGGGGGGGACCATGTCCGACCAACGATCAATCACTGCTTCCGTGGCCTATTGGGGGAGCATTGCAGCGCTCACAGCTGCGCTTTGCGGGCTCCTCGGCATCCAGCTCCGGCTACTTCAACCCATTACGGGCTTCTACCTCTTCGCCCTGGGGACCCTTGTCGGGGGTATCTTTGCCCTCTCCGTCGGATTGATCGCTCTCTGGGTCACCCGGCATCAGGCTTCGGGAATCGGCCGAAAGCGAGCCTGGATCGCCAGCGCGATCGGGTTCGCGCTGACCATGCTACTCGTGACCTCAGCCCTGCCCGGGCGTGAATTCCCACCCATCAATGACATCACGACGGATCTCGTCGACCCGCCGGCTTTTGCATCGGTGAGCCTCGTCCCCGCCTACGCGGGTTTCGACATGGGCTATCCGGCAGAGTTCGTCCCTGTGGTCCGAGAAGGCTACTCGGACCTCGCATCCCTCGAACTGAATCTCACACCGGGCGCGGCCTATGCACTCTCCGTTGAAGCCGCAGAGCGGTTGGGCTGGGAGGTCACCCAGCAAGATCCCGGAAAAGGTCGCTTCGACGCAAGCGATACCACTCGAATTTTTCGTTTCGTGGACGACATCACCGTGCGCATCCGGCCCCAGGGCTCGGGCTCAGAAGTCGATATTCGCTCGCGCTCCCGGGTGGGGCGCGGCGACCTCGGAGCCAACGCCCAGCGAATTCGCGCGTTTTATGCCGAACTGAGAGACCGCTAGAACTCCGCGGCTAAAGCCCCAGCGCCTCGCTGGCGATTTGTCTGGCCCAGCGGTAATCCGCCTTTCCGCTGGGCGCGCGGACGATTTTTTCGACAAAAACGAACACCTTCGGAAGCTTGTAGCGCGTGATGTGTTCGTTGGCCGTCGCGCAGAGCTCCTCCTCGCTGACCTCTTCGCCCTCGCGGAGTTGAACGATCGCGGTCACCTGGCTCCCCCAACGCTCGCTCGGTGTGCCACAGACGACGCAGTCGTAGACACCGGCATGATGCTTGAGGGCGAGTTCGACTTCCTCGGCGAATATTTTCTCGCCGCCGCTATTGATGGTCACCGAATCCCGCCCCAGGAGTTTCAAACGACCATCTTGCTCGAGCCGGGCCCTGTCCCCGGGCACCGAGTATCGGACTCCACCGACGGTCGGAAATGTCTGGAGAGTCTTCGCCTCATCCTTGTAATAACCCAGGGGCATGCGGCCTTCCCGAGCGAGCCACCCCCGCTCGTCCGAACCCGGCTCAAGGATGCGGCTCAGGTCCTCGGAGAGAACCATATTATTCTCGCCCAAATCGAAGTTCCCCGTGGACGCCCCGGTTTCCCGCGTGGACACATGGGTCGCCTGGGCGCCGGATTCCGATGAGCCCAAGGCATCCAGAATCCGAATATCCGGCAGCAGGTCGAGCAGTTCCTGTTTCAGAGAGGCGGTAAAAATGGCGCCGCCCGAAGTCACCATAAATAGACTCGAGAGGTCGTAATGCTTCGCGCGAAGCTGATCGATCAGCGGGCGCGCAAAGGCGTCGCCCACGATGGCCAGGGTATTGCCCTTCTCCCGCTCGAGAGTCGACCAGATATCGTCGGGGTTGAGCCGCTCTACCTCGGACTGCACCAGCACCGTGCCCCCGACATGCCACATATTGAACGCGACCCAGTGTGCAGCGCCGTGCATAAAGGGCGGCGCGGGTAGGGAACGAATGCCCGAACCCGATTTCGCTCTCTCCTGGATGGAAGCAAGACTGGGCGGCAACTTGGAACTCAGGGCCGAATAGAAAATCTCTTCCTGGCGCCAGAGCACGCCCTTCGGCATTCCGGTGGTGCCCCCGGTATAGAGGATGTAGAGATCATCCGCCGAGAGATCCTCGGGCAACGGCGCTGGCGTTGCCGCCCCAAGCGCCTTTTCGTAGTCCAGAGCACCTTCGAGCAGCGCGTGACCACTGCCGTCTTCCACCTGAATTAATAGACGCGCCTGGGGGATCTGGTCTCGTATTTTCTCCAGCATGGGGGCGAAGGCGGCGTGGTAAATCACCGCCCGCGCATCGGCATTTTCAAAGAGATAGAGGAGTTCCTCCTCCACGTAGCGATAATTGACATTGAATGGGACGCAGCGCGCCTTGAAGGCACCGAGCATCCCCTCAAGGTATTCATTGCCGTTGTGGAGATAGAGCGCCACATGATCCTGTCCGGACTCCCAGCCCCTGAGACCGGCTCGCTCCCGGCGACAGCCCAGGTCGTGCGCCCGCAATAAATCCGCAAGCCTCCGCGTGCGATCGGTCACCTCGGACCAACTGAAACGGCGATCCCGGAAGACAATGCACTCGCGTTCCGGAATGACTTCGGCAATGGCTTCGTGAATCAGGGCGAGGTTCATCATGTCGAGCGGACTCCAGAGATCGGGCCAAGAAGGGCTAAAAGTGGCTTTTCTCCTGGCTCAACGCAATGCCGAGCGATCTGGAACTCAGAGGCTATCGCAGAGTCGGAGGGTCCCCAGAATGGCATCAAGGGTCGGTTCCACCCGGGTCAAATCAGATCCCGAAGTCAGTTCGGCGAATCCCCCATCGGCGCCCTGCTCACCCAAGAGATCGGTCAGCAGATCAAAGGGGGCGAGGCCTGCCCCCGGAATCGCCAGGGTTTGACAATGGAGCAGGGTGCGGAGCGTGAGGCCCGCCTCGTAGACCCGCATGCGAAAACCGCGTTCCAGTTCGCGTCCGATCCATTGCAGCGCGCTGTCGGCCTGGTCATGACCCACGTTGGTGAAGAAGACGCCGAAAGAAGTCAGCGCTTCCCAGTTGCGACCGGAAATTCGCTCGGGAGTAAAGAGTTCGGCCAGGAACTCGCCCGCAGCATCGAGGACCTCCGGACGCACCACCCGGGTTCGGCCAAGCAAACCCGCCACCATGCCCGTCGCAAAAATGCGACTTTCCCCACCGACCTCCGGGCTCCCCCAGGAACCGTCCTCCAATTGAATCGAGTGCATAAAAACCGCGGCGCCCTCGACACAGGGGTGGTGGTGCATACCCAGATCCGCGAGGACGATCAGCGCTTCCAAGGTGCCCAGACAACGGGAGTCCAACTGGCCCGCGTGGGCCTCGGTCAGACCCGGTGCCCCCGCCTCCCCCAGTCCCAGGGGCGGGAACGAGCCATCCGGGTTCTGGGCTTCGGAAATTCGCCGGGTGCACTCGTCCAAAGGCTCTGCCCCGAGCACGCCCCGAACCCTGAGCCGGGCCAGTTCGCCTCCATGGCGATCCACAAAACCGAGCCCCTGTTCCAGAGCAGTCGCCGCACGCAGTCGAAGCGCCTCTAGCTCTTCGGGGGAGGGCGAATCCGACGGGCCGTCCTCGATCTGGGCGCCCTGCTGACCCAGTACCAACCCCTCTGTCCGAATCCGGCTCAACCCGGAGCCTGCCCAGCGGACTCCACCTCGAGAAGACAGCCATTCAGGTAGCGACCCTCGGGATGGTAGATCGAGAAGGGGTGATCCGCGGGCGCGCCCAGGGTGCGAAGCCAGCGCACGCCACGGTGTGCATCCAGAGCGGCCCCAAATACGATCTTCTGAAAAAGATCGGGGTCGATGTGGTGGGAACAACTGAAGGCGAGTATGAATGCCGAAGGTGATGCGCAGCGAAGCGCGTGCAGGAGCATATCCTTGTAGGCCCTGGACGCGGCTTGGACCGCGCGACGCGAGCGCGCCAGGGGCGGAGGATCCAGAACGATCAGGTCGTATTTTTCCCCCGCCTCCGCCGCAGTCCGAAGCGCCTCGAACGCATCCGAATGGCGCACCTCGATGGGACACTCCACTTGGTTCAGCGCGAGGTTCGACGATGCTGTTTCCAGCGCTGCCTGGGAAGAGTCCACCAGAACCAAGGCCCGGGCACCGCCCCGCCCGGCCGCCACCGCAAAGCCTCCCGTATAGCTGAACACATCCAGGGTCCGCCGCCCCCTCGAGAGGCCTTGCACCAGGTCCCGCGCATCCCGCTGATCGAGATAGAAACCGGTCTTCTGCCCCTGCATGAAGTCCACCGCATAGCGTCGACCGCGCTCCTCGATCGCCGCGAGTCCGGAAGGGTTTCCCCAAAGCACGCCTTCATCGGGAGAGATTCCCTCCCTCCGAGCCGAGGTGTCGTCCCGGCGCCGATAGCCGTGGGGAGCGTCCGTGAGTTCCTCGAGGCACCGAGCAATTCGTTCCGCCCGGGCGTGCATGCCGGCGGTCAGGAACTTCACCACCAAGACATCGCCCATTCGGTCCACCACCAGTCCGGGCAATCCATCGCTCTCGGCGTTGACCAGGCGCAGACCAGTGGTTTCTGTCAGTAGCGGATGATCCCTGCGCCGGGCCAACGCGGCTTCAATGCGCCTCTCAAGGAGAGCTTCGCCGGGATCCTCCTTCCCAAACGCGAGCAAGCGGACGCGAATGCTTGAACGCGCCGAGTAGTGACCGTGCCCCAGTACCCCGCCGGCACTCGACAGCACCCGGACCCAGGCCCCGCTTTCAGAGGCACCGGGCTCCTGGGCCACTGCCCCGGAAAGAACCCAGGGGTGCTGGCGAAGTACGGAACGCTCGCGACGGGCTGAGAGAATGATGTCAGTCATGATCCGGAGAAGTTCGTTCATCCGAACCGTCCCAACAAGCGGCAACCCCGCTAGAATTCGCGCCTCGCAACCTGAAATGGAAAGTGCTTCCCTTGGATTCCCCAGCTTCCCCTCCCGGCCCACCGGCCTCGCCCTCCCCTGCCGGAAACCGTTTGGCCTCGGAGTCGAGCGCCTATCTCCTCCAGCACAGCCAGAACCCCGTGGACTGGTATGCCTGGGGACCCGAAGCACTGGATCGCGCTCGGGAACTCGACCGGCCGCTGTTGATCTCCATCGGCTACAGCGCTTGCCACTGGTGCCACGTCATGGAGCGGGAATCCTTCGAGAACGAAGCGACCGCCGCGCTCATGAACAAGCACTTCATCTGTATCAAGGTCGATCGCGAAGAGCGCCCGGATGTGGACCAGATCTACATGGACGCCGTGGTCCGGCTCAATCAGGGGCGCGGCGGCTGGCCGCTGACCGCCTTTTGCCTACCCGACGGAAGCCCCTTCTTCGGCGGCACCTACTATCCCGACGAGCCCCGCCACGGCATGCCCAGCTTCGGCCAAGTCCTCGAGGCCCTGGCCGACGCCTATGCGAATCGCCGAAACGAGGTCGACGAAGCGGGCCAGCGCATCGTCGGCTCCCTTTCAGTTGAAGTCGAGCCCGGGAGCGGCGCCGAAGTCGGAATTCACGCGGCCCTCCAGGCCAGCCGCATCCTCATGCAAAACGCCGACACCGAGCACGGAGGCTTCGGCCCGGGTCCGAAGTTTCCCACGCCCACCAACCTCGAACTGCTCCTGGCCACTGTGGATCTCCTCCCCCCGGACGAGGCGAGAGCCGTGGCGGTTCAGCTCGCGCACACTGCCCGCCAGATGGCGCGCCGGGGCCTCTACGATCATCTGGCCGGCGGCTTTCACCGCTATTGCGTGGACGACGATTGGACCATTCCCCATTTTGAAAAAATGCTCTACGACCAGGGTCTGCTCCTACGCGTCTATGCCGAACTCCTGCGGCGGGGAGGCGAGGCGGGGGAACTCGCCTGGCCCATGCGCGAGACCGTCGACTATCTCCGCCGGGAAATGACTTCCCCCGAAGGCGGCTTCTACGCGAGCCAGGATGCCGATGCCGACGGGGTCGAGGGGGCCTTTCACGTCTGGACTCCCAAGCAGATTGGGTCGCTGCTCGGGGACCGGGCCCCCGCTTTCTGCTCGGCCTACGGAGTCGATGAGCGCGGGAATTTCGAGGACGGCACCACCCACCTGATCGACTCATTGGGCGCGCCCCGAGAGCAGTTCGCCGAGGAGCGCGCCGAACTACGCACCGTTCGCGAGCAGCGCATCGCCCCTGCCCTGGACCGCAAGCGGGTTGCCGCGTGGAACGGCTATACGGTATCGGGACTGGTGCGAGCCGCCGAATCCCTCGGCGACCCGTCGATTCTCTCCGATGCCACTTCTGCCATGGATTTCGTTCTCGACGAAATGGTCGATCAATCCGGGCGTCTCCACCGGGTCTTCAACCAGGGGCGAGCAAGCGTGCCCGCTTTTCTCGACGATCACGCCGCCCAACTTGACGCCTGCCTGGATCTCTACCGCGCGGGCGCGGGCGAACGCTTCCTCACCGCCTCCTTGCACTTTGCCCAGGAAATCGGAGACCGCTTCTTCGACGAAGCCCGGGGCGAGCTCTTTTTCACTCCCTCGGATGGCGAGCCCCTCGTTCACCGGCCGGGTTCCGACCACGACGGGGCCACTCCAGCGGCTGCGGGACTCGCGGTCGTAGGACTCACTCGCCTGGCCCATCTCTCCCAACTCGCGCCCATCGAGGCCCAGGTCCAACGGATCATCCAAAGCCAGGCAGCCGTCCTCGAACGCTCCCCCCACGCGCTCCCGACCCTACTCCGAGCCGTGGTCCTTCGCGCCCGGGGACTCTCGGTCGCCGTTATTCGCGGTGCACTCGAGGATTCGCGAACCCTGGCCCTCGCGGCTCGGGCCCGGCGGGTGCTGCTGCCCGACGATGCCGTCGTGGTGCTCGCACCCGGGGCCCCGCGTCCCGTCGGTGTCGGGGCCGATTGGCTTCGAGACCGGGAACCCGAACCCGGACAACCCACGGCCTGGGTTTGCCAAGGGACCCGATGCTCGCTTCCTACCGGCGATCCCGACGCGATCGGTCCTCTGGCCCCACTCCCCTAGAAAAGGGGAGCCCCCGCTTCTTCGTTTGTGGACCCCTCCTTCCTGGGGCCTCCCTGCGCTGCTAGGCTCACGGCGCATTATTTCATACCCCCTGCCCTATCGATGGAAAGAGCTCCGTGAATATCAGGATTTGCTTCGTATGCTTGGGGAACATCTGCCGTTCCCCCACAGCCGAGGGGATCATGCGCTCCCTTCTCGAGGACTCAGCGCTCGAGGAGACCGTTGGGGTCGAGAGCGCAGGCACCAGCGCCGAGCACCTGGGTGACGAACCCGACCCGCGCGCCCACGAGACCGCCGAGCAACACGGGGTCACCATCGCCAGCACCGCCCAACAATTCGAGATCGAGGACTTCGATCGCTTCGAGTACATCCTCGCCATGGACGCCGAGAATCGCGACGAGCTCTCGTCTCTGGCCCCCGACGAGGACTCCGAGGAGAAGATCTTCCTGATTCGTGACTTCGAGACCAATGCACGGCGCGATCAGGATGTGCCCGATCCCTACTATGGGGGCGTCGATGGATTTGACGAAACGTTTCAAATTCTGGATCGAGCCTGCCGAGGACTTCTCGAACACCTGGTCAGCCAGCACGATCTTGATCCCTGATGGAGCCCGAACTCCGCGAACACATCGACGCACTGCTGCCCGCACCCGTCAAGACGGCAGCGCCCGTGGAAGGTGGGAGCATCGCTGAGGGATGGCGGGTCGAGGTGGAATCGGGAGAAATCTTTTTCGTCAAGCACTACGAGGACGCCCCCGATGGGCTCGTCCAGGCCGAGGCCCGGGGACTCGAGTGGCTTGGGGAGGCCGACACTCTGACCACGGCCCGGGTAGCCGCCGTGTGCGACTCGGCCCCCCTCTTGATTCTGGACTGGATCGAAACGGGTAAGCCAACGGCAGACTTCGCCGAGGACCTGGGCGCGGGCCTCGCTCGGCTCCACGCTTTTGGCGCCCCCTGCTTCGGCCTTTCCGAGGACAACTTCATTGGAAAGCTGCCCCAGGCCAACGCGGCCTGCGAGCGCTGGCCCGACTTCTACGCCTACCGGCGCATCGAGCCCATGGTACGCCGGGCCCGGGACGCGGGCAGCCTGCCCCCGGGCCTGGCCCGGGAAGCGAGCCAGATGTTCAGCCGCTTCGACGCCCTATGCGGGCCCGAGGAAGAGCCCGCGCGCCTGCACGGCGATCTCTGGAACGGGAACGTGATGACCGGACGGGATGGCCAAGCGGTTCTCATCGACCCCTCGGTCTATGGGGGCCACCGGGAGATCGACCTGGCCATGATGCGACTCTTTGGCGGCTTTTCGGAAAGAACCTTCGACGCCTACGCGAACCAGCACCCCTTGTCCGAAGAGGCCGCGGACCGCGTTCTCTTCTACCAGTTCTACCCCCTGCTCGTCCATATCACGCTCTTTGGCGGCGGCTACGTGGATCAATTCGCCCAGGCGCTTCGCGCGTATCGCTAGGCGCGTATCGCTAGGCGCGTATCGCCAGGCGACGCCGGCTTAGACCGACGGCCCCCGGCCCTTTCCATTCACAAAGGCACCCCGGCTCAAAAATCCAGCGAGAGGCCCACAAGGAAATTGAACTCGGGCGAGGGATAGAAGTTCTCCACCCCCCCGTAGACGACGCCGAATTCCGAGTATTCGGCATCCGTCAGATTATTCAGATCGACGAAGACAGACATCTTCTTCCATGCGTATTTCAGCTTGGCATTCAGCGCAAAGTAGGAGGCCTGGTCGGGAAGGGCGTTGGCGAAGTCGCTGATGAAGGGCCGAGTTCCCACGTACACGCCGTCCGCCGCCAGAGAAAAACCGCCACCGAGGTCGACCCGCCCGGACACGGTGAACTGGTGGGCGGGCACGCCGGGTACGGCATTCCCCGTGAAGAGCGGGCTGCTGACAATTTCGGCGTCGGTGTACACGTACCCCACGCGGAACTCAAGATCCTCCAGGGCCGAATACCCGGACAACTCGAGTCCCCGGCGACGCGTTTCTCCGTCAAGGTTTTCGTTTTCAAAACTTTGCGGGTTGTAGAAGATTTCATCCTGGGTGTTGATCTGGAAGAAGTTGACGTTCATGCCCGACCGCTCGCCGTATCGATAACGGATGCCTGCTTCGTAATCTTTTGACACTTGGGGAAGCAGCAGCTTGACCGCTCCATTGGGACAGAACGCGAAGCCGTCGGCGCAGTAGATATTGTAGAGCTCATCCAAGACGGGAAACCGAAAACCCCGCGAGAAGCTGAAATACGCGTCGAAGCTGGAATCGACTCGATAGGTGATTCCCGCCGTGTAGAGGTTCTCATCCAGAGTCTCGTTTTCGTTGTGCACCGCGGAGTCGATGGTGAATTGAGCCTTTTCGTATCGATAGCCAGCCGAGAGGGACACTCCCTCCATCGGCACCAGTTCCTCGTATACGAAATATCCATAGTCCTTCTTGTTGAGGCCTACCAAAGCGGCAACGGCATAGGTGTCGATGATCTCAGCGTCGTTCTCCTCGTAGTCAAAGCCGAAGGTCAGGTGGTTTTCGAGGCCGAAGACGTCTTTGTCCAGAATAAATTGAGGCGAAGCGGCGATCGTCTCGGTATCGGTATCCGATTTGTATGCGAAGGAGGGTAGAACTGCCTGGGATTCCCTCTGGCGAAGGGAAGCTTCCAGCAAGAAGCGAGCGTGACTGCCGAGATCAACTTCCATCCCGCCCTTCACGAAATAGTCTTTGATGTCGGTGAAGTCGCCAGGCGTTGATGAATATCGCCGGGAGAAATCGGAGATCTCGCTGGCGGTGAGCGCCCCCGGCAAGCGGGCTTCGTTGTCGGTGTACCCCCCACTGAGGCTCAACTGGAGGTTCTCCGCCGGGTAGTAGCGGAAATCAGCACCCAGGGAATTAAACTGAGTCCCGCTGTTTTCCCGATACCCGTCGGAGTGCTGTCGGCTCCCCGAAAAGGCGTAGTTCAGCTTTCCCTCGGAGCCCCGGATATAGCCTGTGGTATCCAGGGTCGCGTAGCTCCCCATGGCGACCGCGATCCCCGCCTCAAAGTCCTTGCCCTCGTGGGTGATGATGTTGATCACGCCCCCGGAAGCGTTGTCGCCATAGATGACACCGCTTCGCGCGCCCCGAATGATCTCGATGCGATCCACGCGGTCCAGGGGCATGGTGGTCCAATCCGTTCCGCTCAGATCCGCCGAATTGATTCGGCGACCATCGACCAGGACAAGGGTATTGAGCGCTGCGGTTTCCCCGAAACCGCGAATGTCCACGCTATAGCTCGCGCGGTTGCCCGCGATATCGGTGACGTGAAGGCCCGCCTGGCTGCGCAGCAGGTCGGGGATATTGCGTGCCACGCTCTGCTCGATCTCTTCCGCCGTGATCACACTGACATTCGCGGGAATCGAGTCGAGTCGCTTGGGATAGCGCGTCGCCGTGACCACCATCTCCTCCCGGGATTCCGCCGAAACGTCGGGCAGTCCCGGATCTTCCTCGGCCGCGCCCACGCCCTGCCCGACCCCCATCATCATTGCGAGCGCGGCGAGGGTGCCGTGCGCTTTCGTCCGTCCACTCAGCATTTCCTGTTCCCCATGCCCAGTTGGGCCCGGGGCATAAAAAAACCCCGAACCGATAAAATCGATCCAGGGATGTCCCTTGCTATCCACTGATTCAGGGCAAGCCTCGGTCCGTCAAGGATCTTGCCGAGCGCCTGGGCAGGTCTTCTGACTTTCGGATCGTCCTACTCGCCACACCTTCCCGGCCATTTCCCTGGCCAGTGGTCTTCGTGGCTTTCGTCCCCGATTACAGCGACGGGCTCGTCCCTGATTTTCACAGGGTTCCCTTTTATGCGTCCGCCGGACTCCATCGGTGGGCGGATCAAAAATCCGGACCGAACCTCGTTCCCAAGCGGGTGTCGCACCCAAGCACATTTATTTTTTCCGGGGTCCTCGGTTCAAGGTTTCCCCGCTCGTGGTGAAGTTGTCCCTCCGTCCATTTCCCAGGTCGCGAGGCGCCCCGATCTAGGTTTTTTTGCCCCTGGGATCAAGAGACCCGGCCGGCCGCTGAAGCGCGGCAAGGGATACACCATGCGCTCGGGGAGAACCACGGGGTGGCCCGGGGGGTGGGAGGGGGAGTGGAGAGCCGGGAGAGTCCGGAGAGCGCGTAATAGGGGAACAATTGCGCCCCAAACCGGGCTCGCTATGGTACTGACCAGTCAGTTCTGTTCCTTTCCACTCCGAAAGAGACTCTGTGCCCCCCCAGAACGAGACCAAGCGACATCGGATTCTTGATGCGGCCCGCCAGGTCTGCTCGCAAAACGGTTACGAAGCCGCGCGAATGGATGACATCGCCCATGTGGCCGGGGTCTCCAAAGGGACCCTCTACAACTTCTTCGAAAGCAAGGAATCGCTCCTGATCGCAACCGTGTTGGCCACCCACGAGGATTTTGTCGTGGTTCTCCCCGCCGTCTCGGATCCAAATCTCGACCCCCGGCTCCGGCTCGAGGCGCTGGTCGATTCCCTCGCCGACGGCTTCGACGGAATCACTCAACATATCGTCCTCAGCCATCTGACCTGGAGCGCGGTCCTCACTTCGCCTTCGGGTCGCCAGCAACTCCTGGCAACCCTGCGTTCGATCTACTCGGGCTACGAACAACAATTGCAATCCATTTTGCAGGCGGGTATTGAGTCGGGCGTCCTGCGGCCGGACATCGATATCCCGGTCGTGATCGCCAACTGGATCGCTATCTACGACGGCCTCCTCTACCGCGCCGGTTTTGAAGAGGACGACCCGAGCCCCGCCTATACCGCCGCTGGGGTCAGGCGATCCTTGACCTGGTTGACCGAGCAGCTGCTTGTTGCTGACTCGACGCACCCAAAAGTTGAACTTGAAGAGGAGACTGTCCGCCCATGACGGACGAAAATGACATCCGGCCGGACAGGTCGGGCAAAGGATTAAAATTCATTTTCCTCGGCCTGGCCGCTGCCGGCGTGGTCGGTGGGGGACTTCTTCGCGCCACCGCCCCCGACCCCGAGTCCACCCCCGCCGCTCTAGCCCAGGTACCGGTTCTTGAGACGTATAGACTCGAGGCCCGGCCCTTCCAACCGCGCACCTCAATCATTGGCCTCCTGGAGCCCAGGAGGGAGGTCGAGATCTTCGCCGAGACCAGTGGCCGAGTCATGGAAATCGGTGCCGACGAATTCGACGCCGTCTCCGCGGGCCAGATGCTGGCGCGAATCGACCCCCTGCTCGCCAAAGCAGCGGTCAACCGCGCTGAAGCCGCCATTGCCCGTGCCAAGAGCCAGGGCGTTCTCGCCCGAGCCAACCTCGACCGAAACCAGGGTCTGGCCAAGGTCGACGTGTCGAGCCGAGCCGCTCTGGACGAAGCCGAGAATTCCTCACGACAGGCGCGGGCCGCACGTTTAGAGGCCGAAGCGGCTCTGGCCGAGGCGATGGACCGCCTAGCCAAAACCGTGATCGCTTCCCCCTTCGAAGGCGTTCTGCGGAATTTCAGCGTCGAGACGGGTGAGTACCTTCGGCCCGGCGAACGGGTCGCCGAATTGCTCGATGTCGATGCCCTACGCATCCGCATCAGCCTGACCGATCGACAAATCGTCTCGGTGCTTCCGGGCACCCTGACCGCCCTTCAGGTCGATGCTCGCCCAGGGGAGGTCTTCGGTGGTCAGGTAATCTCGGTGGCAGGCGCAGCCGACCCACTCAGCCGAAAATTCCCATTGCTCGTGGAGGTGGACAACAGAGCCGGACGCCTGCTTCCCGGCATGGTGGTCCGAGTGGACTTACGGCTCGGGGAAAGCCGCGAACTGATGGCCCTCCCTCTGGACACCGTGCTGAACGAATTCGGGCTGAAGCATGTTTTCGTGGTTGAGAGCGACCCCGAGTCGGGATGGCGAACTGTAAAACGACGAGTCGAAACTCGCCCCATCCCCTTCCGCCCGACTGAATTAGAAGTGGTCGCCGGACTCGCCGAAGGGGAACTTGTGGCCATCTCGTCCATCCGCCAGTTGCAGGATGGAATGGCCGTCCAGCCGGTCACCAATGATGCGGACGGGACTCACACGATCGGAAAGAGCAACCCGTGAGCCTGATTCGCTTCTCCGTCCGCCAGGTCGTGCTCGTCAACCTTTCGTTCGTCGTCTTGATGCTGGCGGGGCTGCTGGTCAGCGACCGCATTCCGGTCGACGTCTTCCCGGACATCTCCTTCAACTCGGCCGTCCTCGTCACCCCTTGGCCCGGGGCTTCGGCGGATGAGGTCGAGCGCCTTGTGACCCGGAAAATCGAGGACGAGATCCGAGATATTGCGGGCATCAAGGAGTGGTACAGCTTCTCCTCCGAGGGACTGTCGGAAATCAATATCGAATGGGAGGAGACCCTCAGCAAATTCGAGCAGCAGGCGGCGCTCAACGAACTGCGCGCCGCCATTGATCGGGTGGCGGACCTGCCGGCCGATGTGGACGAAAGCATCCTCAGAGAGCTCTCGGTTTCAGAGGTCTCCAACGTCTGCATGATCACCTTGACCGATGTGGGGAACGTCGGGGAATTCACCCTGCGCGAACTGGCCCGGGGGATCGAACGCAAAGCCGAACGTCTCGAAGGTGTCCGCAAGGGAAACCTCATGGGCGCTCGCGATCGCGAGCTCCGGGTCTACGTGGACAAGGACAGGGCTCTCCAACTCGATATCACCCTCGAGGAAATCAGCTCCGCCATCGCTCGGAACAACATCAACCTGCCCGGTGGCACCTTCTCCAGCGAGTCCCAACAGGAAACTACCCTTCGCGGCCTGGGCAATTTCACATCACCCGAAGACCTGGCCAACACCATCATCCGCAAAGACCCAAACGGCCATCACACCACCCTGAAAGAAATCGCCACGGTGCTGCCGGACTTTGAGAAGCGCCGCAGCTATGGCTACCTGAATGGCGAGACCGCCATGCTGGTTGGAATCTCGAAAAATTCGGGGTCCGACATCGGCGAAGTCGTTCAACGAGTTCGCGATCTCGTCAGCAGGGAGTCGGGCAAGCTTCCCGCCGGCGTGGAGGCTGGGGTCATCTGGGATGAATCCAACTTCGTCAAGAAGCGGATCGGAATTCTACGAGACAATCTGGCCCTGGGCGTCATCTTGGTCATTTTCGTGCTCTGGCTCACCGTTGGCTTTCGCAACTCCTTGCTTGCGATCCTGGGCATCCCCTTCTCTTTTCTCACCGCGTTACTGATTTTCCCCATACTCGGCATCACGATCAACCTTCTCAGCCTCGTGGGCTTCGTCATGGTCTCGGGCATGCTGGTCGCCGATGCGATTATCGTCATTGAGAATATCTACCAACACATCGAAGCGGGCGAACCCGTGATCGAAGCCGTGGTCAACGGCGCGGAAGAGGTGATGTGGCCCGTCATTGCGGCGGTATGCACCACGATCGCCGCCTTTGTCCCCATGCTCCTCGTCACGGGAACCAGCGGTCAGTTCATGTCGATTCTCCCCAAGACCGTCATCGCCTGTCTCGCGGCGTCATTGATCGAATGCCTTTTGGTCCTCCCCGCTCACTACCTTGAGTGGGGGAGTACCTCACGCGCGAAAGACGCCCTGGCCAGCCGCGAATCCCGGGGCGGGATCAGGGCGTGGAGCCACGAGCTACGAGCCCACAGCGACGGGTTCATCGACTCCCTGCGAAGCGCCTACGTCCGCGGCCTCGAACGCGTGATGGCTCATCGGGGAGCTTTCCTCCTGGCCTGCGTCGGCGCGTTCATCTTTGCCCAGGGCCTCTCCAGCCGAGTTCCCGTCGACCTCTTCCCCAGCGACTTCAACCAACTCTTCGTTTCCATCGAGACGCCTGTGGATTTCAGCCTCGCGGAGTCCAACGAGGTAATCCTTAGGCTCGAAGCCGCTCTCGAACCCCTGGCCGACGAATTCCTGTCGGTCTCCACCTTCGTGGGCCAAGGCATGTCCGCCGAGGAGCGCCCGATCTTCGGAACCAACTACGGCGTCTTCTACATCTCATTCAAGGACAGCGAAGAAAACATTGCCGACCCCGGACGAATGGTGCGCCTTGTCAGCCAGACCCTCGAGGCCCATCGCGCCGAAAACCCGGCTGGAATCCAGAAGCTGATTGTGGTTCCCCCACGCAATGGTCCTCCCATTGGGAAGCCCGTCGCCGTGAGGATCATTTCCGAGGACTACGACCGCGCCAAGCAAATCGCGGCGAACATGAAAATCGAACTGGCAAGCATTCCTGGAGTTTTCAACATCGAAGACAATACGCCCCTGGGGCGTAAGGAGTTCCGGGTAGGCCTCGACGACTACCGGGCATCGCTGCACGGCATCAGCTTCGATCGCGTGGGCATGGCACTTCGGGGCGCCAATGACGGACTGGTTCCCTCCACCTACAAGGATCCTCTCTCGGATGAAGACGTGGATATTCGCGTACTTCTCCGGGAGGACCAGCGCGCCAGCGCCAGCGATCTGATGGACGTCGAGTTGCGTACCCCGGGCCAGTATCGTGTCAAAATCGAAGATGTGGGCACAGTCAGCATGAGCCGCAGCTACCAGCGCCTCTACCACTTCGACGCCCAACGGGCCGTCGTCGTGTACGCCGATGTGGACAACCGAAAGGCCACTTCCGTCTCGGCCAACGAGGCTCTCCGGGCGCGATTTATCGATGCTCCCAGACAAAATCCCGGCTTGTCTCTCGTTTTTGGCGGCGAGTACCAGGAAACGAACCGAACTTTCGAAGATATGGGGCGTGCATTCATGGTGGCCCTGATTGCGATCTACACGATTCTCGCCGCCCAGTTTCGGTCGTATTTGCAGCCCCTGGTTGTGATGTGCGTCATCGTCTTTGCCTATATCGGCGTCATCGTGGGCATGTACCTCTGGGGCTACTCGCTCTCCATGTACGTCATGTACGCCATGGTTGGCTTAGCGGGAATTGTCGTTAATGATTCCCTCGTTCTCATCGACTTCGTCAACAAGGAACGCGAACGGGGTACACCGGCCCTCGATGCTGTCCTCATCGCCGGGCGGCGGCGTTTCCGCGCAGTGCTCCTCACCACGGTGACTACTGTCGCCGGACTCCTCCCCATGGCCATGGGGCTCTCGGGCGTCTCCACTGTTTTCGGCCCCTTTGCAGCAGCCATTGTCGCGGGCCTTTGCGTCGCAAGCCTGCTCACCCTTTTCGCGGTCCCCGCCCTCTACCTCAGCATCGAAAGCCTGCGGGTCAGGTTCATGAACCGGTTGGGCTTGGGTATGCCCGAATCCGAGTTTGTGGTTCCCAGTACCTGAAACGGTTTCGTTCTCTCATCCCCGATTCCGACTCCGGAGCCACTCGGTCAAAGTCAAAGTTTGCACGTACGCGCTCTTCCCTTTGTGTCAAAATAGGCGAAGCTACTGATCGGCCTGGGCAGCAGGCCCCCTTCGGCTCGCCCCTTAATAGTCCGGGCCTCATAACAGGAGATCCATCCATGTCATCCCTGAAACTTGGCGTTCAACTCGGCTATTGGGGCGCCCAGCCTCCGACCAACCTGATCGAACTCGCCCAAGAAGCCGAAAGCCTGGGCTTCGACTCCCTATGGACCGCTGAGGCCTGGGGGTCCGATGCTTTCACTCCCCTTGCCTATATCGCGGCACACACCAAGCGCATCAAACTCGGGACGGCCGTTGTACAACTCTCCGCGCGCACCCCGACGGCCACCGCCATGGCGACCCTGACCCTGGACCACCTCTCCCAGGGCCGAATGATTCTCGGCTTGGGCGTCTCTGGCCCCCAGGTCGTCGAGGGCTGGTACGGACAACCGTTTTCCAAGCCCCTGGCGCGAACCCGGGAATACATCGACATTGTTCGCCAGGTGCTGCGGCGCGAGGCACCCGTCACCAGTGACGGCCCCCACTATCCCCTGCCCTACAGCGGCGAGGGCGCCTGGGGGCTCGGGAAACCACTGAAGCCCATTACCCACCCCCTACGCTCTGACGTTCCTATCTTCATGGGCGCCGAGGGACCCAAGAACGTTGCGCTGGCCGCGGAAATCGCCGATGGGTGGCTTCCGCTCTACTACTCCCCCTTCCGCCAGGAGGTCTACGCCGATTCGCTCAAGGATCGAAAGCCTGATTTCCAGATCAGCCAGTTCGTGATCTGCAATATCGATGACAACCTCGAACGTGCACTGACTCCCGTCAAGGCGATGCTCGGCTTCTACATTGGCGGAATGGGTGCCAAGAAACACAACTTTCACATGGAGCTAATGGCCCGAATGGGCTTCGAGGCCGAAGCACAAAAGATTCAGGATCTCTTCATGGAAGGGAAACGCGCCGAAGCGACCGCGGCGGTCCCCGACCAGTTTGCCGACGAAGTCTCGCTTTGTGGCTCAGTCGACCGCATCCGCGAACGACTGGATGCCTGGCGGGAGACTCCGGTGACGACACTGCTGCTCGCAAGCCAGGATGTGGCGACAATGCGGACCATGGCCGAGATCGTCGGCTGAGCCTGGCAATCAGGCCATGCGTCAATGAGAGGGCGGTCGCGATGAAGTTCCATTCCACCGGGCCTGGCCAGGGTCGTTCCTTCCGCCTAGCCGAGTACTTCGATATCGAACTTCGTATCCATTGGAGTTTCGCAGCCCTTGCAGGGGGTCTCGGGCTCTGGGTTCTAGCGGAAACCGGGTCTCTGCGGGCGGTTGGGGCCATCCTGCTCCCCATCGCGATGGTCTTCACCTGCGTGGTCTTCCACGAATACGGCCATGCCCTGATGGCCCGCCACTTTGGAATCCGCACCCAAGGCATCACCCTCTTCCCTATCGGCGGCGTCGCGGTCCTCGAGCGCGAACCCGCCTCCCCCGCCCAGGAACTATGGATCGCGGTTGCGGGACCGGCCGTCAACTTTCTTCTGGCGGGCCTTCTGCTCGTCGGCCTGCTCGCCTCCAAGGGAATGCCCTCCGAACTCCTCAGCGCACCTTCCGATGCCTCGGCCCTGGGCTGGCTGCTGAGGGTGAACCTTCTACTCGGCACCTTCAACCTGCTGCCCGCGCTCCCCATGGACGGCGGCCGAATCCTGCGCGCGGCGCTCGCCCTACGGATGTCCAACTTTGCCGCGACGCAGATCGCATCTCGGGTGGCCCGGGGCATCGCCGCGCTCATGATCTTCTTCGGGTTAACCCGAGGGCAATGGATGCTCGCGCTGATCGGGACCTTCGTATGGAGCACGGCGAAAGCCGAGCTTGTGCGCGCCATGGTCCGGGACGCCCTCGAAAAGCGTCAGGGGCGTTGGGGAAGTTCCTTGGGCCGCGATGCCACCCAGGGCGATCGTATGCAAGGCGATCCTATCCAGGATCATCCCATGCCTATGCAAGGGGACCCTCGGACGCAGCACGCCCCCGACGGTGAATGGATACAACCACCCGTCCGGCCCCACTCCCGCGACTCAGATTAGCCGAACCAGCTTGCCTGAATTGGAGGGGGGTTTTTCGTTCTCAGGAATTCGCTCGGCCAGGGGGGTCAGCCCGACTCCGACCTCCACCGAACGCTGCCGCTCAGATCAGACAGCGCGAACGTTCTGCGCCTCGGGACCTTTCTGTCCCTGAGCCGCGTCGTACTCAACCGCTTGCCCATCCTGCAAATTCCGGAATCCGTCACCGACGATATTGGAATAGTGACAAAAAAGATCTTTGCCCCCGTCTTCCGGTGTGATGAATCCATAACCCTTCTGCTCACTGAACCACTTGACTGTACCGCTGGCCAAAATTCTCTCTCCTTGATTATTTCGGACACGTGGAGACTTCTCCGCGCAGTCACACTTCTATCCTAGTCCGTACTATCGCGGATTGTATAGAAAAAATTTGCCTGCATAATCGGGCCGAATACCCCCACCGGGGCAGCTCACCCCTTCTGCAGTAGGTCATCGGGTCGAGCACGGATTGCATCCGATTTTCCATCGAGCAGTCTTGATCTGCAACTGAAGCCCTCTAGAGTCTGTCCTGACTCACTCTTCAGATGCAATTTCGGCACATCAAAGATAGTTCAAGGCATGAAGTTTTGACTTCGCGGTCTGTCTAATACTGCAGCCAAGCTGCACACAGATAGAGATCTCACCGCTAACGCGCCCCTCGTCTCGACTCCCAGCCCCCGAGAATGCATCGAGGTTATCCTCTCCACCGGAGTACTCGGCCTGAAGCCCGACCCGGGTTGTGACGCGCGAAGAATTAAAAAGGAGTCGACTTGCTCGGTATCGCGGGGGGCGCCAGAAGTTGGGGAAACCCAGAATGCGTAGGCATCGGTAAACTTCCGGGCCGAAGCCCACTGATCCCATTTCACGACGCGGACGCCGCTCGGGAAGGCCCTCGAGAAGCATCCCCCTTCTTCATGCCCCTCAATGGAGCTTGGCGCTTTCAGCTCTACGATCGCCCAGAGGACACACCCCAGGGCTTTCCCCGCCCCGACTTTGACGACAGCGGCTGGTCCGAAATTTCGGTGCCCGGCAACTGGACTTGCCAAGGCTACGACCGCCCGCACTACACGAACGTTCAAATGCCCTTTCCCGGCGAACCGCCCGCGATTCCCAAGGACAACCCGACGGGCATCTACCGGCGACGCTTCCACCTCCCCGAGGCCTGGTCGGGCAAACGGGTGGTGATTCATTTCGGAGGCGCAGAGAGCGTTCTGTATGCCTGGCTCAACGGGCGCGCGCTGGGCTTGTCCAAAGACTCACGGCTCCCCGCAGAATTTGACCTGACCCCGCACCTCTTCGAAGGCGAAAACACCTTGGTGGCCATGGTGGTGCGATGGTCCGATGCGACCTACATCGAGGACCAGGACCACTGGTTCATGGCGGGGCTTCATCGCGAGGTCTACGCCTACGCCACCGGTGCCGCCCACATCTCCGATGTGCGGGCCCGGGCGGCAGTGGACGAAACCTGCTCAAGCGGGCTTCTGGATCTGCGAGTGGAGGTCGGCTTTGCCATCGAACCCCGGGCGGGTTACCGGGTCCGAATGGAACTCTATTCTCCCCGAGGCGCTCGGGTCTTTCGCAAGGCTCAGGAACAACCCGTGGCCATGGCGGAGAACCCCTACCTCTACCAGGGGCACTGGGCCGAATTCCTGAGCGAGGTCCGCACGCCTCGACTCTGGTCGGCTGAAACCCCGGAACTCTACGACCTTGTGGTTAGCCTGATCAACCCCGAGGGTCGCTCGGTTGAATCGGTTGCGATCCGAATCGGCTTTCGGCGAGTCGAGGTGCGAGCCCGTGAACTCCTGGTCAACGGACAACCCGTGATGATCAAGGGCGTCAACCGCCACGACCATCACGAGACCCGGGGCAAGGCCCTCACCCGGGAAGACATGTTGGCCGACGTGCGGCTCATGAAACAGTTCAACTTCAACGCCGTGCGAACAGCCCACTACCCCAACGACCCCTACTTCTACGACCTTTGCGATGAGTACGGGCTCTACGTCGTGGACGAAGCCAATATCGAGGCCCACGCTTTTCTTGCCCGAATCTGCCACGACCCCCGGTACGCCCCGGCCTTTCTCGACCGAGGCATGCGCATGGTGCTCCGCGACAAAAACCATCCCAGCATCATCATGTGGTCCCTGGGCAACGAAAGTGGTTTCGGCCCGAACCTACAGGCCATGGCGGGATGGATCCGAGGCTACGATCCGACCCGGCCGATCCACTACGAGGGCGAACTGCAGTGGGACCTCTACCGGGAGAAACGCGTCAGCGATGTCGTCTGCCCGATGTACGCCTCGGTGGAGGAAATCACGCGCTGGGCAAAATCGAAAACCGGAGACCGCCCGCTGATCCTCTGCGAATACGCCCATGCCATGGGGAATAGCAGCGGCGGTCTGGCCGAATACTGGGCGGCTTTCCGCCGCTATCCCGGCCTCCAGGGGGGCTTCATCTGGGACTGGATCGACCAGGGTCTGCTCCAGAGGGACGAATCGAATCGTCCGTACTGGGCCTACGGAGGAGATTTCGGCGACGAGCCAAACGACCGCAATTTCTGCATCAACGGAATGCTGGCACCGGACAGGACCCCCCATCCGGCCATGTGGGAATTCAAGAAACTGGCCCAGCCCGTGCGCGTGGAAGCCCGAGAGATCAAGCGGGGAAGTCTGCGCATCCACAACGACCAGGACTTCAATGACCTCAGCGGCTTTGTGGGGAGTTGGGAACTCAGCGTAGATGGGGTGGTCAAGAAACGCGGACGCCTCCCGCGTTTGGACATCCGACCCGGTGAGTCCCGGAATATCAATCTGGCTATTTCACGTCCGCCCTTTCTCGGCCACCAGCTCTGCCATCTGACCCTCCGCTTTCGCACCCGGAAGGCGCTGCCCTGGGCCGAAGCCGGGCACGAAGTCGCCTGGGAGCAGTTCGAAATTCCCTGGAAAGCCGGTCCGGCCCCGAAACCCAAGGGACGAAAGAAGCTCATCCCGGTCCCGGTCGAACTCGTCCAGGACGATCGCCGGGCCACGGTTTCCACCGGCGACCTCGAGATCACCGTGCACAAATGGCAAGGCACCGTCGCGTCCATGCGCTGGCGCGGCGAAGACATACTCGCATCCGCCCCTGAATTGAACACCTGGCGCGGCCCCACGGACAACGACACTTTCCAGGCGACTCCGGGAATCACCCCCGCCCCCAAAGCCCAATGGCTCGCGTGGGGGCTGGATGAAATCGCCCTGACACCATTGAATTGCAGCGTTCGCGCCCAGCGCGATGGCAGTGTCCGCATTCGCTGCCTTCAAATTGCTCAGGCCAGGAACACCGAGGACTCCGAGGAACACCGGATCCAGCACCTCCAGCAATGGATCGTCAACCCGGGGGGCTGGATCGCGTTCAACAACGAAATTCGCATTGGGGCCGGGCTCGTGGATCTTCCCCGGGTGGGCATTCACTTCGAAACAACTCGGGGGTTTGAGCGCCTGGACTGGTTCGGGCGCGGCCCCCATGAGAGTTATTGGGATAGAAAGGCCGGGGCTGCCATGGGCCGCCACGAGAGTTCAGTGGACGATCTATACCACCGATACGTGGTGCCCCAGGAAAATGGCAATCGAACCGATACCCGTTGGTTCGCCCTCTGCCGCAAGGCCGAAACAGGCCTGCTCGTCGGTGGTGTTCGACCCTTCGAGTTCGGAGCGAGCCACTACAGCCCCCAGGACCTCCATGCCGCCGAGCACATCAATGAGTTGCGCGCCCGTGCGGAAACCCATATCAGTCTGGATGTCCATCAACGCGGCTTGGGCACAGGCACGTGCGGGCCCGACACCCTGCCCGGCTATCGCATAAAACCGGGACTGCACAGGCTGGGTCTCTGGCTGACCTGCTTCGACCCCAATCGAACCGAGCCCGGACGCCTCGCCGGGCAGATCGGAGCCGACACGAGGTTCATGGGCCAGCTTCGCTAGCCCGGGCGACCGCCGGCCCCGGCACGTTTCCCTCTACTCGTTCAGGCCCCAGTTGTATTTGAAGTAGGAGACGTCGACTTCCTGACGGTTCTCTCGAAGCCAGCGCGCATCAGCCCCAGGGGCGTACCTCTCAACAAACGCCAGGACGCCTTTTCGGCCACCGAAATCCTGGGCGAACCATTTAAAGATGCGGCTGAGTTTCAGTTCCCCCGCCCCCGGGTCCACCGCCAGCCCTTTCTCTGGGCGGGCCAACCATGCGCGAATAGATGCATCGAGTTGTGCATCCAGCGTCGGAGCCCGGTACGGCACCCGCGCGAGATTGGGGCAGGAAATCGACGCACAAACGATGGCGCCGTGGATCCGAGGCTCCTTCATGGGCCTTAGAATGTCGTGTTCAATCTCATCCAGCGAGTAGGCCCGGACGCCCAGAGAACCGGCTTCCCGCTTCCACACCGAGCGGAAAAACGACCCGATGTCGCGAATGCTCGCAACGGGGGAGTGCCGAACCACCAAGTCGATCGCGAAAATGTTATAGGCATTGATCCAAAAGGCGATCTGTTCCTGCCGGCCACCGAGCCGGGCGGGCTCCACCGTCGCCAACTCTCCCAGCAGGACGGGCCAGCGAGGCTCATCCCTCAAGCCCCGGTAGTCGACCCGGGTACCCACCTCGGCATCCACGGATTGCGTGTAGTCGGCGAGCAATTCGGCGTAGAGCCCGACGTAGTCCGAGCCCGCCTCGGCCAGGGCCCCGGGCACCAGCAGCCAACCAAGAGCCAGGATCGCTCCGATCCGGCTAAGACCTGTTCCCAGGCGTCCCAATCCCGAGCTACCGCGGGGCCAAGTCGCGAATGGATTGTTTGAGGTCGTCGGTGTGGAGCAGCGCCAAAGCAGGCGTGTGGACCCCGTTGTCCACGTAGCGCTGGATGTGCTCCCGGCAGGCTTCGGGCGAGCCGTTGACGATCAGGGCGTCCACCACCTCTTCGGGAATCGCTTCGAGGGCCGCTTTTCGGTCGCCCTCCTTCCAGAGTTTCCACATGCCGGCCAGCTGATCGCCCCGCCCGAGCCACTCGTGGAAAGCCGCATAGACCGGAACGTTCAAATACGCGGCCACTGCACGCCGGCCGATAGCCAGGGCCAGTTCGCGATCGGCCACGGGCAGCACAAAAATTCGCGCCGCGATTTCCTTGCCCTCGCCGCCTTCGTGCACGAGGGGAACCACTTGCTTCACATCCTCGGCGGAGAGCCAGTTCAAAATGGCGCCATCCCCTTCTCGGCCCGCCAGCCTGAGCATCCCCTGGCGCAGGGCCGCAATCAGGATGGGCGGCGACTCGGGGAGCTTCACCCCCAAACGAAACCCCTTCACGGTGAAGCGCTCAAAGCTCTCGTCGACCTTTTCCCCAGCCAGGGCCTTACGCAGGAAGCGCACCATGTCTCGAACCTGCTGGTAGGGCTGCTCAAAAGGAATTCCGTTCCAGCGCCCCACGATGACATCCGAAGAGGCCCCGATGCCCATCACGAAACGGCCGGGCGCCGCATCGGCCAGGGAGGCCACGGACTGGGCCATCAGGGCCGCGCCCCGGGTGTAAGCGGGAATGATCGCGACGCCCAGGCGCGCGGTTGGGGTCCAGGCAGCCGCCATGGCCAGCGGAGTGAACCCATCGTGGCCATTGGCCTCGGACGACCAAAAGTCCGTATACCCGAGATCGACCATTTCCTTCAGCCAATCCTCGTGGGCGTGCAGCGGGATTCCTGCCAGGGGGAGGGACATGCCATATCGCGCCATCAACGCTTCTCCTTCTTGGCCAGCTTGGCCCATGTGTCGCGCAGAGTCACCGTGCGATTCACCACCAGACCCTCGGCACTCGAATCGGAATCAATATTGAAATACCCCAGGCGCTCGAACTGACAGGCGCTGCCGGGTTCTGCCTCCGCCAGGCTGGGCTCCAACTGGGCATTTTTAATCACTTCGAGAGAGGCCGGATTCAGGTAATCGAGGAAATCCTCGCCTTCCTCCAGGGCCCCAGGCTGCTCAACGGTAAACAGGGACTCATAGAGACGGACCTCGGCGGGCACAGCGTGGGGGGCCGAAACCCAGTGCAGGGTTCCCTTGACCTTGCGCCCGTCGGGGGAATCCCCGCCCCGGGTCGCCGGATCGTAGGTGCAGCGCAGTTCCGTCACCTCGCCCTGGGCGTCTTTGATCACATCCGTGCAGGTGATGAAATACGCGTAGCGGAGTCGCACCTCTCGCCCCGGCCCCAGGCGGAAGAACTTCTTGGGCGGATCCTCCATGAAGTCGTCGCGCTCGATATAGATCTCTCGGGAGAAGGGAACCTGGCGCACGCCCATGCTCGCGTCCTCGGGATTGTTCACCGCTTCGAGCTCGTCCACTTCGCCTTCGGGGAAATTTTCGATCACAACCTTGAGGGGGCGTAAAACGCCCATCACCCGGGGTGCGCGGATATTCAAATCCTGGCGAATACTGTGCTCGAGCCGAGCGAGTTCGATGGTGTTGTCCCTCTTCGCAAGACCAATCCCTCCGCAAAATTCACGGATCGCTTCGGGGGTATAGCCCCGGCGGCGCAGACCCCGAAGCGTCGGCATGCGGGGGTCGTCCCAGCCACTGACATGGTTGCCCTCCACGAGCTTCTTCAGCTTGCGCTTGCTCAACACCGTGTGGGTCAGATTGAGCCGGGCAAATTCGATCTGTCGCGGCTTCTTTTCGAACCCGAGGGACTCAATAAACCAATCGTAGAGCGGACGATGGCCTACGAATTCGATACTGCAAAGCGAATGGGTGATTTCCTCGATGGCGTCGGATTGCCCGTGGGCGAAATCGTACATGGGATAGATGGGCCACGCGTCGCCGGTACGATGATGACGGGTCTTCTGGATCCGGTACATGATCGGATCGCGCAGGGTCAGGACCGGCGAGGCCATGTCGATCTTGGCCCTCAAAACCCGGGAACCCTCGTCGAACTCACCCGCTCGCATGCGGACAAAGAGATCCAGGTTCTCTTCGACACTTCGGTCGCGCCAAGCGCTGTTCGTTCCCGGCTCGGTCAGGCTTCCCTGATTGGCCCTCATTTCCTCCGAGCCCTGGTCGTCCACAAAGGCCAAGCCTTTTTCGATCAGCCGCACCGCCATGGCGTAGAGCTGATCGAAGTAGTCCGATGTAAAGAAGAGTCGATCCCCCCAGTCGTATCCCAGCCACTTGACATCCTCGACGATGGCCTCCACGTGTTCCTGTTCCTCGGCGCCCGGATTGGTATCGTCGAAGCGGAGATTGCAGGTGCCCCCGAATTCATCCGCGAGGCTGAAGTTCAGAGCGATCGCCTTGGCGTGACCGATGTGGAGGGCACCGTTCGGTTCCGGGGGAAAGCGGGTCGCCACTCGGCCCTCTCGCTTTCCTGCCTTGACGTCATCGGCGACCAGGGTACGAATAAAATCTCTCGGCTCGTTGGCTTCATCGGTGGACACGGACAACTCTTTCTCAATTCCGGGTGCGGGGAAGTCCCTGGCGTGGCACACGAATCGCTTTCAGGGAATCAATGGCGGCCTAGCGTAGCATTCCGTTGGCCCCACGATCAGCGCCGGCTTCGGGGGATCTCCGCGCTGGGCCGCTGGACAAGAGGGGCCCGGCGACGCGAACTCAACGTGCAGCCGGGCGACTCCGGAAAATCGGATTCGCCCGCCAGGCGCCCGAGACCAGGAGGGCAACCCCTCCGGTGACCACCGCCCAGGGCGAAAGCCCCGGGAGCGGAACCGGTACAAAGAGGATCTGGCCCGTATTGACTGCGCCCCGGGTATGGGTTCCAGGCGGCGCCCAAGTAAAATCCGAGGCCTGGCTGCCCTGCCCTTGGCGCTGGAGCGAATGTCCCACCGGCACCGAGCTGCCCTCGCTGACGCCTATATCGGCGGAGACCATGCCATCGGCCGCGCCCCCCACCGCCACAACCACGCCCTCGTAGCTCAGGAACTCCACCACCCCTCCCCCGGGTTCCACCAGGGCCAGCGCGTCGGCGGGACCGTTCTGCACACCGGCGCGGGGGAAGAAGAGAAAACCGAAGCCACTGCCGTCATCGACCAGCACGCCGCTCAGGGCAACCGAAGCCGTCACCCCGCCGCCGCTGCCGTTGTAGAGAACCACCTGCCAGCCCGTCAGGTCGAGGCCTTCCGGGCCGGCGATCTCGAAGCCCTCATCGGCGTCGGCGCCCGCGTTGTCGTAATGGATTTCATTGATCCAGGGCGAACTCGTCCCCCCCACCGACACCGCCAACTCGGCACTCCCGGACGATTCGTCGCCGTCCGCGTCCACCGCGATGACCGTGTAGAAGTAGAGCCAGCCGAGTTTCGCCGAAGTATCGACGAAATCACTCGACGCCCACAATCCCGCGTGCAGGTCGATCCACGGCCCCCCGGACACCCGGGCGCGCCTCACCCGGTAGCCGTCCAGATCGGGTTCGAAATTGTCATTCCAATCGAGTTCCACGGGACCGGCGTCGGAGAGCGCTATGAGTCCACTCGGGGCAGCGGGAATGCCCCCGCCCCCACATGCCCCGTCAAAAAGGCACGCCACCCATTCGGGGTGGTCGATGAAGGGATTGCGATTGCCTTGATGGCTCGCGATCGCATCGTTTCGCGCTTGCTCTCGGGCGTCCACCGGGTCTGCGATATGCCAGGACCGGAGCGTCGAGAGTCGGCCCATGTAGACCGGCACCAAGGTCTCGTTGGTCGCCGTCGTGACCACGAGGGAATCGTCATCGGTCAAGACCAAGTCGGGTTCGGCGACGCCGGTCCCGCCGTGGGTTCCCCCCTCGTAGCGAACGTCCATATAGAAGAGCGCCCGGGCCACGTCCCCCCGGCGTTCGGGCCAGGTTTCCCAAATGCCCGTGGTGGTCCAATTCGACTGGCCGGGATACACCCCGCTACCTCCGCCGACACCGCCATTGGCCACCGTGGCGCGCTCGGCGCAAGTCGCATCACATTGGCCGTAGAGTTTGTTGCTCCGGGAACTGTTGTAGCCCTCGTCCGAAAGAAACAGATGATGACAATCGGTGTACGGATAGTTGGTACTTCCGTCGGTGGGAAACCCGTAGGACTTGGGCCAGCTGTGCTCCCGGTTGTATCCCCCGCCACCGCCGCCGTTCTTGGCGAAACTCGCGTTCATGTAGACGTCAAGAATCTCCGACGTGTTGAGCGGATTCTGATCCGCCACCTCGAGAATGTCCCAGGTGTCCGTCGCGCTGGACGTGTACGGGAACCGCACATGATCATCGATCACCCCGTGGAGCGAGGCGCGCAGAGCCGAAGCGCTGGTGGCCGTCACCGAGTCGTAGTAGCCCGCCGGCGGCCCCGCACGAAGGGGGCCGGCCGTCCCGAGACAAAGAGCCGTCGCGAGGCCAAGGACCAGGGCGAGGTAAGGGGCCAGGGCGAGATAAGGGGCCAGGGCCACAAGGCCAGCCCCCGGAAAAACACGGGCGCCCTGGGCAGCCCGAAAGGGCGCCACGGGAAATCCAAATCGAATTGAGGGCCTGACGAAGGGCATCGACAGTTCGTGGGAAAACCACTTCTCCTTGACCCTTCAGTCTACGCCTCGTGGCCCCAGAAGAACATCGGAATTCCCTGAATCCGGCCGCCCGAGAGCGCGGGGGGGCCCTCGAGGGATGGCCTTCCTCGTCTGGGCGGCGCGCCAGCCCTGGAGCGAACGGCTGGGCGATTTGCCCCTTCAGGTCTTGGTCGGCTTTCAGGCCTTTCGGGTTCTGGTGGAGTTCGGCCTCCACGCCGCGGTCAACCAGGGCATTGCCCATCCCACCATGACCTGGACGGGAACCAATGCGGACATCATCCCGGGCATGACGGCCCTCGCCCTGTTTCCTTTCGCCCACCGAATCGACCGGCGCGTGCTGATGGCGTGGAACGTCATCATGGCAGGCGTGCTGGTGGTCACCGTGGTCACGGCGATGCTGGCCGCGCCCACCCCCCTGCGGCTGATCCTCGGGGATCCGGCCAACGTCTTCATCGCACGCTTCCCCTTCGTCTGGATTCCCTTGGTGCTCGTCACTTCGGCTTGGCTCGGCCACGTGGTCCTGTTTCGCCGCTTGAGGCGCAGCTGAGAACACAGCCGGGCCCCCCAGTAACCCGCCCGGGGCATCCGGCTTCTAACGATCAACCGATCGAAGCGACAGCCCCCGAACGAACTCCGCGCCTCGGGGCCAGAGCCTCCGCAACTGCTATCTTTGGCCGGCAAACAACCCTCCACGGCTCCCTGGTTTAGAAACAAGAAGGCCCGCGTCCATGCATTTTCTGACTCACGAACACATTCAGACCCTCCGCGCTGAATTCGGCACGCCCGTCTATGTCTATGACCAGAAGCAGTTGGAGACCGCCGCACGCGAGGTCCTCGCCTTTCCCAACGCCTACGGGCTCACCGCCCGCTATGCGATGAAAGCCCTCCCCACCGCGGCCATCGTCCAGATCCTCAGCGGCAGGGGGCTCCACATCGACGCCAGCAGCGGTTTTGAAGCCGAGCGGGCCCTGCTCGCCGGGGTCCCCCCCGAGCGAATCCAGATCAGCGCCCAAGAACTCCCGCTCAATCTCAAGGGACTGGTGGAGCGCGGAGTACTCTTCAACGCCTGCTCCCTCGAGCAACTTGAGGCCTATGGGCGACTCTTTCCCGGACGCGAGGTCTCGGTCCGCATCAATCCAGGGCTGGNTCTGGCACGAACATCTCGACCGGGTACGGGCTCTGCAGGGTCAGCTGGATTTGCGCATCACCCGCATGCACACCCATATCGGATCCGGAGGCGATCCCCAGGCCTGGAAGCACTGCGCTCGACTCTCTTTGAGCATCGCCGCGCGACTCCCGGAGGTGGTCCGGCTCAACCTGGGCGGAGGCTTCAAAGTAGGCCGTATGCCCGACGAAACTTCGGCCAACCTGGCGGAGATCGGCAACGCCCTGCTCGATGATTTTCGCGACTTCGCAAAAGCCCACGGTCGCGAACTCCATCTTGAAATCGAACCCGGGACCTACTTGGTGGCCCGGGCGGGGGCCATCGTGGCCAACGTGAACGATGTCGTCGACACGGGAGACGGCGGGTACACCTTCGCCAAGGTCGACACGGGAATGACCGAGTTCTTGCGCCCGAATCTCTACGGGGCCCAGCATCCCATTTCCATTTTCCCCGCCGACCCCAGGGCGGCGCGCGATGAAATCGACGTCTTGATCGCGGGCCATTGTTGCGAAAGCGGGGACATGCTGACGCCCGCCCCCGGCGACCCCGAAGGCCTGGCGCCTCGCCGTTTGAAACGCCCCGTGATCGGCGACTCCATCGTGATTGGCGGCGCCGGGGCGTACTGCTCGGGGCTCGCCGCCAGCCACTACAATTCCTTTCCCCAGGCGCCCGAAGTGCTCTTGACACCCAATGGTGATTTCCGGCTGATCCGGCGGCGCCAGACCCTCGAACAGATTCTCAGCAACGAGTTGCCCGGCGGGTAGTCCTCCGGTCCATCGCGACTCATTTCCAGGCCAGGCCCAACCCAGGCCCAACCCAGGCGCACCCCCAAGCCCCTGCCCGGCGAGGCACGATGAAATCCGACGAGCCTCGCATCGAGACACTGATCGAGTCCCTCACCCTCGAGGAGAAGGTGTCGCTCTGCGCCGGTTCGGGTCCCTGGCACACCACTGCCGTGCCTCGCCTGGGCATCCCGGCTCTCAAGGTCAGCGACGGACCCAATGGGGTACGGGGCGATGGCATCAGTGGCACCCGGGCCGCCTGCTTCCCAGTGGGCAGCGCCCTGGCGGCGACCTGGAACCCGGACCTGATTGGCGCGGTGGGCCGCGCCCTGGCCGAAGAGGCGAAAACCAAGGGGGTCGGGATCGTCCTCGGCCCCACCGTCAACCTTCACCGCCACCCCCTCGCCGGGCGAAACTTCGAGTGCTACTCCGAGGATCCTCACCTCACTGCTCGGATCGCTGTGGCTTTTATCCGCGGAGTCCAGCACGCGGGCGTCGGAGCCTGCATCAAACATTTCGTCTGCAACGAGTCCGAATTCGAGCGACTCAGCATCAGTTCCGAGGTCAGCGAGCGGGCTCTGCGCGAACTTTACCTGGTGCCCTTTGAGGCGGCGGTTCGCGAGGCCGACGTGCGCGCGGTCATGTCCGCCTACAACCGCATCAATGGCACCTACGCCTCGAGCCATGCCCCGCTGCTGCGCGACATCCTCAAGCAGGAGTGGGGCTTTCCCGGTCTGGTCATCAGCGACTGGGGGGCCGCCACGGAAACCATCGCCAACGCCAACGGTGGGCTCGATCTCGAAATGCCGGGTCCCCCACGCACCATGGGGAATGCCCTGCTGACGGCGCTGAGGGATGGGCACGTGGAGGAGGCCGTGGTCGACGACAAGGTCCGTCGCCTGCTCACCACCCTGGACGCGTGCGGATCCTTGGACGCGAAAGCGCCCGAAGCCGAAGAGCGCTCGGAAGACCGACCCGAGCACCGGGCACTCGCCCGGCGAGTCGCCGCCGAGAGCATTGTCCTGGTGAAAAACCAGGGCGTGCTGCCCCTGGATCCGGCCCGGATCAAGCGCCTGGCGGTGATCGGTCCCAATGCCGAGCGCGCCCAGATCCAGGGAGGCGGGAGTTCCATCGTGGCCCCTCACTACGAAGTGCACCCCCTGGCCGCCCTGGCCGAACGACTCGGCAGCGACGTTGAAATCCTGCACGAACCGGGCTGCCGCATCGACAAGTATCTGCCCCCACTGGACCCCGCATCCCTTCGTCCCCCTGGCGGCGAAGCGCGCCCGGGCCTGCGGCTTGAATACTGGAATGGCGATGTGGGCGACGGAACCCCGGTGGAAACCCGCATCGTCCGGCGCTGCCGAGCATTCTGGTCGGGCGAGTTCTCGCCCCGGGTGGACGGGCGTCATTTCGGAGCGCGTTACTCGGGGCACTTCACCGCCGAGACCAGCGGCGTCTACGCATTCGGTCTTCAGAGCGCTGGACCGAGTTGGCTTTATCTCGACGACCAACTGCTCATCGAAAACGCCAGGGACTCCGAACCCGGCGACGGTTTTTTTGGGCACGGCTCATCGGAACGCCGGACCGAGATCAGCCTTCAGAAGGGCGAGACCTACGGGTTCCGCGTGGATTTTCAACGCGACCCGGCCCTGCCCGATGCGGGCATCCAGTTCGGCATGCTGCCCCCCCAAGCCCCCGACGGGATCGAGCGAGCGGTGGCAGCCGCATGCCGGGCCGACGCGGTACTCCTGGTCGTGGGCACCAGCGGGGAATGGGAGACCGAGGGCAACGATCGCCGAGATCTGTCCCTGCCCGGACGTCAGAACGAATTGATCGAACGGGTCCTCGAGGCACGCCCGGACGCCGTGGTGGCCCTCAACGTGGGGAGCCCCGTGGCCCTGGACTGGCTGAAAAATTGCCGCGCCCTGCTTCAACTCTCCTTCGGCGGCCAGGAACTCGGCCACGCCCTCACCGACATCCTCTTCGGCGACGTCAACCCGTCGGGCCGGGTGCCCACGACCTGGCCCGTCCGCTTGGAGGACACCCCCGCCTTCCCCCACTACCCGGGCGCCGAGGGCCGGGTGGCCTACGGCGAGGACCTCTGGATGGGCTACCGGGCCTACGACACCCGGGGCATTGAACCCCTCGTCCCCTTCGGGCACGGGCTCTCGTATACCGAGTTTGAATACAGCGACTTGCGGGTGCCGGAATCCGCGCGCGCCGGGCAGGAGATCGAGGTTTCGATCCGAGTCGCCAACCTGGGGACGCGACCGGGCCAGGAGGTGGTGCAACTCTACGTCCGAAGCCTGCGCTCACCCTTCGACCGACCCGACAAGGAACTGCGGGGCTTTGAAAAAATCGAACTCGAAAGCGGCCAGGAAGAAAGGCTCCTCTTCCGTCTGGCCCCCCGGGCCTTCGAGGCCTGGGACGAGGACACAGGAGCTTGGACACTCGAGCCCGGCGACCGAGAAATCATAGTGGGCGCATCATCCCGGGATCTGCGCGCCCGGGCGCCGCTGCGCATCATCGATTGAGGTCGATTGACTCCGGCTGCGCCAATCCCCTCCGCCCGGTGCCGGTTCAGCCCTTGCGCCGCTGCTTGCGTTGCTTTCCTCGCATCCCGCGATGGGTACCGGGCTGGTACTGGCGCATGGACGCGGGGGGCTTCTCGAGTTTCAGCGCATACCACTGCATACCGAAACGCTTCATGGACATCTTTCGATTGTTCTGGAGCCGAAGCAGGTTTTCCTTGCTGCCCTCGTTGCTGGGCTCCACTTTGAGACAGCGCCGAAGCTGCTCGATGGCCTTCTCGGTCTCGCCCTCTTTGTTGAGCATCCATGCGGCGGCGTGATAGAGCAGGATCTGCTTCTTGTTTCCCCGAATGGCCACGTCCATGGCCTCCCGGGCCTTGGCCGAGTTCTTCCGCCGAAAGTAAATAGCCGCGAGGGCCATGCGAGCGTCGGGCGCCCGCAGGGCCGACTTTTCAAGGTACTCCACGGCGAGATCATCGTTTTCCGCCCCGTAAGCGAGAATCCCCATCTGGGCATAGATCTGCCCGGTGAGCATGACCTGCCAGCGACCCAGGGGAATCAGTTCCTCCAGGGTCTGCATGGCCAACGAAGTGGCTCCGGACTGCAACTGCTTCTGGGCCTGGAGAAAACGGGGCTCAAAACGCCGGGCCAGCATCCGCGAAATCACGACGAAGCCGGTCAACCCGAAGACCACCCCGAGGATGATCCCCATGGCCCACCCCTTCCAAAGCCCGAGCAGGGTGTAGACTGTGCCCACCAGGACGCTGAGCAGAACTGAAATCAGGATGCTGTACACGGAAAACTTTCTATCGACCCCTTGGGACGGCCGAGGCCGGCGAACTCTACCCGAAGCCGTGTTTTGCCGCATTCTCCTCGGCCGGGTCCGAGCCCCGGCTATCTGGGCTCCCCGGAAGCTTCGGCTTGCCCCCGCGAACGCCTTCGAACAACCCGGCCAGGGATTCAATCACACGCCGGCGAGCTAGACTCCGGCCCGCCGTTCAAAATTTTGAGGCCAACCACTCATGTCCGACATCTGGGCGCACGCCCTGCCCTGGCTCAAGGCCTTCCATATCATCGCGGTGATCTCATGGATGGCGGGGCTCCTCTACCTGCCCCGGCTCTTCGTTTACCACTGCGAAGCCGAGCCCGGTTCCGAAACCTCGGAAACCTTCAAGACCATGGAGGACAAGCTCTCCCGCCTGATCCTCTTCCCCGCCATGCTGGTGACCGTCATCCTGGGTCTGGGCATGCTGGCTTTGCCCGGCTATCTCGCCGGCATCACGGCGGGCGGGAGCGCCTGGCTCTGGATCAAACTGGCCCTGGTGGCGGGACTGCTGGTCACCCACCGACAGATGGTGCATTGGCGCAATGACTTCGCCGCCGATCAAAACCAGCGACCCCAGCGCTTCTTCCGCATTGCCAACGAGGTGCCCACCCTGCTGATGATCGGCATCGTGATCCTCGTGGTCGTTCGCCCGTTCTGAGTCCATGTCCTCGAATCTCCGGCGACGAGTGTGTGGGCCCTTTGGCTGCGTTTGGATCGCCCTGGCGCTGTTCCTCTCCGGGGCCGTCCAGGCGGAGACGCCCGGCCTGGGCATCGGATACGGTCTGGCTCTGGGATACGGCTACGGGGTCGCACCCCGGGAAAAGCAGCGCGGTCGCGATGTCCAGGATGTGCAAACCCTCGCCATAGAACCCTACCTGCGCCTGCCGCTGCACAGTTTCGGCGACGGCCAGCGGTGGTACCACGGCCAACTCGAAGGACTGCTCCAGGCGACGATCCTGGTGGAACTCGAGCCCAGGAGCGGGACGGCGGCCGGAGGCGTCGTGGGCCTGCGCTACCTGCTTCGTCCCGGCGCCCGCCTGCGCCCCTACGCCGAGGGCGGCCTTGGGGTGGGCGACCTCGACTTCAACCTCAGTGGCCAGGACGACGGGGTGAGCTTCTTCATTCACACGGCACTGGGGGTTCGCTACCCCCTCGATGAACGCTTCGCGCTGATCGCCAGCTTCCTGTGGCAGCACGTCTCCAACGCCAACAGCCACCCGCCCAACCTGGGCATCGATACCGTGGGCTTCCGAATCGGCCTCGAACTCTGGTAGCCAGCCCGATCAGAGCTTCGCGATGACGTTCTCCGCAAAGCCCCGCAGCGAACCAATTTTGTGGTCCAGCGTGGTGGTATCGGGTTCATAGGCGTTGCGAAAGCCCACGATGGCGTCGGTGATCCCCATGTCCTCAAGGCGCTTGACCCCGTCCAGCGTATAGCCGTCCATGGAAATGACATGGATCTCAAAGGGTTCCTTTTCCCGGCCATACTCCACCCGGAGTTCGGCCAGGCGCCCGAGCAGGGTGTTCAGTGTTTCGGCATCCCCCCCGGCGTGCATCCAGCCGTCACCGACTCGCGCGGCCCGGCGAAGGGCGGGCTCGGCGTGGCCCCCGATCAGGATCGGAATCCGCTTCGTGGGTGCCGGACTCATCTTGATGCTTTGGATCTCGAAATGCTCACCCTGATATTCGAAAAATTCGCCGGTCTCGAGACCGCGAATAATTTCGATCATCTCGTCCATTCGTTTGCCCCGGCCGGCCAGGGGAATGCCGGTGATTGCGAAGTCCTCGGGCCAGGGCGAGATGCCTACCCCGAACCCAAAGCGGTTGTTGCTGAGCACCGCCAGGGACATGGCCTGCTTGGCCGTCAACACCGGATTGCGAACCGGCAACTTGACGACGAAGGTCGTAAAACGCAGGCGCTCGGTCACCGCCGCCAAGGTCGCGGCAAGAATCATGGGCTCAATGAAGGGTTTGCCATCGAGAAACTCCCGGTTGCCGTCGGGGGTATACGGGTACTTGCTGTCCGAGACCTCGGGGTAGCAAATGCTGTCCGGGATGGTGAACGACGTGTAGCCCGCCTCTTCAGCGGCAATCGCCAGGGGGATGTAATTGTCCGGAGCACACATGGATTCCGCGAGGGTAAAACGCATAATTGGCTTTCCTTGGTCGATCGTTTCGGGGTCAACGAAAGTGGGGGCAAGAGAATCTAAAAAAACTGGGATGGGCCACTGTTCGGCCGCGATCGCCCTGCAGGCACTGAAAGCGCCGGGGCGAGCCGGTCCATGATCGCATAGGCGAATCCACTCCGGCCACCCCAGCCGAGCAGGCTTGACAAGCGGAGCCCCTCTCTCAAGACTCTCGGCGGCACCCGGCGAAACGATCCCGGACGCGAAGACGCCCGGCGAAGCTGATCCCGACATCCATTCCGTCCAGCATTCCGTCCATGATCCCATCCCTCACCCACCCCATCCCCACCTACATCCCTACCCACATCCCCACCCACATCCCCACCCCATCCCCAGCACACAGACACGACAACGAAAGCGGCGACAGTCCCCATGGCGGAATGGTCTAATTGGTCCGGGCGGATCCACGCCGCACCCCACACGATCCTCGCCCCAGGGAGCGAGGACGAAATCGTCCAGGCGGTTCGCGGCGCGGCCGATCGTGGGCTCTCGGTCCGGGTCGTCGGCGCGGCCCACAGTCACTCGCCCCTGGTCCCCACCGACGGCGTCCTGCTCGATCTCGCCCAATTGACCGGCGTGGTCCACGCCGATGGAGAGACTCTGACCGCCCGCTTGCGTCCCGGCACCCGAATCGCCGACCTCGGCGCCCCCTTGCGGGCCCAGGGCGTGGCGTTGCTCAACCAGGGCGATATCGACCGCCAGGCCATCGCCGGGGCCGTGGCCACCGGAACCCACGGAACCGGAAGCGCGCTCCGAAACCTTTCCGCGGGGCTGCTCGGCGCCCGGATCGTCCAGGCCGACGGGTCCGTCCAAGAGTGCTCGGCCCAACGGGAACCCGAACTCTTCGAAGCCGCGCGCTTGAACCTGGGCGGTCTCGGCATCCTGAGCGAACTCACTCTGCGGGTTCGTCCCGCCTACCGGCTGCAGGAAAAGATGTGGCTCGAACCCGTGGACGCCGTGCTGGACCGTCTGGACGAACTCACCGGCGCCACCCGACATTTTGAGTTCTTCTGGATGCCTGGCAGCGACCGGGCCGCTTGCAAATCCCTCGCGGAAACCGACGCCGAGCCCGTCTATCCCCTGGCCGAAGAGGGAAAGCGACGCGGCTGGAGCGACGAAGTCCTCGCCAACCATCGGCCGGACAAACACTCCGAAATGGAATACTCGATTCCCAAAGAGCATGGCGCCGACTGTTTTCGTGCCCTGCGTGAAATGCTCCATCGGGACTTCCCCGACCTTGCCTGGCCCCTGGAATACCGAACCCTCGCCGCCGACGACGTCTGGCTCTCCACCGCCTACCGGCGCGAGACCGTGACCCTTTCGGTCCACCAGGGAGTCGACCAGGACGACGAGCCCCTTTTCCGAGCGTGCGAGGCGATCTTTCGCGGGTACGCGGGCAGGCCCCATTGGGGCAAGGTTCACTTCCAGTCCGCGGACGACCTGGCGGGTTTGTATCCACGCTGGGCCGATTGGTGGCGCGTCCGGGACCATTGGGATCCCGAGTGCCGCTTTCTCAACCCCCACCTCCAAGCACTCAGACCCGGGGCCCGGGGATAGCCGCAGCGGGGGCGAGCCGGAGACGGGTATCGTCTATGGTTCCCTCATGGCTGCGGATGAACTGATTTTTGACCCGGGCGTACTCTTGCCCGGCCCCGTCTGCGAATTCCAGGGCTATCACGCCGCGGCCCGACACGGGGGACTGGGCATCCTGCCCTGGCGCACGGCCTGGCTCGAAGCCACCGCAGCAGGCGTGGACGCCCGTTCCGAGGCTCCGGAACCCGGGGAGGTCCGCTTTCCCCAGGCCCTGGTGCACTTGCAAAAAAGCCGCACCGCGAGTTGGCGCGATCTGCTGTGCGCCTGGAATCTCCTGGAGCCCGGGGGCCGGCTGCTGCTCTGCGGCGGCAACGAGCTGGGCGTGACCTCCGCGGTCAAGCGCTTGGCCCGCGAACTCGAACAAGCTCCCCGCATCCTCGCCAATCGGCGCCACGCACGAATTGTCGCCTTCGAGCGGGGGGACGGACCCGGCCCCCTCTCGACGGAGTCCACCCGGATCGTCCTCCCCTTGCCCGACGGAACCCGCCCGGCGCTGCATGCCGAACCCGGCGTATTCAGCGCAAAGCGCTTGGACGTGGGCACCGAGTTGCTGCTTGAAACCCTGGCCGGGCAACCGCCTCCCCGCCGAGTCCTGGACATGGGTTGCGGAATCGGTCCCCTGGCCTTTTCGGCCCTGAGTCGCTGGCCCGAGGCCAGGGCGCTGCTGCTCGACGCCGACGCCCGGGCAGTGGCCAGCGCCAGCCTGAACGCAGCGGCCCTGGGCTTGGAAACCCGCTGCCAAATCGACTGGTGGGATGCCGAGGAACCCTGCCCCGAAGGCGACTTCGACCTGGCCCTGGTCAATCCCCCCTTTCACGGCGGAAAAGAGGTGGACCTGCGTCCGGCCCATTCCATGTTCGCCCGCCTCGGAGAATCCCTGGCCCTGGGTGGCCGTGCACTGATCGTCGCCAACCGCACTCTGCCCTACGAGGATGGTCTGGAAAGCCTGGGCACCACAGAAGTCCTGGGCGCCAGCCGGGGCTACAAGATCATCGGCTTTACCCGGCGAGTGAATCGTCGACCCCGGGTTCATACCCCGAGGCCCCGGTCATCGGGTTCAAATCGGCGCTAATTTCTACGTACCCCACACCCACCCCACACCGACCTACCGCCGACCTGCCACCCCCTCGCCCCACGACCGCGGTCGGTGATGAGCTACGGTGACCGACCCCGATCCGGCGGCCAGACCGGAGGAAATCCAAGATGAACCAGCCCGGAGAGCGAAACGTGAGGATACGGCGCGAATCGAAAGCGTCGGCTCTCAGGGTGCTGAGCATTTGCTTGGTCCTGGGGATCTGCGCTCTTTGCCCCGAAACCGGGGTCGCGGATCTCCGGCCGCGCACAGTCGAAGAATTGGGTACCGCCGATCGAATCAAATCCCAACGCCAACGCGAGTTGGCCGGCCGACTGGCGCGGCGGCATCTCGGCACTCCGATCCGAGGGGGTAAGATCGCCGACCTCCTCACTCTTCAGCGTCTTCTCGACGGGAATTCCATCGCCCCAAAAGATGTCTTCGACCAGCAGGCCCTGGGCCTGGCCTTTGGCGACGTGCTCGCCGAGCAACTGGATCTCCAGTGGGTGGTCGTGGATGACGACTACGGTCGCAGCCGTGCCCTGCGCTGGAAGCAAGAACAGGACCTCTGGTTTCCGGTCACAATGTTCTCGAAGCGCATCGCCCAGGGAAGCCCAGTGGAGGTCGATGAACTCTACGATCGTGTGGCCGACCGGGTAGCCACCCTCAAGGCCCGGGCGATTCCCCGTCGGCGCGGTCGGGCGATTCCTATCCCTCGCCCCGAAAAAGAAAGCGACTGAGAAATCGGCGATTGCGTGCCACGCCGAAATAGAAGACCTCCACCGCCCAGATCATCGGGGCCCGCGCGAACAGTCGAGCCGTTCGGGGATAGCCGAGTTCACCCAGCGCAAAGAGAAGTGCACGCCCGGCACGCAGCACCGTGCCATCCTTGCACAGCACGTGCAAAGCATCCGCGCACGCCCGGCGCAAATCGTCGGTCATGGGCGGCGACGGAACCCGCTGGTAGGCGATCAGTTCGAGCCGACCGTCCACGTCCTTGCCCTGGCACCAGCGGGCTGCTCGTCCGCAAAACACGCAGTCCCCATCCCAGAGAACGCGATGCCGCTGGGTTGGGGGAGAGGACGAAAGATTGCTCATGGGGTCAAGGATACCCGACCTCGGCTCCCGGGCAGGCCCATAGATCTTTCTAAATGGTTCTTTGTTCTAAATGGCTCTCTGTAATGGCTCTTTGTAATGGCTCTTTGTAATGGCTCTTTGTAAGTGACTCTTTGTAAGTGACTCGTTGTCAATGGCTCTTTGTCAATGGCTCTTTGTCAATGGCTCGTTCGAATCACTCATCCCAATCACTCGTTCGAATCACTCGTTCGAATCACTCATCGAAGAGACTCTTCGCCTTCAGATCGGCGGGCAGGGTTCGAGCCGCCAAGAGGTAGTGGATAACCGACCAAGCGGCGAATACGACAACCACCGAGAGCATCGCGTAGCGAAGGGATTCCACGCCGAACTCCCCGCGAAGCAGGTCGCTCAAGATTCCCACGGCCTGGGGGCCCAGGCCGAGCCCGATGAGGTTGATGACAAAGAGCAGAATCGCCGAGGCCGTGGCCCGCATGCGAGGGGGAACCAGTGTCTGGGTCATGGCAAAGGTGGGCCCGAGATACATCCCGCCGAGGAATGAGCCGGGGAAGGAAAGCATCAGGGCGGTCCGGCCGTCGGGCCAGAGGTAGAGCAGAAACGCGAAGGGGATGTAGAGCAGCGTGGCCAGCGCGGGAACCCACATAGGCCAGCGGGAGTCGCGAACCGAGAGCCGGTCGCTCAGGAACCCTCCCAGATAGGTGCCCGCCACGCCCCCCGTCAACCCGAGCAATGCGAGCCACGTCCCCAGTTCGCCGCTGGGAATTCCGTGGGAGCGCATAAAAAAGGCTGCGATGAATGCGCTGGCCCCGTAGCCGTAGAAAGCGTGCAGAGCGGCGCCAAAGGCCATGTGACGAAACGACGCCAGGGAACGCATGAAACGCAACACCGCCCAGAGATCCTCCCCTTTCTCATCGGCCCCGGGCACCTCGCGTTCAGCCCGGGGCGGCTCGGGCAGGGTCAGCTTCACCACCACGGCCAACAAACAACCCGGCAGTCCCACGACCATGAAGGCCACGCGCCAGTCGAAAAATTCGTTGAGCCAGCCCCCGGCCCAGAAACCCACGGCACCACCGATGGGAATGCCGAGGGAATAGATGGCAAGGGCGGTGGCCCGGCGCTCGGCTGGAAAATAGTCCGAGATCAGGGAATGAGCGGGCGGGCTGCAGCCCGCTTCACCGATGCCTACGCCCACCCGAGCCACGGCGAGTTGGGCGAAGCTGCGGGCCAGGCCCGTGGCCGCCGTCATCGCGCTCCACACGAAAACCGCCAGGGCGATGATGGTGGTCCGACTTCCGCGATCCGCCCAACGGGCGATGGGAATGCCCATGACGGTGTAGAGGAGCGCAAACGCGATCCCCGAGAGAAATCCCAAGTAGGTGTCGGAGACGTCGAAGGCCAGCTTGATGTCTTCGAGAAGAATCGAGAGAATCGAGCGATCGACAAAATTGAGAACGTAAACGACTACCAGAAGACCCAGCGCGTAACGACGGGCTCCGGCCGAGAGGGGAGCGGGGGCGTCCTGGCCCAACTCCCCGGTCTGAGGTCGCGACATGGCGAGAGCCTATCACCTCAGAGGAGCAGGCTCGCCGGAAATTTTCCGTTCGGAGAATTGCGCCGGTGGCGAAAACGGTTCCCCTGGGCGAGCCTGTGAAGTTCATTGAAGCCTGGCCCGGCAACGCCGCCAGGCACCGAGCGGAGCAATGCGGCCAAGCGATCAAAACGAAAAAAAGCGGACCCCCACCGCCATACCAAGAACCGGGCCAAGAACTGGGCCAAGAACTGGGCCAAGAACCGGGCCAAGCCAAGTGCCGAGTCACGTCGTGGTCGTGGGCGGCGGCGTGGCCGGCTTGTTTGCCGCTCTCGCCCTGTCCCGCCGGGGCAATCGGGTCACACTGCTCGAGGCCGAAGCGCTTCCGGAGTGCGCCTCTCCCGTGGAGGCGTTTGAACTCTGGGAACGGAGGGGATCCCCCCAATCCCGGCACTCTCACGCGTTTCTCGCCCGGCTCCACAACGGTATCAAGGAGCTCGCACCGGATCTCTACGCCGAATTACTCGAAGCCGGCGCCCAGCCCCTTCCCTTTTCGGATCTGGTTCGGGGCACCTTTGAGAACCCCGAACTGATTCCCGAGGACGACGAGATCGTTCTCCTGGCCTGCCGCCGCATTACCCTGGACTGGGTGCTCCGGCGACACATCGAGAAATCCACCCAAGCCCAGTGCAGAAATGACATCAAGGTGACTGGGTTGATCGCCGACCGGGATGAAGCCACAGGTCTGCCCCGAGTCAAGGGGGTGCGAACTCAAGCGGGATCGGGCGAAGTCGAGGAAATCCAGGCGGACCTTGTGGTGGACGCTTCCGGGCGAAACACCCCACTGGCGACCTGGCTCAACGAAATCGGAAGCGCAAAACTCGAGAAGGATTCCGAGGGATGCGGGATTTTTTATTGCTCGCGTTTCTACCGTATATTGGACAACGTCGAGACGCCCAGCCTCGAAGGGCCCATCGGGGGCGACCTCGGCTATCTCAAGTACGCGATCTTCATGGGCGACTCTAGAATTTTCTCCATCACCCTGGCCGCTTCACCCGACGACGCTCCTCTGCGCAAGATTCGCAACCCCGATATCTTTCAAGCCGTGGCCCAGTCCCTCCCCACCACTTGCCGTTGGGTAGACTCGGCCATCGCCGAACCCATCACCGACGTGTATACCTACGCCAATCTCAAGAACGTCCGACGGCATTTTATTGCCGACGGCCAACCCCTGGCCCTGGGCCTCTACCCCGTCGGCGATGCCCTGCTTCACCAGAACCCGATCTCGGGTCGAGGCTGCACATCGGCCTGGGTCACGGCCTGGCTTCTCGCCGACGCCTACGCGGAAAACCCCGACGACCCTCTCGCTTTCGCCCTTGCGATGGACCAAGGCGTCAACCGTGAACTCGTCCCCTGGTATGCGAACCAAATCGAACAGGACCGCGCTGCCCGCGAAAGAAGCGAGGTCGACGTCCGGGGCGAAGACCCCTTCGCATTTCAGCGTGAGGATGGGTCCGTCGACCCCAAGGCCTATATGCGCTCGGTGCTGGCCCACGGTCTGGTCCCCGCACTGCGCGAGGACATCGTGGTGATGCGCGCCGTCATGCGCGTCTTCAACATGCTCGAGGATCCCCGAGACCTGATGGCCGCCCCGGACCTGCTGGGCCGAGTGCTCGGCGTCTGGGGACGCCGAGAAGAGCGCGAGCCCCTGCGAATGGGCCCCGACCGGGGTGAAATGATCGAGAAAATCGCGTCGGCGAGTCCATGAAGTCCTGCTATTGGTACGGACTCTCATGAGCGAAGCCGTCCCAAAGTCGGAACAGAAGTGTCGCACCGCCGTCGTCACCGGAGCTTCCTCGGGGCTCGGCGTCGCCATCGCGAAAGCCCTCGGCGAATTGGGCTGGAACGTCGCCGTGGGGGCTCGCCGTCTCGAGCGCCTCCAGGAAACCGCACGTCAGGTTGAGGAGGCAGGGGGGCGAGGATTCGCCCACGTGCTTGACGTCGCCGATCCCGGCTCCGTCGACGCATTCTTCAACGCCGTGGAAAGCGAGTTGGGCGTGGTCGACGTGGTGGTCAACAACGCTGGCCTCAGCCATCCGGGCCTGCTCAAGGACATTGATCCCGCCGACATTAAAGAGGAGATCGCCGTCAATCTCGCGGGGCCTGCCTACGTGTCCCGCCGCGCCCTTCGGCCCCTGTATGCCCAGGGCCTACGCGGCGACTTTGTCTTCATCAGTTCCGACGCAAAGCGCTGGCCCCGACCCCATCAATCCATCTACACCGCCACCAAAGCCGGCCTTGAAGGGCTGGCAGCGGCCCTCGCCCTGGAGTTCGAGGGCACCGGCCTGCGATCCACGGTGATCCGGGTCGGCCCGGCCATGAGCGAGTACGCGGCGGGTTGGGGGGCCTCGCTAATTACCGATCTCGTCAAGCGCTGGCAACACTTCGGGCTGCAACGGCACCTGGCAATGATGCCCGGCGAAGCCATTGCCCGGGCGGTCGTGACTGCGGTCACCACGCCCGAGGGCGTTCGCATCGACACGCTTGAGATTCAACCCGAGGCGCCCCGGGAACCCTGAACAACTCGGCGCTCCATCGATATCGACAACCGCATTTACGACCGCATCGACAACCGCATTTACAACTGCCTTCACAACCACATCGAAAACTACATCGACAACCGACATCCACAACTGCATCGACAACTACATCGACAAAGGCAAAGAGAGAGAGGACTCGTTCATGGCCGATCAGGACCGTTGGGAACGCGGGATGGAAAAATTCAAGGAGGTCTACTGCGGCGATGTCGCCCCCCTGCCCCGGGGCAGCAGCGAATTCTTTGACCTGATGATGGAAAATCTCTTTTGCGACGTCTGGACGCGGCCGGCCCTCGACCAGCGAGACCGTCGCATGCTGATGCTCGGCGCCATCGCGGCCCTGGGCGAGGGCATGACCTTCGGCATCCAGGCCAAAGCCGCGCTCAAGAACGATGAACTCTCCCCCGAACAACTGCGCGAAGTGCTGATCCACCTGACCCAATACGTGGGTTATCCCCGGGTTGCCCCGCTGATCGGAGTGGTCGAAAAACAGATCGCCGAAGTCGCTTCAGCAAACGAAGCCGGGGACTGACGCGAAGCCCGAGCAATCCCGCCGGACACCGAGACGGCGCGCTCGCCACGCGGGTGCCGATCGCTCAGGCGCGCCGGCGGCGACGCCCGAAACCGACGACGCTCACCCCAAGCGCAGCTGCGGTACACGCGTAGGGAAAGAGCCAACCCGCCCGGGCATACGGAGTCGGCTGCTCCCGGGTGTTGCGCGCCAGGCGTACGTCCACCAGCAGCGTCTCCGCGGGGTAAAGGTGGGCGGTTGCGGCTTCCACCGGTCGCAGGGGAAGCTCGGCCACCCTTCGCCCATTGTAATCCACCACGGCACTCACCCCGGTGCTCGTGCTCCGCACCAACGGGATGCGATGCTCGACGCTGCGAAATTGCGCCAGGGCAAGATGCTCCCACGGCTCGGCGGTATCTCCATACCAGGCGTCGATGGTGACGTTGACGAACAGTTCGATGCCCCCAGGAAGGTTCGCCACCTGGCGGACAAAACCCGGGAGAATGTCCTCGTAGCAGATCAACGGGCCCAGGAACGCCCCGCCCTCCCCCTCTGACCCCGCCCCTGACCCCGCCCCGCCCGGCTCGGAGCCGGGCAAGACGAAGCGCCCGGGCCCAGCCCCGGCTTCGAGATGGGCGATACCGCCAATCCGATCGGTCAACCAGTCGGGGTTAACCACGGGCACCGATTCGCCGAAGGGTACGAGGTTGACCTTGTCGTAGCGTCCCGTCACGGTGCCGTCCCCCGCGATCAGGTAGGCGCTGTTGTATCCGTAACGCGCCCCGGGCGCTCGGGACCCCAGCCCCACCAGCGTGGGAACCCGGTGGCCAAGCATCACCCGGCCGGGGCCGAGCACGCGGTCGTGGAGAAAGGGGCGGGATACGCGGTACGGAAAAGCACCGGCCTCGGGCCAGACCAAGAACTCCGCTCCGGCTTCGGCCAACCTCGCCGACGGTTCGCGCAAGCGCTTCAACCTCGCCGAGCCCGGCATTGCGCCCACCGGGATATTGGGCTGGACGATGCCCACCCGCAGCACTCGGGAGCCCTGGGCATCGGCGTCCAGGGCCTGCATGCGCGCGGTCCCATAGGCAAACATCAGGGGGGGCAGAAGCACGACCACCGCCCCGTTCAGCGCCCTGGGGCCGAAGCCCTCTCGGGTCAATACCCCGGCCGCGGCCACGGCCCAGGCCACCACCGCGGCTTCCACGAGGGAGACGCCGCCCAGTTCGGCCAGTTGCATCCATGCGGGCTGCTCGGCGAAGCCAAGCAGCGGCGTATAGGGAAAGAGATTGGGCCAACAAAACTGCAACGCCACAAACAGCACAACCGGCCAGGCATAGGAGCCCCAGCCCACCGACGGGCCAAGGCGCATCCCATAGGCCCAGACCGCATAGGGGATCGCCATCCAGACCGCGAAGAGCGCCAGGCCCGCCAGGGCCACGGGTTCGGGAAAGCCGGCGAAACGGGTCAACAACTCGGCAATCCAGGAAAAGCCCACAAGGCCAATCCCCAGGCCACCGACCCCGCCAAGCGCCGCGGCCTGCCCGGGTGTCGTCGCCGGGCGTCGCGCCAGTACGATCAGGGGCACAAAGCCCAGCCAATGGCCGAGCAACCAGCCACCGGGGGGCGCGCCCAGCGCGATCAGTAGCGACGAAAGCGACGCCCCGACCAGACTCGGCCCAAATCCCAACCCAAGTATCCACCCACGCATACCGCGAAGCGTGGGGAATCCAGCGCCGACGCGCCAGCACGGGCGAGCCCTCAGGCCCCTTCTTTAGTGAAAAGTCGAGGCGACGAAGATACGGGTCAGGATGTCCTTGACCCGGAGCTCCGGGGTGTCGCTCTTCGCCTCGTAGACCTGGGTCCGAAAGTTGGGTCGGCTCAGGGAGGGAAACTCGTCCGAGAAAGCTTCGGCCAGGCGCTCCAGAACCTGGATCGCTTGGGCCGAATCAACGTCGGCCAGGTGGATCACCACGCGTTCTCGGGTCATCCGAAAAATTGCGTCCTCCACCCGCAATGCGCTCTGCAGATAGTGAACGTACTCGGGGAAAATCGTGTCTCCCACTTCGGCCACCAGGCCCACTAACACCGACGGAACCGAGTACTCGCTCGCGAGGCTGGAGACCCTGGCAATCAAGGCTTTCAGTTTGCGTGGGTCGTCGGTCAGGTCATCTGTCATGGTTGTCTGAAACATACACCGACCTCATCGACCACGGCCCATCAAATCTATAGAAACTATGGCAAAAAACCATCAGGTTCTTACTATTGAATCTTGAGAACCCCGCGTCCGAACCCAGTGCCGGGCACTTGCGGCCAGGGTTCCGGCGCGGTGCTAAACCTTCGGCCCAAAGCCCAGCAGGAGTTCAGCCACCATGCGTCCCCACGAAGTCTTTGCATCCATGCCCTCGGAGCACACCACCGCCTTCTTCACCACTCTGGCCCAGGACTGCCCGGGCCTGTTCACTCAGGCCGTCCAGGCCGCCTCCGTCGCCACCAAAAGCCGCCCCCAGTACCTGCTGCGCCAACCCCTGGACAAGCGTGCGGCCGCCTTGCGACGGGTTCTGGCCCGAGTCGCCTCGGGTCCCATGGCGGAAGAGATTCTGGCCAGCTACTTCGTCGATTGCCGCAAGGAAGTTCTGGTGGCTTGGCTCGACCGCGTCGGTCTCAAGCACGAAGAAGGCATCCTTAAGGAAGAAAGCCCCGAGTCCCCGGCCGAGGCCAAACTCGCCGAGCACGTGAAGGCTTTCCTGGCCGAAAAAGATGACCCCGATCGGGGGCTCCTCCTTTCGGCCTTCGGCGCCCAATCCGCCATCGATTGGCCGACCCTGGACGCCCTGGTGCAGGCCGAAAAAAACCAGACCTAGGGCCCGCCCCGGGCAAGCGAAAGGCGGCCCCCGGCCCGGGCGGAAGCACCCTTGAATGCCAGCGACGAAGGCCAGCGACGAATGCCAGGGATGAGGATCAGCGATTAAGACGGTCCGTGATGAAGGTCCGCGATCAGCCGCGCAGTGTGATCGCCGCGTTGCTGATCAGGACGTCGCCGCGCTCCTTGGACCGGGCTTCGATGATGATCTTGTCCCCCTCGCGCCAGTAGGACGTCTGGTAGGTCTCGCCCGGGAAGCCCACGCCCCGGAAGCGAGCCTGATAGCGCGCAACCTGGTCTGTATCCCCGCCCAGAGCATCGTCCACCACCGCCTTGCACACGATTCCGAAAGAGCAGAGACCATGGATAATGGGCTTGTCGAAACCCGCCATCTTGGCGATGTCGGGATCGGCATGCAGGGGGTTTTTGTCGCCCGAGAGGCGGTAGAGCAAGGCTTGCTGGGGCAACGTCACCGACTCAACCACGCCATCCGCATCACGATCCGGCCGCACGTTGCCCGCCTTGGGGCCGGATTCTCCCCCGAAACCGCCTTCTCCGCGCAGAAAAAGGCTGAAGCGGTTGGTGAAGAGGGGCTCGCCGGATTCGTCCTTGGATTCGACCTCGAGCACGCAGAGCGCGGCTTTGCCCTTGTCCCAGAGTTCGGCGACCCGGCTGCGGTTGGTCACCGTCGCGGCGGTCGGGAGCGGCTTATGCAGCGTGATGTCCTGCTCGCCGTGGAGCAGCATGGCGAAGTTGAAGGAAAGCCCTTCGACATTTCCCATGCCCCCCATGGCGCCGAAGACCGGGATCACCCCGAAGCTGGGCAATACCCGAAGGTTCTTCTCATAGGTGTATCCAAGTTCGCGTTCGTCCGTCGCCGGAACGCCGGCGCCGATTCCCAAGTGATAGAGAATCACGTCATCCTGGGTCCACGAGTACTGGCCTTCGCCGAGTTCGGCGCCCAGGGCTTTGCTGGGGTCAATGGGCATCTGGATCTCCTCTTTCGTGAGGTTCTTTGAGGCGGGCGGTTCCCCGCGGTTTGAGTGGGTCGCCTGGGGTCAGCCCCTGGGATGTAGAAGACGGGGATACATAAAACGACGGCCGCATGGGTTCCACTCGGACGTCGTTTTTTTGTGTTTGCATCGCCATGGGCGTGTACCCGGGCTTCAGTCCGACAGCGCCTTGAGAATCACGCCCATTTCGTCCCCGATGCTGCTCGGGATGATGTAGTCCCCCGGCTCATGAATTTGCGCAAAATTCGCCTGGATATCCTCGGCGCTGGGCGTCCCGCTCTTCTCGGTCCAACCCGGCGCCAGGCCGATAAAGATACGCGCGAAGCGGCCGCCACCCACGGAGTACACCGCGTGGGTTTCCTGATTGGCTTCGGAGCAGAGGTAGATCACCAGGGGCGTCACGTTTTCGGGCTCCAGGCGATCCGCCAGGGCGCCCAGCAGTTCTTCGGTCAGCCGGGTCTTCGCAATCGGAGCGATCACATTGGACTTGATGTTGTTCTTGGCTCCCTCCACGGCGAGCACATTGGAGAGACCCACCAGCCCCATCTTGGCGGCGCCGTAGTTGCTCTGCCCAAAATTTCCAAACACACCCGCGGCCGACGTGGTGTGGACGAAGCGGCCGTAATTTTTCTCCTTCATGGCGCGGAAGGCGGGCTGGGAAACATAAAAAGCACCCTTGAGGTGGACATCGATCACGATCTCCAGTTCTTCGGGCGAGAGCTTCACGAAGGACTTGTCGCGCAGGATCCCGGCGTTGTTCACCACGATATCCACCTGCCCAAAGCTGTCCAAGGCGGTCTGGATGATCGCTTCGCCGCCCTCGGGCGTGGAGACCGAGTCATAGTTGGGCACCGCGGTGCCACCGGCTTCTTCTATTTCCTTGACCACCTGGTCCGCCATGCTGCTGCTTCCGCCGGTGCCATCGGACGCGCCGCCCAGATCGTTGACCACCACCTTGCCGCCTCGGCGGGCAAACTCGAGCGCGTAGGTGCGGCCCAGGCCGCCTCCGGCGCCGGTAATCACGGCCACACGATCGTCGAATTGGATTTCGCTCACAGTTCTGTACTCCTTTGATAAATACGAAGGGTCCAGGCCGAAGTGACCAGACCGGGGCATGGGGCATGGGGCATGGGGCCCGAATACTCGGACCCGGGGGATCGAGACACGATCCCGGGGCGATGCAGGCTAGCTCGCTCGAAAAACCCGTCGACCCCGGTTTTCTAGCCCTGAAATCAAGGGCCATCGTCTCTGCCCGGGCCTGGATACCGTCAGCGAACAGCTAAAATCGAATGCTCTTTGGCTCCGCCATGCCGGATCTAACTGTCGCCACGCTGGCCGATCGTGTAGAAATCGGCGGAAGCTCCACTTGCCCCTCGAGGATCTCAGCCCCGTGCACAGCCAGCCCCTCCCGCCCGATGCGAACCCCGAGGAAGCCCTCAACGCCGAGGAGCAGTTCCCGGCTTCGCCCCTGGCTCGGCTCCACCGCGATCAAGTCAGGACCCTGCAAGTCAATATCGGCAAGCGCTGCAATCTGGCATGCCATCACTGCCACGTGGAGTCGTCCCCCAAACGCACCGAGGGACTCTCGCCCGAGGGCTGCGCGCGCATCCTCGAATTACTGGCGAAGAATCCTGGGATCGGCACCCTCGACTTGACGGGCGGGGCCCCGGAACTCCATCCCGGCTTCCGGGACCTTGTGCGCGGCGCACGCGCCCTGGGCCGGCGTGTCATCGACCGCTGCAACCTCACGGTTCTCTTCGAGCCGGGCCAGGAGGACACCGCAGCCTTTCTCGCCGACCGCGGCGTCGAGATCGTCGCCTCTCTGCCCTGCTATACGGCGGAAAACCTCGAGGAACAAAGAGGTCGAGGCGTCTTCGCGCCAAGCATCCATGCGCTGAAACTTTTGAACACTCTGGGCTATGGACGGGGCAATCCCCAGCGCGTCCTCGACCTGGTCTACAACCCCCTCGGCCCACGGCTGCCCTCGGAACAGAACAAACTCGAGGCCGAGTACCGGGCGCGGCTGAAGGAGGATTTTGGTATTGACTTCGATCACCTGCTGACCCTCACCAATATGCCCATCAAGCGCTTCGCCCACAGCTTGGCTCGCCAGGGGCAGATGCAGGCCTACATGTCGCTCCTGGTGGCGCATTTCAACCCGGCGACCCTGCCCGGCCTGATGTGCCGCCAACTGATCAGCGTCGATCACCGCGGGCATTTCTTCGACTGCGATTTCAACCAGGCGCTGGATTTGCCCTTGCCGGGCCCGGTGCATGACATCTGGAGCCTCGACAACCTGGGCGATTTCGAGGGGCAACAAATCCGCACCGCCCCCCACTGCTTCGGCTGCGCGGCGGGTTCGGGTTCGGGCTGCGGCGGCGCTGTCGTTTAGGGGCACTGCACACCAAACCCGGTAACATCCTCGCCCCAATGGCCTCCTTGAACCCAGCCAACCCCAGCGAACCCCCTTTGGGCGAAGCGCCCCGTCGGCCATTGCGCCTGGCGCGAGGGATCCTGATTGGTTTGGTCGGCGCAGCGGCCCTTTTCTTCGTGGCCCGGATCGGCGGCGGCCTGCTCCCGGTCGCCGTGACCTGGGTCGACGGACTCGGCTACTGGGGGCCCCTTGTCTTCATCGTCCTCTACGCCCTGGCCACGGTGCTCTTCATCCCCGGGTCCATCCTGACCCTGGCCGGAGGTGCACTTTTCGGATGGGCGAGTGGCGTCGTCTACGTGTTCCTCGCGGCAGTCCTGGGCTCCTCAATAGCCTTCCTGATTGCCCGCTATGGCGCCCGGGGGTGGATTGAAGAGAGGCTCGGCTCCAGCCCGCGCTTCGAGGCTCTGGACCGCGCCGTCGGCGACGAGGGACTCAAGATCACCTTCCTTTTGCGCCTGTCCCCGGTCTTCCCCTTCAACTTCCTCAACTATGCACTGGGGCTCACCCGAGTCAGCCTGGGCGACTACCTCATCGCCTCGGTTGGCATGTTGCCCGTGACATTTCTCTACGTGTACTCGGGCCAGGTTATCGGCGACGTCGCCAGCCTGGCGGGAGGAGCCAGTCCCGAACGCGGCGCGGGTTATTATGGCGTTCTAGCCCTCGGTCTTGGCGCCACACTGGCGGTCACCGCCGTGGTCACCCGAACCGCGCGGCGGGCGCTGGCAGGAGCCACGGAACTCCATTCACTCACCCAACCGGAGTCCGAATAAAGCCATGCTGCGCGAGAGCGGTTCAGACCAACAACTTCTCGACCTCGTGCGTCCCCCGGGTTGGCGCAATCCTGTCCCCGCCGGACGCTACAACCTCGTGGTGATCGGGGCGGGAACCGCGGGACTGGTCACCGCCGCCGGCGCCGCAGGCCTCGGCGCCCGAGTCGCCCTCATTGAAAAGGCCGAACTCGGGGGCGATTGCCTCAACGTGGGCTGCGTCCCCTCCAAAAGCCTGCTGCGAAGCGCTCACGCCTTGGCGGAGATTCGCGAAGCCGGGGCCCTGGGCGTCCGCATTGCCGGCGAAGCCTCCCTGGACTTCCCAGCGGTGATGGAGCGAATGCGCGCCGTCCGCGCCCGCATCGCCCCCAACGATTCCGCAGCACGCTTCAGCGAAGAACTTGGCGTGGATGTCTTTTTCGGCGCGGGGCGCTTCGTCGATGGCCGCCATGTCGAAGTGGCCGGCCAACGGCTTGCTTTTCGCAAGGCGGTGATTGCCACCGGCGCCCGTGCAGCGGTGCCCCCGATTCCCGGCCTCGCAGAAGCCGGCTACCTGACCAATGAAAATGTCTTCGATCTTCAGGCGCTCCCCGAGCGCTTGCTGGTGCTCGGGGGAGGCCCCCTGGGCTGCGAACTCGCCCAGGCCTTCGGACGCATGGGCGCCCGTGTCACCCTGGTGGAGTTGGCCGATCAATTCCTGGGCCGAGAGGACCCCGATGCCGCGCGCCTACTCCTGGAACAACTTGAGCGGGATGGCATCGAGGTTCGGCTGGCGACCTCCCTGCTCCGGGTCACGGGAAGCCGAGAGGGAGCCAAAACCGCCACCTTGACCAAGGGCGGTCGCGAGGAGACGTTGATCTGCGACCAGATCCTGGTGGCGGTGGGTCGCACCCCCAATCTCGAAGGCCTCGGCCTGGAAGTCGCTGGTGTCCGTTCCGATCCTCGCACCGGAGTGCAGATCGACGACAGCTTCCGAACCCACAACCCCCATATCTACGCCGCCGGCGATGTCTGCATGGCGCTCAAATTCACCCATGCCGCCGACTTCGCGGCGCGGGCGGTGATCCAAAACGCCCTGTTCGCCGTCGGACCCTTGGGCCGCAAGAAACTCAGCGCCCTGACGATCCCCTGGTGCACCTATACCGATCCCGAGATTGCTCACGTCGGCCTGGGCGAGGCCGAAGCCCAGGCCCAGGGAATCCAGGTGGAGACATTCTTGCGCCCCTTCGCCGACGTGGACCGCGCCATCGCCGATGGCCGCGAAGGGGGCTTCGTCAAAATTCTCGTTAAGGCCGGCAGCGACCGTATCGTCGGGGCGACGGTCGCGGGCTACGGTGCCAGCGACCTGATCGGCGAGATCAGCGTCGCCCAGGCGGCGGGTCTCGGACTGGGCGCCCTGGCGGGGATCATCCACCCCTACCCCACACGCGCCGAGGCCATTCGACAAATCGGCGACGCCTACAATCGAACCCGGGTCACGCCCACGGTCAAGCGACTCTTCGCAAGCTACCTGCGATGGCGGCGTTGAACCCTCGGTCATGACGAAACCCGTCACCGTTGTGAGCGGAGTCCCCCGCTCGGGCACATCATTGATGATGAGCATGCTCCAAGCCGCTGGCCTGCCGATCCTCAGCGATGGCCGGCGACCCCCCGATGCATCCAATCCCCGGGGTTATTTCGAATTTGATGCCGTCAAGCGCAGCCGGGACGATACCGGCTGGCTGGAGGCGGCTCCGGGCCACGCCGTAAAAGTGATCCACTCGCTGTTGGGCACGCTCCCAGGCGACTACGCGTACCGGGTGATCCTGATGCAGCGCCCCATGGCCGCGGTCGTCGCCTCCCAGAACCGAATGCTACAAGCCCTGGGCGTAAGTCCAGACGGGCTCGACGACGAGCGGTTGGCGGAGATCCTGTTGTCGCAACTCGAAGAATGTCGCCGCCTGCTCACCACCCGACCCTGCTTTGACTGGATCGAAATCGATTATCCCCGCCTCGTGGCGGAACCCCTGTCCGCCGTTGAGGCCCTGGGTGATTTCCTTGGGCTATCCATTCAAGCCGCGGCCGTGATCGAATGTGTCGATCCGGCCCTGCACCATCCCGAAGCAGACCCTCCCCGAACCGGGAAATTCTCAGAACCGGAGGTCAACCAATGAATCCCTCGCATTTCATCGCCCCGCCCCGGGCACCCCACTCGAAGAAATTCCCGGGGCTTTCAGCCGCAGTGCTCATCGGAACACTGACATGCCTTCTCGCCTGCAGCCCAGCGAACGAGTCTGCGGTGCGTTCGGTTTCCCCCGACGAAATCACCCAGGGGCTCAGCATCGGAAGAAACCCGCTCATCCTCGACGTTCGGAGCGCAGAGGAATTCAAAATCGGGCACGTGCCCGGCGCAATCCTGGTGCCCGTCGATGAACTTCCCGATCGTCTGGACATCCTCCGCGAGATCAAGAAGGAACGCGAGGTCGTGGTCTACTGCGAGAGTGGAAAACGGGCCCGAAATGCGGCGCAGATCCTGATTGATTCGGACTTCGAGGCCGTAGGACATCTCGAGGGCGACATGGCGGTTTGGCGAAAGAGGGGTCTGCCCATCGAGCGGTGAACCTCTTTCCGCCCCGGTGGCGGTCGGACCGCTGGCTTCCCCAGGACAATTGGGCCATGGTTCCGCCGCTCCTCCTCCGCGCCGCCCAGCCCACTATCACGGAACCTTCGGAGATCAGCCACCCATGTCGAACCTTCTTCGCTTCCTCGGAATTTCCCGACCCTCGGCACCCGACAAGAGTGAACAGGCCGACGAGGCCCTGCACCCGATCGTGGCCACCCTTGACGGACTCGATCCCGACCGAGCTCGCTTCTTTGCTGCCTTCGCCTACGTGCTCGCCCGGGTCGCCGGCGCCGATCTGCAAATGGATAAAGCGGAGACCGAATCCATGGCGGGCGCCCTCTCCGAGCTAACCGGGATCTCCGAGGACGATGCCGGGTTGGTGGTGGACATCGCGTGTTCCCGGATGGACGACCTCGAAGCCACCCACAACTACCTGGTCACTCGCGAATTTGGACGGCTCAGCAATGCCCAGGAAAAGATTCAGCTGCTGGAGTGCCTGTACACCGTGGCTGCCTCGGACGGTGTGATCACCGGCGACGAGAGCAACGAGGTGGTGAGCATCGCCGAGGAGATCGGCCTCAGCCGGGCGGATGCCGTCGCCCTGCGCTCGCGCTTTCGGGAAAAGCTCGCGGAGTTCCAGAAACTCCAGGGCGAGAACCGCTGAGCGAACCCCTAGCTGCGAATCAAGAGTAGGGTACGCGGATCGAGACCCACGTGAAGGTCGTGGATATCCTCGTTCTCGTGGTCCTTGACCGCCCGCAAAGTGACCTCGTCACCTTTTGATTCCAGGGTAAGGATCACATTGATCAGGCTCTCGGCGTCCGCGACTTCAGAGGGCAGGCCGCCCTGCTCCTCGGCGTCGAGGGTGAACCAGATCTCAGCCGCAAGATCCCCTGCCAGGGATCGAATCAGAACCAAGTCATCCGCTATCAGCTGGGAAGCTTCGAGACCGTCGATGACGATCAGGCTCGGGCGAACGCCCGACTCGGCCTCCACCTTCACAGCATCGCTGAGCTTGCTCGCGCTGAAGCTGTTCTTCCTATACGCGCGAATGCGCCGATGTTCGTCGATCTCCGCCTGGATTTTTGTGGGCTCATCGATGTGGGTGCTCGCCGCCAACGCCAGGTAGACGGTGTCATAGTGATCCCGCACGTGGCCGACCGTCTGGCCCAGGGCTACGTGGAGCACCGTGCCTCCGCGCAAGAGCTCATCGATGGCCACGCCAACCAGGAAAGATGATTTCCCTACCCCGGGAGCGGCCACGCAGGCGCCGAGGTTGCCGACGCCCAGACCGCCATGAAGCCCCTTCTCGAGCAGACGCATCGGGCTTCGTGCATTGATAAATTTCCTGTACATCAATCCCTCTTCTGACTCCCTAGACGGTCAATCCTCTTCGTCGGGAATCTTGGACTTGTATTTCTCCTTGAGTTCCTTCTGCACTTCGGAAGGCGCCGGAGAATATTTGGAGAATTCCATCGTGAATTCCGCCTTGCCCTGAGTCATCGAGCGCAGATCCGTCGCGTATCCGAACATCTCACTCAGGGGCACTTCGGCCTCCGCCCGGGAAAAACCGTCTTCCTCGGAGGAACCGATAATGTGTCCGCGACGCTGCATGATCGTTTTGAGAATAACGCCCTGGAACTCGCCGGGGCCCTCCACTTCGAGCTTCATGATCGGCTCAAGGATCTGGGGTCTGGCCGAATCGTAGAACTTCCGAAACGCGCCGCGAGCGGCGGCCTGAAAGGCCATTTCCGAGGAATCCACGCTGTGGGCCTGGCCGTCATCGATGACCACCCGAACCCCGAGAACAGGGAAACCAATCAGTCGCCCCGTGCCCAGGCATTGGCGAAATCCCTTTTCCACCGCGGGAATGTATTCGGTAGGAATCTTTCCCCCACGAATTTCGCTGACGAACTGAAAATCCTGATCCCCTTCGTCGCCATCGGGAATCGGTTCCGCATAGCCAGCCACTCGCCCGAATTGCCCCGAACCACCCGTCTGCTTCTTGTGCGTATAGGTGAACTCGACCTTGCGCGAGATGGTCTCGCGAAAGGCGACTTGGGGCTGACCGGTTTCGACTTCACAGCTGTACTCGCGCTTCATGCGCTCGACATAAACATCGAGATGAAGTTCGCCCATTCCCGAGATCACCGTTTCATTGCTCTCTGGATCCACCGCCGCATGGAAGGTCGGATCCTCGCGCACGAAACGCCCCAGCGCCTTGCCCATATTGTCCATGGACTTCTGGTCGATGGGCTTGATGGAAAGAGAGATGACCGGATCGGGTACATGCATCGAAGTCATGGCCATGTCGATCTTGCCATCGGTAAAGGTGTCTCCCGAAGCGCAATCGACCCCAAAGAGAGCAACGATGTCCCCTGCGCGCGACTCGGTGATCTCCTCCATCTCATCGGAGTGCATGCGGATCAGACGACCCACCTTGACCTTTTTCTTGTTGCGCGAATTAAAGATCGTATGCCCCTTGGCGAGCGAACCCTGATAGACACGCAAATACGTCAACTGGCCATAGCGCGTATCCTCGAGCTTGAACGCCAGGGCGACCAAAGGCTTGTCGGGGTCGCTGTGTACTTCGATCTCGGCTTCATCATTCGAGAGATCGACCCCCGTGTTGCGGATATCCAAGGGACTCGGCAGGTAGGCGGTCACCGCGTTGAGCAACGGCTGTACGCCCTTGTTCTTGTAGGCGGAGCCCAGGAAAACCGCCGTCAAATCCATCGAGAGCGTCCCGAGTCGAGTGGCTTCGTGGATCAACTCCTCGGTGACATTCTCTTCGAGGATCGCCTCGGTGAGATCGTCCGAGAACATGGAAACCGCGTCGAGCATCGTCTCCCGGGCCGTGTCAGCCGCATCCTGCATCGCCTCGGGGATATCTTTCTCGACGATCTTCTCGCCGTTTTCTCCCTCGAAAAACAGCGCCTTCATGGTGACCAGGTCAACCACACCCTCAAATTTCGCTTCCAGGCCGATGGGCAACTGGAACAACACCGCATTGTGGCCCAGTTTCTCGCAGAGTTGTCGAGTCACCTTGACGGGGTCCGCACCCGAGCGATCCAGCTTGTTGATGAAGGCGATGCGGGGAACCCGGTATCGCTTCATCTGCCGATCCACTGTCATGGACTGGGACTGCACACCCGCCACACCGCAGAGAATCAACACCGCGCCGTCGAGCACGCGTAGGGCGCGCTCCACCTCGATGGTGAAGTCCACGTGGCCCGGGGTGTCGATAATGTTGATTTCGGAATCACCCCACACGCAGTGAGTGGCCGCCGAAGCGATCGTGATACCACGCTCGCGCTCCAGCTCCATGGAGTCCATGGTGGCCCCCACCTCATCCTTGCCCCGAACTTCATGGATGGCATGGATGCGCCCGGTGTAGAAGAGCACGCGCTCGGTCAGGGTCGTTTTGCCCGAATCGATGTGTGCGCTGATTCCGATGTTTCTGACGTTCTCGATGTCGTTGGCCATTATTCGCCTCTATCTAAGTACGGAGCGGAGGGCGTGAAGCGCCGCTTCCGACGGGTGGTCGATCTCAATACCGCGTACTTTCGGGGGGTTATTGGAGGATCGAGCGGGCCGCACATTAGCGGGCCAAGGCGCGCTCTGCGACCCCGAAAACGTCACACAGCCCACGAATGACAGGATGCCCGCGGGGATCATTAAAATCCTCGCGGCCGTACGGGTGCCATCGGCCGAGTCGGACCCAACACTGAGCCCCTGCCAATTTTTTTCGCGCCGGGCAAGAAACCGTCCCGGAAGGCCCGAGAGAGTTCACCCACCCGGATATTAAAGTCGGCGGCTGCTGGCTCAGGGGCGGCTTCCGGGTCGGAATCCCTCCTTCGAACCGTATTCTTTTCAGCCCACTATTCCAGGCGATCGCCTACCGAGAGACCGACTTCCGAGGCACTCAGTTTCTTGCCTTCGAGTCCTCGCCAACGGGCGACGCGCAGAATCGCGCCCCCCTCGGCGGCCACACCCGCTGGACCCTCGGGCGAAATTTCCAACAGGGTTCCCGGTGGGGCGCCGTGTTCCGCGGACTCAAGGGTGCTGCCGTAGAGACGCACGGGCTCCCCGGATGCTCGGGCCCAGGCCCCGGGCTGGGGATCGCACCCCCGGATAAGGCGGTCGAGTTCCCTCCCCGGCCGACTCCAGTCGATGCGGGCCACCGAGTCATCCACCAAGCCCTGGAAACTCGCTCCCGCCTGGGCTTGGGGGGTGAACTGGGCAGTTCCATCGGCGACCGCGGCCACCGCCTCCGCCATGGCTTCGACGCCCAGGGGATAGAGTTCGTCAAAATAGAGCGAGGCGCTGGTGGCCTCTGGCGAGATCTTGACACCGCGTTTTTGGACCACGATGGGCCCGGTATCCACCCCGGCATCGGGCCGAAAAACCGTCACGCCGCTCTCCTGCGCTCCTTGGATAATCTGCCAAGCCAAGGCGTTTCCGCCCCGGAAAGCCGGCAACAACGAGGGGTGGAAGCAAAGCGAACCCAGGCGCGGGAAATCCACGATCTCGGGGGGGAGGATGACGGTCGTAAAAGCCAGCACGTTCAGGTCCACGCCGTGGTCCCGGTACTCGCGAACCCGCTCGGCCAGGGCCTCTCCCCTGCGGCGGTAGGCCTTATGCCGAAAGAGAGGCCAACCGCGCTCCTGGCTCTCCGCCGCCAGGGGATCCACCCGGCCCCGGGCATCGGGAGGGACGTGAACCGCCGCGAGCGAATGCCCCGCTTCGGCCAGACGGACGGCCACGTCGCGGCCGAAAGGCGCTTGACCAAAGAGAGCAATTCGAAGACTCATGGCGGCGGAGCCTAACACGCCAAGGCCTAAACTCGCGCCAGGCGCCTAAGTGGCTACCCGGCTGCGATCGCCCGAAGCCCCGGGTTCGGGACCGCGCGAGGCTGTTCCGGGCGCTTCTCACCGATGCCATGCTGGCCAGCCAACGGTTGCTCATCGCGGCCCCGTCTGGGCGAACCACACCCGACGCTCAGGGAGCGTTTTGACCTTCACGCAGGCGGAAAGTAATGAATCCGTGCGTCGGGTCATAGGGGGACAGGCCCACCGTAACGCGATCCCCCGGAATCACGCGAATGCGAAAGCGCCGCATGCGCCCGGAAAGCTGGGCGGTCACACCCTGGCCCGACTCCAGGGTAATCTGATAGCGACCCCCGCCGAGGATCTTGTCGACGCTGCCGGTCGCTTGGATCAGGTCGTCTCGTGACAAGTGCGGTTCTCCGTAGGTGTCAATCGGCCCCCACCCAGTCTGGTCTCTGGAAGATGGGGATGAATTAAAAGGGGATGGGGTGAAAGGTGATCTCGTGTCAATCGCCAGAAGTCGGGACGGTTTCCGGCGCAGTGCAGACAGACCACCGCCTGGGGGTGTCTGCCTGGCGGGCGCAGGCTAGCACGGGGTCTCTGCCCCGGCGAGTAAGCAGAGCCCCGCCTGGGAAGCATCCCCCGATCGGGATGCTAGGGTGAGACGAACCGGGAGAGGTGCCGGAGTCCGGTTGAACGGGCCTGATTCGAAATCAGGTGAAGGTGCAAGCCTTCCGTGGGTTCGAATCCCACCCTCTCCTGGTCCTGCACGGGGCACCCGGCAACCGGCCCAAGCGCACGACTCTCGGCGAGTTGAGGCGGGACGCGTTGACCCTGGGCCGACACGGCTGTACTTTCGGCTCCCGTGTGTCCAGGGGTGACCGCAGGGTCCCGCTCGAGTTTGGGACCCTGTGAACCCGGTCAGATCCGGAAGGAAGCAGCCGTAGCAGGAATTCGGCTGCGAGTGGGGATGCCCTGCGGTCTCTCCTGGGCACACGGAAACCGCCGGCCCCCCTCTTGGGACGTCTTCTTGGAACGTCTTCGTTGCCGAACCGAAACGAACCCGGGGCCGACTCCGCGCGACAGCGCCACCACCGTCAACAGGCCCGACAAGCGCCATCCACAAGCGCCACCCACAAGCGCCACCGACAAGCGCCACCCACAAGCGCCACCGACAACCAACAACAACAACGGCCGCCGAAAAGGCCGCCGCCACCCAAGCCCAGTACCCCGACCGATTGTCCGAACTTCGGAACCGAGGGCAGCAGGAAATATCTCGTGAGCTATCAGGTTATCGCGCGAAAATGGCGACCCCAGACATTCGCCGAAGTGACGGGCCAGGCGCACGTCACCTCGGCGCTTCGGAATGCCATTCTGACCGACCGGGTCCCCCATGCCATATTGCTCACCGGCCCCCGGGGCGTGGGCAAGACAACCCTGGCCCGCATCCTGGCACGCTCATTGAACTGTGACGAGGGTCCGACGGAAACGCCCTGCGGGCAATGCGCACCCTGTACTGAAATCGCCGCTGGCCGGTCCAATGACGTTCAGGAAGTCGACGCCGCCAGTCGGACCGGGGTCAATGATATCCGCGAATTGATCGACGCCATCCGCTACGCCCCCTCCCCGGGCAAATATCGAATCTTCGTGGTGGACGAGGTTCACATGCTCTCGAGTGCCGCGTTCAACGCTCTACTCAAGACGCTGGAGGAACCCCCGTCCAATAGTCTCTTCGTGCTGGCCACCACCAACCCCGAGAAAATCCCCACCACGGTGATGTCCCGTTGCCAGCGCCACGATCTCCGCCTCTTCGCCACTCAGGAAGTGAGCGATCGGTTGGCCCAAATCTGCAAGGCCGAGGGCATCAAGATCTCGGAGAAGAGCCTGGGCGATCTGGCCCGAGAGGGTCAGGGCTCCATGCGCGACTCCCAAACTCTCCTCGACCAGGCCCTCGCGTCCGGGGGGACCGAGATCGACGACGACACCGTGAGCGCGATGCTCGATCTGGTCGCTCATCGTGTCCTGTTCGACATGATCGAAGCCTGTATCGATTCGAAACCCGCGGCGGCCCTCGAGATCTGTCACAACGCCCTGCAATCCGGCCCCGACACCGACCGGCTCGGAAAATCCCTTATTGGCCTGTTGCGCGACCTAGTCGTCCTCAGCGTTGCGCCGAATTCCGAGGGGTTGGTCGAGGGCGGCGAAGCCGATCTCGAGGCATTGGCAGCGCTTGCCAAGCGAGCGGGCACCGACCGGCTTCGGCGCATGTTCAAGGCCCTTCTCGCCGAATTGGAGAATCTCGCCTGGGCTCCTCAGCCCACCGCAGTTCTCGAACTTGCTTTGATTCGCCTGGCGACCCTCCCCAAGGGCGAAGACGTCGCCGAACTCCTCGCAAGACTGCGGCGTCTGGAAAGCACCGAAGCCAGCACCGGTCACTCCGGAGCCCCTGCGGGCGGAAGCGACCGCTCCCCGACCCCTTCGAGCGGCCCACCCAGTCCCGAGCCCAAAGTCTCGAGTCCCGCGAAGCCGCCCAGCCAGAACGCTCCTCGAAGCTCTGGCGAATCCTCTGCCCCCCCCCTGACAGCATCGACACGAACAGCACCGGCACCCTCCATAACATCCATACCCTCAGCACCCACACAAACATCACAAGCAACCCAAACAACCCAAGCGACACGAACAACACCCACAACACCCACAACACCCAGCCCCAAAACCCAGGCTCCCAAAAAACCGGGGGCCACAAAGCGCTTTACGGCCCAAGACGCCGGCGGGGCCCCGCTCCCCGATGTCGATCATGGGGTGAAGTTGGGGGCTCTCTTCGACCGGCTCCGGGACTTCGTGGGAAAAACAGATCAGCCCCTCTCGGGCTCCCTTGAGAACGCGAGCCTCATCGAGCGAACACCCCACTCCATTCGGATCGCGCCGGGTTCGGCCTTTCAGGCCAAGCGCCTGGAGGATCGACTGCCCGATCTGCAAAAGGTGACCCATGAATTCTTCAACCAGGAAGTCACTGTAGAAATTGCCCGGTTCGCCCCGGCCGTACATGGAGCCCTGTCGACCGAATCCGCCCCGGCTCAAGTTGAAACCGAACGCAAGAAGATCCAAAGCGCGCTCAACGATCCCGTTCTCAATGAAGCCATCAAGCTGCTCGGCGGCGAAATCGTCAAGATCATCCCGCTGGGCAAGGAGCAGCCCAGGTGAGTACCCCGGACATGAACGAAATGCTCAAGCAAGCCCAGCGCGTCCAGGAGCGAATGGCCGAACTCCAGCGCGACCTCGTCAGCCGCCGCTACGAGGCGTCAAGCGGGGGCGGCATGGCGACCGCCGTCGTCAGCGGCCAGTTGCGAGTTCTGGAACTTCACATCGAACCCACACTGGTCAGCGGAGGCGACCGGAGCATGATCGAGGACCTAGCCATCGCAGCCATCAATGCGGCCTTGGAGAAGGCCCAGGCCAGCGTCCAACAGGAACTCCAACAACTCCAAGGGAGCATGATGATGCCCGGCCCCGGAGACAGGGGCTAATCCCATGGCCGCCACGCATCGGTCTGCGGGAGGCTCATCCCCCGCAATGCAACGCCTGGTTTCCGCCCTACGCCGGCTGCCCGGGGTGGGCGAGAAATCCGCCGCTCGCCTGGCCTACTTCCTGCTCGGCGCGCCCGACGAGCTCATTGGTGAACTCTCGGATGCCATCGCCCGGATCAAGACCGATACCGTGATTTGCGAGTCCTGTTTCAATCTTGGGGTCCACAGCCCGTGTGCAATCTGCGCCAACCCAAGCCGAGACACCGCCTGCGTGTGTGTCGTGGAAGAGCCCGCAGACCTGTCCTCCATTGAGCAGAGTGGCAGCTTCAAGGGGCTTTACCACGTGCTTGGGGGGGCGCTCTCCCCCATCGATGGCATGGGACCCGAGACCCTCCGGATCGGCGAACTCCACACCCGGGTTCAGGGGGGCGGAATCAAGGAGGTGATTTTGGCCACCAATCCCAACGCCGAGGGGGATGCAACGGCCCACTACATCGCCGATCGACTCAAAAATACCGGGGTGACGGTCACCCGGATAGCCTACGGGATGCCCCTTGGCGGCGATCTCGAATACGCCGACCACGTGACCATCGGCCGCTCGGTGGAAAATCGCCGGACCCTGGAATAGTTCAACAGGTCCCTAAACAGGCCCCTTAACAGGCCCCTTCAAGGCAATGTGCACCCCCCGTGCATCCCCCTGGCCGAAATGCGCCTAAAGCCAAGGGCGGGCCGGGCCGATTGTTTGTGTAGGTAGATTGTTTGTGTAGGTAGGAGGTGCCCAGTGCGGGACCATCGGCGCACGTTAGGGGGTGCCGGAACCCGGACGGACTTGCCGAGGCCCTACGAGGAGCGCGCATTCCCAATGTCCCAAGCCCAATTTGCCATGCGCGAAGAGGAGTTCGCGGCGATTCAGGTCGCCATTGATACGCTTCTGGACGAAACTGGGGCGCGGGGGATTTTTGTCGTTAACCGGGTGGGCCAATTGATCAGCCAGACAGGAAGAACAGCGGAACTCGACACCACCGGCCTCGCGACCCTGGCCGCTGGTTCCATCGCCGCGACCGGGGGGCTGGCCCAACTTCTGGGAGAAGACGAGTTTCCGACCCACTTTCACCAAGGCGAACGCGGTAGTCTTCACATGAACCTCGTCAGCGAGCGAGGCATCCTGATCGTCGTGTTTGACAAAAAGAGCAGCCTCGGCCTGGTCCGTCTTCGAGCCCGGAAAGCCAGCACCGATCTCGCCCAAATTTTCGAAATCGCCCAGAAGAAATCAGAAACCGAGGCGCCCAGTAATCAATCGGGCTTCAGAAAACTTACAGACGAAGAGATCGACAACCTTTTTTCGGATTGAGTACCCACTAAAAATGTCATTCATCAACTACGCGGCGCGCGAAATCAATTGCAAGATCGTCTATTACGGACCCGGGCTGTGCGGCAAGACGACGAACCTTCAGTACGTCTACGCCAAGACCAACCCGGACATGAAGGGGAAGATGATCTCCCTGGCCACCGAGACTGAACGCACCCTCTTCTTCGACTTTCTCCCCCTGGCTCTCGGTGAAATTCGCGGCTTCAAGGCACGCTTTCACCTCTACACAGTGCCGGGCCAGGTCTTTTACGATGCCAGCCGAAAGCTGATTCTCAAGGGCGTGGACGGCGCAGTCTTTGTGGCCGACAGCCAGACCGAACGCATGGAGGCCAACGTCGAGAGCCTGGAGAACCTTCAGGTCAACCTGATCGAGCACGGCTTGAAGCTCGAGGGAATTCCCTGGGTGATGCAGTACAACAAGCGTGACCTTCCGAACGTGAGCCCCTTGGAGCAGATGCGAAAAGAACTCAACCCCACCGGCGTCCCGGAATTCGAAGCCTGCGCCACCACGGGTGAGGGAGTCTTTGAGACCCTCAAGGCCGTAGCCAAGGGCGTCTTGTCGAATCTCCAGAAGATCGGAGCCTGAACAAAAACCTCCCGGGACCCACGCGAAGATCCTATGCTGGCATAGCAATGGCGCTAGCCAATCTCTCGGGCAGAAACCTCTACTACGAATGCCACGGCGAACCCGAAGCGGGTGGGCCCCGGCCCCTGCTCCTCATCATGGGCATGGCGGGCTCCTGCGCCGGCTGGCTGCCCCTCCAAATGCCCGATTTCGCCGGGCAACGCCAGGTCATCATCTTCGACCATCGCGGCGTCGGCCAGAGCGAAGACACCGGCCAACCCTTTGCCACCGTCGATCTCGCCCGGGATGCCCTGGCACTCCTCGACGAACTCGGCGTCGACCAGGTCGACGTCCTGGGCCCATTCATGGGCGGCATGACGGCCCAGGAATTGGCCCTGTTAGCCCCCGAACGAGTCGGTCGACTGGTTCTCGTCGGCACCTACGCGCACCCGGACAAGAAGCGCCAAATGCTACTCAAACATTGGGGCGAGTTGGCAGAGATGGGCCTGTCCGTCGAGACCTTCATTTTCAACCGACTGCTCTGGACACTTCACGAGGACACCATCGAGCAGAGCGACCTTATCCAGGCCATGACGGACTTCTATCGCAAAGAAGCTGCCCCCTTCTCAGCGGACCTCTTTGTCCGGCAATGCCGCGCCTGCGCGAATCACGACACCCTTCAACGCGTCTCAAAAATCTCCCGGCCCACCTTGCTGATTTCAGGGCGAGACGACATTTTGACCCCCCCGAAATTTCACCGTGAACTCCACTCGCTGCTGCCCGACTCCCGCCTCATCAGCATGAACTACGGCGGCCATCTCGTCATGGTGGAGTCAGCCGAGCGCTTCAACCAACTGGTGTTGCAATTTCTCGACGAAGATCAATAGCCGCACAGGCGATCCCAAGCGCATTCCGCCGGCGCACTCGGAGCCCATGCGGGCATCGATGGACAGCGCGGCTACCACAGCCAGGTGCGTGCAACCGGGCCCGCCGAACGATTCTGCTTATGATGGTTTGCTGCCTGCCCCCGACGTCGCTTCACGCGGAACCGGAGTCGACAAAGAACCCCGGCGTCGACCATGAGCGAATCGTTGGAGCCGATACGGAACCCGGAAATTGGCTCTCCCACGGGCGAACCTATGCCGAGGAACGCCATAGCCCCCTGGCGCAAATCAATCCGGAGACCGTCGACGATCTTGGCCTGGCCTGGGCATTCGATCTCGAAACCCAACGCGGACTCGAAGCGACGCCTCTCGCCATCGACGGCATTCTCTATTTCACGGGCACATGGAGTGTGGTCTACGCCGTGGACGGAGCCAGCGGAAAGCTGCTCTGGCGCCATGATCCCCAGGTGCCACGCAAGGTGGCGCGCAAAGTCTGTTGCGATGTGGTCAACCGGGGTGTCGCCGCGTGGCGAGGCAAAATTTTTGTCGGCACTCTCGACGGTCGCCTGATTGCCCTGCATGCCCGGGACGGCCGGGTGGCCTGGAGCACCATGACGGTGAATCCCGAGGAGCCCTACTCGATCACCGGAGCCCCGCGCGTCATCCGCGGCAAAGTGATTATCGGAAACGCGGGCGCGGAGTACGGAGTTCGGGGCTACGTCGATGCCTACGATGCCGAGACCGGCGCACGACTCTGGCGGTTTTATACCGTCCCAGGCAACCCCAGCGATGGCTTCGAGAGCGAGACCATGGAACGCATTGCCGAGACCTGGAATGGCGAGTGGTGGAAACTCGGGGGCGGTGGAACGGTCTGGGACTCCATGGCCTACGACCCCGACCTCGACCTCCTCTACATCGGCGTCGGAAACGGAACCCCCTGGAACCGGCGACTGCGCAGCCCCGGCGGCGGCGACAATCTCTTCCTCTCCTCCATCGTCGCCCTGCGCCCGGAGACCGGCGAATACGTCTGGCACTATCAGGTGGTGCCCGCTGAGACCTGGGACTACACCGCCACCCAGCACATGATCCTGGCCGAGATCGAGTGGAAGGGCCGGCTCCGCAAGGTCCTCATGCAGGCCCCCAAGAGTGGGTTTTTCATGATCATCGATCGGGAGACCGGGGAATTCCTGTCGGCGGAGCCCTATACCGAGGTCACCTGGGCGAGCCACTACGACCCCAAGACCGGACGACCCGTGGAAAATCCCGGTGAGGATTATTCCGAGGGGAGCGCAACCGTCCAGCCCGCCAGCGTCGGCGCCCACAACTGGCAACCCATGGCCTACGACCCGGAACTCGGCCTTGTCTTCATTCCCGTCATCGAGTCCCGCTTCACCTACAAGAACCTCGAGACCCTCGAGATCGAACCCGGCCTGCGCAACCTCGGCGTCGACCGGCGGGACAACCCGCCGGGTGACGCGCTCTTCCTCAGCGTCCTTCAACACAAACTCATCTCGGGGCGACTGGTGGCGTGGGACCCAAGAGCCCAGGAGGCCGCTTGGCAAGCCCCCTACCCCTTGGCATGGAACGGCGGCGTGTTGGCCACCGCAGGGGGACTGGTCTTCCAGGGCAGTGGCGATGGCGCGTTCCACGCCTACGCGTCCCGGGACGGCGAACGCCTGTGGAGTTTCCCAACCCAAACCGGAATCATCGCAGCACCCATCACGTACCGGGCCCAAGGCGAGCAGTACGTGGCCATCCTCGCGGGCTGGGGGGGCGCCTTTGGATTGATGTCGGGCATGAAGCCCGAGCAAGGACCCGCCCGTGGCCGACTTCTGGCGTTCAGGCTCGGCGGGAAAATGCATCTTCCTGCCCTCCCCGAACCCGGACCGATTCCCCGGGCTCCGGCGCCAACGGATCTCTCCGACGCCAGCCTGGCCCACGGCGGTGCCCTCTACGCCAACTACTGCGCCTTTTGCCACGGGGCCGGCATGGTGGGCGGAGGCTCCATCCCCGATCTCCGTCGCCTGCCCCCGGGCGTGCACCAGAACTTCGAGGCCATTGTCCGCACCGGCGCCCTCGAGTCACGAGGGATGCCGGGCTTCGGAGACGTCTTCGACGCCGACGATGTCCGTGCCCTCCACGCATTCGTGATCGAGAAGGCCAATGAAGACCAGGCCTTGCGCGAGGAGCCCGGCTGGTGGACCGCCATCAAAGTCGCCTTCTACGAAGTCCTAAGTTGGCTCTTCATGCTATTCATCGGGGGCACCAGCCATTCGGCCTGACCCGATCAGTGGGTCCAAAAGTTTCGGGAGGGAAACGCGACGTGCAGACTCCGTATTCCCACCGGAAGATCGCCGCATACCTGATGGTTCTGTCCGGGATCACCCATCCCGCCCAAATCCTTGTCTATGGCGCAAGGCCTGAAATTTCGGGACCGGCCATGCAGGGCAGCATCTTCCTTCTGGTGGGTGCGCTCTTGCTGACTCGATACCGGATTGCGCTGTGGGTTGCGGTGGTTCTTCCCCTGATGGGCGGCGCCGGTGCCCTCTACCGAATCGCTGCACTCGAACCCACTGCTTTCACCTATTTCCACGCGTTGGTCGACTTCGTTGTCGTCGGCCTCGTCATCACGTGCTTGGTGCGGCCGGAGATCCAACCCGGCGGGGGTTCCGTCCGCGATGCCGTCGAAGAGGCTAAGAATTAGACTCGCTTTTCCCGGGGGCTTCCGCTCTCCCTCCGAGAAGTCCATCAAGGAGTAATCCATGCAACGCTGGCTCGGCCGAAGCATCCTCGGCGTGATCGTTCTGGGCGCCCTCATCGGGGCCCTTCTCTTCGTCGCCCTGGGCGACAACCCGGCAGGACCCGCCACGGGTGAACGCAGGATCGCCGCCGGACCCGCTGGCGAGATCCACTACTACGCGGGCGGTCCGGCCTCTGCCCCGGTGATCGCCCTGGTGCCGAGCTTTGCCCGCTCGGCCTCGGACTTCAACGAGCTCGTGCGCGGCCTGAACCGTGCGGGCTATCGCACCTTCGCAATCCAGCCCCGGGGCATCGACGGGTCGGAACTTCCCAGCCGCCAACTCACTCTCCACGACTACGCGGCGGATCTCCATGCGGTGCTCGAGGCCGAAGCGGTCGCCGAACCCGTGGTCGTTCTCGGGCACGCCTATGGAAACCGGGTCGCGCGTACGTTCGGAAGCGACTTCCCCGATCGGACCCGCGCCCTGATCCTGCTCGCCGCCGGGGGCAGCAAGCCTTCCCCGCCCGAAGCTTCCAACCGTATTCTCCTGGCCCTGCTGCGGATTTTGCCCGAGGCCCAGCGCAGAGAGGCGATCGCCAAAGCCTTCTTCGCCAAGGGCATTTCCGTGCCCGCCAGTTGGATGCGCGGCTGGTACCCGATGGCGGGGCTTGCCGAACAAAATGCCAACCAGGCGACCCCCTACGCCGAATGGGGAGCCGGGGGCAACGCTCCGATGCTGATCCTGGAAGCCGAGGAAGATGCCCTGGCCCCGGGTGCGGGAGCGCAGTTGCGAGCACAATATCCCTCCCGGGTCCGACTTCGCGGGCTACAGAAAACCGGCCACGCCATCCTGCCCGAACGGCCCAAAGAGGTGAGCAAGGAAATTCTCGGCTACCTGGCGGCGCAGAACTGAGCGAGCACGAAAAACTCGCCGCCCCCTTCGGCCGATTGGGAGCCCCCACGAATTCAGACTAACCTCGCCCCACCCACCGCCGGGCCCGTGCTCCCGCAAGGATTCCCCATGGCCGCGTCCCCCAGCAATGATTCGGTCCTCGACGCGCCCCTGACCAGGCGCCAGCACGGAATTTTACTGGCGGTGGGCGCGGCCGCGCTCGTCTTGCGCATGGCCTACCTGTGGGGCCAGGCCCGAAACAACCCCCTGTTCCCCGTCGTCCACGGCGACGCCTTCGACCACCATGCCTGGGCCCAGGCCATCGCCGTGGGCCCAGGCATGCCCCCCGAACCCTACTACCGAGCGCCCCTCTACTACTACCTGCTCGCGGGTCTCTACAGCCTAATCGGCCCGAGCGTCATCTGGGCCCGGATCGCAGGGGCCACCCTGGGCGCCCTGACCAGCTACTTGATTGCCCGCTTGGGGAGCAACCTGGCCGGCTACCGGGCGGGCCTGTGCGCGGGTCTCCTCGCCGCGCTCTACTGGCCCGCCATTTACTTCGAAGGCGAGCTCCTGACCGCGGGCCTGGAGTGTCTGCTGGAGGTCACGCTGATTCTCGCGCTGTGGAGGGCGACAAGGAAAAGTTCGTTGCCCCTGCTTGTCCTGGCGGGAGCCGTCTGGGGGCTGTGTGCCATCACCCGACCCAATTTTCTCATCCTGGCTCCCGCCATCGTCGCCTGGCTCTTCCTCGCGCTCCCAGGCAGCAAATTCCCAGCGCGAAAATGGTTGGCCACGGCGGTGGTTTTTCTCGGCGCGGCCCTGGTGATTGCGCCCGTCACCCTGCGCAACGTTTGGGTGAGCGGAGAACCCATCCTCATCACCTACAGCGGCGGGGTCAATTTCTATATCGGCAACAATCCCGACTCCGACGGGATCGCTGCAGTCCTCCCGGGCGGTCGGCGGTCCCTGCGCGGCGGTTTCGAGGACGCCCGTCAAATTCCCCAGGCGGAACTCGGTCGCCCCCTCACGCACGGGGAAATCTCCGAGTATTGGTACGCCAAGGGACTGGCCTGGATGAAGAGCGCTCCCGGGGATTTCGCCCGACACCTGGTGCACAAGGTCCGGCTCTTTTGGAGCCCAGTGGAGTGGCCCAACAACCAGCCCATCCGGTTCGTCGCCGAACGTTCCCAGCTTCCCGGCTTCTTCCTCGTTGGCTTCCCCCTGATCGCCACCCTTGGTCTGGCGGGTTTTGTTTCCATGCGCCGGGACTGGAAGCGCTGGTTCCTTCCGGCGACCTTTCTGGTGCTCTATATGGCCTCGGTGGTGCTCTTCTTCTGCAACGCCCGCTATCGGCTGCCGATCTTTCCGCTCCTGGTACTGGCCGGAGGCGCCGGACTCAGCCGCCTGCCCGGGCTTCTGCGGGAGAAGAATTGGAGCGAACTCCTGGTCTACGGCGGCGCGGGATTGGTGGCGGCCCTCTTCCTGGCGACGAACCCTCCGGACAACCGCGAAGCCTTCCAGGCCGCCAACCGCGGAGAGGGCCACAAGGCCCTGGGCGACCACCACGCGGCAGCCCCGCTCTCGGACCGCAGCCGCCACGACATCGCCCTGGCCCATTTCCAAGAAGCCGTTCGCCTCAAACCGGGCAGCCCCTACCTGCGCCTCGCCCTGGCCCGGGAGCAGAACGCCCTGGGCCGAGAGGGCGAAGCCAGAAAGCTTCTCGGCCGAGCGGCTCGGCAATTTTCCGCCAATGCCGAGGTCCAACTCGAGTTCGCCCGGGCGCTGGTGGCCTCCCAGCAATGGGTTCAGGCACTCCAGCAGTTTGAGAGCGCCGTCGCCTTGCAGCCCGCCTTTGGCGCGGCCCAGCAAGGGCTGGGCTGCCTGCTGGTACGCATGGGCCGTTTCCGCCAGGCACTGGAACCGCTCAAGACCGCCCGCCAACTTCAGAGCAACCCCCTAATCGCGCACCTGTGTGCCGGCAGCGCCCGACTGGGCCTGGGCCAGGGCGATCGGGCCCTCGCCGAATTTAGTGCGGCCCTCGCCCTGGACCCCTTGAGCGCCTCCGCGCTCCAGGGGATCGGCGACGCCCATACGCTTCGGGGCGACCTCAATCCCGCCATCGCCCACTACC
>LWDU01039411.1_pt1 | contig 75782 bp, 62 predicted proteins | sample 727161 | NCBI WGS metagenome assembly LWDU01 (sample SAMN04566230, study PRJNA314399) | hydrothermal vent metagenome | isolation source: deep sea hydrothermal plume seawater | place: Mexico: Gulf of California, Guaymas Basin | collected 2004-07-11
CGGTGAAGTTCGACACGAACGGCACCATCGTCCCGGCCCCGGCGGCAATTGCGGGTCCGAACGGCATCCTTCCGGTTGTCGGTTCGTACGGCTTCTTCGGGGTTACGAAGACGGGCAAGGGTGTCGGCTCGATGGTCGGTACGGTGACCATCATCGCGAACGCCAACGGCGTATACCAGGGTGGTGGTTTCATCTACCCGACGCTTGACGGCATCTTCGGTAGTGGCGGCGAGATCGCCACAACGGTTACGACCGCAGCATTCACGGTTGTTCCGGAGCCGGGTACTGCAGTTCTCATGCTTCTCGGCCTTGGTGGCCTTGGCGTGATGGGCCGCAAGAACCGATAGTCGCAAGATGTAGATCGCAAGTCTGATCTACTGAGTTTTGAGACGCCCCGAGCCATATGGCTCGGGGCGTTTCTCTTTGTACGGCACCCGTTATGCTAAGTAGACGCCTAGCGGCCGCATGGGCCGGCGATTCGTTCGCGAGTACAGGGAGAAATTAGAGTGATGATTAGCCGTCACCGTCATCTAAGGCTTCAGCCGTGGCGACGACCGCCCGAGGTCAGGCCCAGTTTTGCGTCCGGGGCGACGCGAATCGCAGCCTTGCTTCTCCTGTCCGCGGTCATCGGTTGCGGCCTCGACTCAGACGGTTCGCACAAGGCGTCAAATTCTGGAGCACAAGGACTCGGGGAAGGGGCGACTACGGTCGGACGCTTCCAGACCGAATCCGTACGGCTAGGCATTAGTCGTCCGCTCTTCTTGCTGATCGATACTGCGACGGGCGACGTGCTCCAGCGTCCGGCACGGAGTTCCCAGAAGTTTGAGCCCATCACGAACGAGCCGCCGCCCGGCGCGAACTTTGACCCGAAGGTGCCCGGCCGCTTCAACGTGAAGGTCGTACCTGGCCGCAGAGGCTCCGCACTACTGCGTCTAGACACTGCGACCGGAGACACCTGGTTTCATCAACTGGGCTCAAAACAAGCGACCTGGCAGGCCTTGCCAAGTGCTCTCGAAGTGAATACCCAAGCCAACTCGGGGTCGACGAAGCCAGCAGCCCGTGCCGGTAAGAGTCGCGTTGCCGATCGTGCTGCACCGTCTCGGGATGGGGCCAAAAAGCCTCAGGTTAAGCAGCCCTCGATCGCGTCTATGGTGGAAGTTCTAACAGAGCCCGGCCTCGATCCAGAGCTTCAAATCTGGACCGCGGGGTTGATGGCAGACATCTACCCCACAGAGGCAATCGAGCTGATTACGACAAGGCTTCGCGATTCCGACTCCAAACTGCATCTCACGATCGTCGAAAAAGTCCAACTCGACTCCGCAGGCCGAGTGCGCCGCGCGCTCCAAAAGATCAGCGGGCACGACGATCCCGCCGTCGCAGCGGCGTTGGCCAAGAAGTTGACACCCTAGGAGTGTGCGCGGCAGAAGGTGTGCGTGGGCTCAAGCTGTTGAGATGCCCTAACGGGCCTCGCGAAGAAGCCGGATCGAGTCTTCGTCTTCGAGCTTTTCGGCGAAGTCGAGAGGCGTGTCCCCGTTCTTGTCGGGGACTCCAGCCTTCGCACCAGATTTCACTAGCAGCGTGATCATTTCCGGTCCGCTCGTGACTGCGCGATGCAGTGGCGTAAGACCTGTCTTTCGGTTCACGGCGTTGACGTCGGCCCCGGCTTTGATGAGTAGGCCGACAATGTCTTCGTTTGGCAACGCGGCAGCGAAGATGACGGGTTCATTCGCCTGATCGTTGCCACGAACGCCGGCGCCAAGTTCGATCAGCGTCGAGACCATATCAGACGACTGCGAGCGGATGGCGATGAAGAGCGCTGTCCCTCCGGACGGCAGCCTTGCGTCAATGTCAACGCCCTTCCCGACGAGGTGAGCAACCATGCTCGGCTGACGGTGGGCAACTGCGGTCATTAACAACGTGAAGCCGTGATCGTCTTTTCGCGCGAGGAGAGCGCCGTGCCGCTCCAGAATGTCCAGAACTTCTGGTGAGCCGTGCTGTGCCGCGAGAAACACCGGTGACAGGCCACTGTTGTCGATCGCGTCGATCTCTGTGTCCGGTGCTGCGGCCACGACCTCAATCAGGTCGAACTCTTTGAAGTCGGAGTAATGCAAGCGGTTGACCGCGTAGTGGAGGGGGGTCCAGCCGAGCAAGTCAGGCTGGTTGGTCGGGGCTCCGCCCTCGATCAATGTCTGCACGCGGACAGCGCTTTCATACTTCGCTGCCTTGAAGATGGCGTCGACCAATTCCTTCTCGTCGGTTGGGACGCGTTCGCCAAAGCACCCAACCGCGTGGACGAGAAGCGCCAGTGAAGCGAACACGAACACACAACGAAGCCGCCTGGACGTCGACTTGGCATCGCGTAGACCGCCCAATTGAGACTGATAGTTTGTCATGTCCTCGTGATCCTCACGTCCTGCCGTCTCCGATCAGATGGCCCGCATACTATAAGGCTTTCGGCGCATAACTCTCCAGAATGAAAAGCCACCCATGGAAGCCGTCCGTGCGAGTTATTGCCCTGAAGCTGCGGACGAAATTTCGACCAGCCGCATGCCGGCCAAGTCGAAGACCGGCTTGCCCCGATCGCGCATGAAGGTTTCGATCTGCTCCATGGCGACAGCGAGCGGGGGCACTGGAATCTTCGTGTTCGTGAGGACCCAACGAAAGTACGCCGGGTTGTAGAGGATATGGGTAACGCCTTGTTCGCGCAGGGAGCGCGCGACTCGGTCTTGCGCATGATCCGCGCGTGCGAGCTCAACCGTCCAGCGTTGTAAGAACCAACTCAGATCCGGCAGAAAGTCGCACTGGAGCAACCGTCCTTTTCCCTCGCCCGCCATCAAAATAAGGCTCGAAGGCGCGATTGCCCCCGCTTCGATTTCGCGGTTGATTCGGGCGACAACGATCGGCATCGCCGGGGTGTAGTTGTATCCGACGCGTTCGAGCCAGGCGAGGGGGTTGGCGTCGCTCGAGGCGTAGAGCTCAGGTTGAAGCCGCTTGAGTTGCAGCGTCTCGGCCGGGTGATGGCTTGCCAGCACTGAGATTCCGCAGAAGAGCCAGAATACCTGCCAAGCCGGATGTCGAATCCGGTCGATTACGACCCCGGAGGCAACAGCGAAGAGCACAAGCATCGGAAGTACGTACCGCAAGAGGTTTGTCTGACTACCGAGCCCAACAAAGCAAACGGTCGCGAGAGACCAAAGGAAGACGGCTCCAAGTCTTTTGTCGCGCTCTTTGGGGAGACAGAACGGGAGCAGGGCAAACAGCAGGAGAAGCGGAGATGCAAAGTGATTTGGTTTCGTCGCGTACGCGCGCGGTCGCTCGTGGACGTCGACTAGGTTGAATAGATTGCTAGGGGCTTCGGCTTTGAACATGCCCTCGAGTGCGCGCGCTCGCTGTCGTTCGGGCGCGTAAGCGGGTAGCGCGGCGACATATTCATCGAGCGCGCCCGTCATCGCGATCCGCTCGCCGGGTCGCGATGCGTCTTCGTAATAGTCGCCGCGGAGCATCGGGAACAAGGGGTCGCCATGAAGTGCGACGTTCGACCCGTACCAGATCCCGTTCGGGACGAGGACCAGTGCCACGCACATTGCAAGCGCCCTGAGAGACGGACCATCGGATCGGCTGCGTCGCTGCCACAAGGTCCACACGGCGACCGCGGCTGCAAATGCGAACGCAATATAGAGACCGGTGTATTTGGCGCCAAGCGCCGCCCCGAGCGCAACCGCAGTCAAGTACAACGCATTCGGGTTCGCCGATGCGCGAAGCCAAGCCACGAACCCCAGCATCGCCATCGCAATGAAGAACGAGAGGAAGCCGTCGATACGGGGATCGACTCCCTGTTGCCAAAGAACGTGGATGCCGCTCGCGATTAAAACCGCCCACGCGCCCGTGCGCTTGTCGCCCAAGCGAGAACCCAACGCGTAAGCGGCTGCAAGATTGAGCAGCACGAACAAAAAATTGTACGGGATCACCGCAGACTCAAAGCCGATGCTCATGAGTGCGGCGTAGTGGAGGCTCACACCGCCGGGAAACGAGTTGGCAGAAAAGAGCGGGTCGCTGTTCCAAACCATTCCGGCGAGGTACCGCTCGGCAAGTGGGAGGTGGTAGAGCGCAGAATCCCAGTCTGAATTTGGAAGCGCAGTTTGTACCAACAGAGGCCAAAGCCAATAGCCAGCGCCGAGCAGGACGACGAGCCCCGACCCCCACACCACCATGGTGGGTATCGCATCCATGGGAAGGTCTTCCCGCTTGTCCCTCCGCAGACGAAACAACGGCGCCGGAGTCCCCCAGGCAGACGCGGCGGTTGCGAGCAGCAGCGTGATCGAAATGACGAGTGGGCTGAGGACGTCGAACACTGCGAACAGCATGAGGACGGCATCGCTTAAGACAAAGCCCGCAACGACTGCGAACAAAATCCGCTCAAGTTGCGGGGTGTCGCGGTGCGTCCACCCAAGTCGCTGTAAAACGCAGTCGCCGACAATGGCTTGAGCGGTGAGGAAGATCGCGGCCGCGAGGTGTCCCTCGAGTGCAAGCGAAGCAACGAGACCCATTCCGGTTTCAGCTGCGAACAACCCCGTTCCGCTGCCAATCACGACGCCGAGTGCTGCGGTGTAAAAGGCCACCAACGTCGGCAGCGCGAGCCTCCGCAGCCAAATTAATTCGAAATTTCCAGTCGATGGAAAGCGCAATTCGCACTCCATTTGCGTCGGCCGTGCGCGTGGCTGAAGCGTTTCGGTTTAGATCGACGTTCTTGCAGCGCCAACACAGAATAGCCTTTGATATGGTCCGTTGTTGGGATTAGACTGCTGCTGCTCCAAGTCCGGAGATCCCGGGCTTCCAGTTTTTGCCGCACGAGGATGTCTAAATTTATGAGCGACGGAGATAGGCCGGACCACGAAGAGGCCGCGGGTTCGCCCGAATTCGCGAACCACGACGACGCGACAGTCGAGTCTTCCGGAAACGGGAGTGAGGCCGAAGAGGCGTCCAGTTCCGGCCATGAGGAAGAGCCCGTCTGGAGAAACCCCGCTTACCGCTTCGTTTTTCTATTCCTCGTCTACCTCGGCGCAATTGCGTTCGGCTATCCGAAACTGCGCGAACGATACGAATGGGTGCTCGACGGGCTCGCGGTCTTCACGGCGAACGTTGAGTACTACGCGTTTTCTTTGTTTTCCGATGCGACGTCGGTGTCCGACAGAGTGGTCTCCTACAAGGGATTCGCAGTGCACATCATCGAAGAGTGCACGGGGGTCTACGAAGTCCTGATCTTTGCCGCCGCGGTGCTGGCATTCCCGACGATTTGGCCGAAGAAATGGGTTGGCCTCGGGCTCGGTTTACCCATGCTCTATTTTTTCAACGTACTTCGGATTGCCGTTCTCATGTTGGTTGGGAAGTACATGCCGCAGTACTTCGATTTTATGCATCTTTACTTTTGGCAAGCGACACTGATCTTGATGATCACGTCGGTGTGGCTGCTATGGATCACCCAGGTTGTAAACCGTGACTGGTCGCGTACTGCCTCAAGTCCTTAAGGCGGTGGGCATTTCGGTGCCCGTCACCTTGATTTGGCTCGAATGGGGGCGGGCAGCTTACGGCCGCCTGTTCGCCACGCTGTCGATCCCGATCTTCGGCTTCCTCGGCCAACCTGAGGTGTTGCCGCAGGGGACCCGCGACCGTTTTATCGGCTACCTGCCGTTTCTCATCATGATGGTCGTGACGCCGCGCATGTCCCATGTGCGCCGCTTCGCCGGTATCGTGATCGGGTTCGTCGCGATCTTCTTCTTGCAGATGTTCTTCGTCTACATGTCCCATCGTGCGGGCGTGGTCGACGGACAAATGAACGCGCAGGAAGTGTACGTCGCAATGCTCCCCGTTCTGTTGCTCTGCGACGCGTTCCCGTTTGTGCTGTGGATCGTTTTTGCGAAGGACTTCGTGCGGGAGATCACGGCGAAGATTTTCGAGAACGCTGGGCGGTAGCGCGCGGGCCATTGCAGGCGTACCTAGAGGCTGCCTGTAGAAGCCGCACTTAGAAATCGCACCTAGAAGCGGCACTTAGAAGTTAAGTGCGTGCGAGTCCGACCTTCACCGTCGCATCGCCGAAGCTCGCGGTGTGAGCAAAGAGCCCACTTGCGTTCGGGTCCCCATCGACGTCGAGTTGTTGTGCAAGGGTCTGTTCGGCGATGTAGCTGTGGAACGGCGCAACCGCCTTTTTCCATGCGTCGTCGAGGGACAGCACGAGCAGAATGGAATCCGACACGTCGAGGTCAGCTTCCTTGCGTGCCTGCTGTACCGCGCGCACCACATCGCGCGCGAAGCCCTCGCCAATCAGTTCATCCGTCAATTCGAGGTCGAGCACCGCGATCGCGTCGTTGGTCGAGAGCGATTCACACGCGACCCCTTCCGCGGGTTGAAGCAGCAAGTCGTATTCACCTTCGGCAAGGGCATGCCCCGCCACCGTCACGCCGCCGTCTTCGAGGGGGCTCCAGTCGCCTTGCTTCGATGCCTTGATGACGTTTTTGGTTTCGCCGCCGAGGCGCGGCCCAAGCGCGCGCGCGTTGACCTGCAGTCGAAACGTCGCGTACTGCCCGATCTCGTTGCTCAACCGTACGCTCTTGACGTTCACTTCGTCTGCGATCAAGTCAAGGTAAGGTTCGAGGTGCGCGATGTTGGAACCCGCGACCACAAGTTCTGCAAGCGGTTGCCGGACGCGCATGTTCTTGGCGGCGCGAAGGCTAAGCCCGGCCGAACAGATGTCTCGAATACGGTCCATCTCTGCAACGAGCTGGGTGTCCGCGCAGGCTTCGAGTTCATCGGGCCAGTCGGTGAGATGAACACTCGTCCCACGGGTCAGGCCGGAATAGATCTCTTCGCTGATGAGCGGCAAGAGCGGGCTGATCACCCGGCACAATGTGCTCAGTGCCGTGAACAGCGTGTTGTATGCGTCCGTCTTGCTTTGGTCGTGCTCGCTGCGCCAGAACCGCGGGCGGCTGCGGCGGATGTACCAGTTATTCAGGGCTTCGATGTACGTTACGACGCGATTGCACGCCGACGGGAAGTCGTAGCTGTCGAGCGCCGAAGCGAGTTCGGTCACCAACTCGTGGGTTTTTGCGAGCAAGTATCGGTCGAGCAAGTCGCGAGAATCGGTCGTGAACTCGGCCTTGATTCCGTCCGCGTTCGCGTAGAGCGTAAAGAAGTAATATGCGTTCCAAATCGGGTTCACGACGGTGCGCACCGCTTCGCGGATCTGTCGGTCGTCCCGCGCGAACTTCAAGTTTCCGCCGCTCATCAGCGGCGATGAGATCAAGAACCAGCGCAACGCATCCGAGCCCAACGTATCGAAGACTTCATTGGGGTCCGGATAATTTCGCAGACGCTTGCTCAGCTTCTTGGCATTTTCGTCGAGCACCGTGCCGTGTGCGATGCAGTTGCGGAACGGCGGGCGATCAAACAGCGCCGTCGAAAGCACCATCATCAAATAGAACCAGCCACGCGTCTGTGCCTGGTACTCGGTGATGAAGTCGGCGGGGAAGTGGTCGTCGAACCATTCTTTGTTCTCGAACGGGTAGTGGACCTGGGCAAAGGGCATGGAGCCCGAGTCGAACCAGCAGTCGAGCACTTCGGGGACACGGCGCATCATCGACTTGCCTGTCGGGTCGTCGGGGTTCGGGCGGACGAGGTGATCGATCGTCGGCCGGTGCAGATCCACCGGTCGCACGCCAAAGTCGGCCTCGAGTTCGTCGAGGCTCCCGTAAACGTCGATGCGCGGGTAGTTGGGGTCGTCGCTCTTCCAGACTGGGATCGGCGTGCCCCAGAACCGGTTGCGCGAAATAGACCAATCGCGCGCGCCTTCGAGCCATTTGCCGAAGAGCCCATCGCGCACGTGTCCGGGGATCCAGTTGATGTCCTGGTTGAGTTCCACCATGCGGTCGCGAATGTCGGTGACCTTCACGTACCACGAGTCGAGGGCCTTATAGATCAGCGGTTCGTCAGTGCGCCAGCAGTGCGGGTAGTTATGCAGGTACGTCTCGTGCTTCACCACCGCGCCGCGTTCTTTCAGCTCGCGGATGATCGGCTTGTTGGCGTCAAAGACCATGACGCCGTCCCACGGCGGCACTTGCTTGGTAAAGCAGCCCGCGTCATCGACGGGGCACACCACGGGGATGTCGGCCTCGCGGCATACCGCCATGTCGTCTTCACCAAAGCCGGGAGCCAAGTGAACGATGCCCGTACCTTCTTCGGTGTTGACGAACTCGGCCGACAAGATCTGGAATGCGTTGGTGGTGTTTTCGAAAAAGGGAAACAAGGGCTTGTAGGCCCGCCCAACCAATTCACTCCCCATGAAGGTTTCTACGGGCTCGGCATCACCGAGTTCGGTCGCGAGTTTTTCTCTCGTCGATAGCGCGAGCACGCTGCGCCGTCCGTCGAGTTCGAATACGCCGTATTCGATTTCGCTGCCGACGGCGAGGGCAAGGTTGCTTGGCAGGGTCCACGGCGTGGTGGTCCATGCGAGGACGTCCATTGCGGGTTCATCGTCACTTTTGGGAACAAGCTCGAAACGAACCGTCAGTGCGGGGTCTTGGCGCTCGCGGTAACTGTCGTCGAGGCGGGTCTCGTGATTCGAAAGCGGCGTCTGCGCGGCCCAGGAATAGGGCATCACGCGAAACCCTTCGTATAGAAGGCCTTTGTCCCAGAGCTGCTTCACCGCCCAAAGCACGCTTTCCATGTAGTCCGTGTCGAGGGTCTTGTAGTCGTTCTCGAAGTCGACCCAGCGCCCGGCACGGTCGATGTAGTTCTGCCAGACGTCGGTGTACTTCAGCACGGACTCGCGGCAGTGGTTGTTGAAGTTGTCGATGCCAAAGTCGATGATTTGTGCGCGACCCGCGACTCCGAGTTCTTTTTCGGCTTCCATCTCGGCCGGTAGGCCGTGGCAGTCCCATCCGAAGCGCCGGTCAACGCGACGTCCGCGAAGAGTCTGGTACCGGGGAACAACGTCTTTGATGTAACTCGTAACCAGGTGCCCGTAGTGGGGCAGGCCGTTGGCGAAGGGCGGGCCGTCATAGAAGACGAACTCGTTGTCGCCCTTGTCTCCCGAGGGTCGGTTTTCGACGGACGCGCGAAACGTCCCCTCGGTTTCCCAGCGTTCGAGCATCTTACGCTCGATCTCGGCAAAGTTGGGCGAGGGGTCGACTTCTCGGTAAGGCTTGCGGGTCGCGTCGCTGCTCATCAGGTTCCTGGGCTGGTTAGGCGGCTAGTGGTTCGATGGATTGTTCGGTGGATCGATCGATAGACTGCTGGAAAGGTCGATCGTGAGACCGGCGAAGTTCGCGACCTTCCACGCGATTCTCCGGGCGGGGAGAGTAACAACCTTGTCCCAAGCTGGCGCCGCTAATCAACCCCGGTCACGCTCGATTCGAGGGTTTCCACGCATTTGGCTTCGATGATCCGAGACGCGATGGCGTACGAAAAACCCGACCGTCCAAGCGCTGCCAGGTCCCGCTGCCGCCGCTCCTCTCGGACTTCGGGGTCGAGTCGAAACGGGCCGAGTCTGCGTCGACGCGCGTAGCGAAGCGCCGCTTCGAATTCCTCACCCTTGCCGGACACCTCTTCGACGGTCTCACGGGATATCTCCCAAGAAACACCCTTGCCACTCAGATGACTTTCGATCCGCCTCGCGGAAAGCCCGCGGTCGCGCATGCGCACTGCGCTCGCGCGCGCGTACTTCCGATCGTCCAAGTAGCCGCCCTTGATGAGGTCGGCGACGGTCGCAGCGATCCATGCGCTCGCCTCGGGAAAGCTCTCTTCCTGGGCCTGTTCAATTCGCCGTACCCTGCGCTTCAGCACCCATCCCAAATTGGATGCAGAAGACGAATGTCGACCGAGGTGTTGCACGGCCCAGCGCTCGAGGGACTGCGGATTGACGCGCTGTCTGCGGCGTTTCTTCGTGCGGCGTTTCGGGCGTGCCTCGTCGGCAAAGAGGTCATCGTCCGACTCGGAATAGGCCTCTTTCGCGTCTTCGCTCACGGTTCACCTCTACTGGATTCGTTCGAGCGCAACCCAGTCTGTGGCGGGTCCCGGGGAGTCGGGCTCAGGATCGCGCAATCCTGGGTGAATTCAACAGTTTCCAGGCGTCATGCCCCGAGCGGCAACCGGGGGGCGAGGACACTAGAGTGAGCCCCCGATGCCCGAACTCCCCGAAGTCGAAATTACGCGCCGAACCATCGAACCCCTCTTAGTGGGTCGCGAAATTGCGGACGTGAAGACCACGGCGCCGAGCTACTTCTTCATCACCCCGCCCGACGTCCTGAAAAAGCGTCTCCGCGGTGAGGCATTGGTCGGCTTGGAACGCAAGGGGAAGTATTTGGTCGCCGAAGGGAAGGACGGCTTTCGGCTGCTGCTTCACCTCGGCATGACGGGGCAACTGTTTTCCAGTCATGCCCGCAGTGTCAGGCTTCTTTCGTCGACCGCTCGTTCATCGCTCGCCCCAGAAGAGCAGGGCGCCTTTGAACCAGATCGACACACGCACCTCCAATTTAAATTCTGCGACGACGGACCCGATGTTTTCTTTCGAGACGTGCGCAAATTCGGAAAGGTGATGTTGCTAGCGCCCGGCGAGCAGAATGAGCGTCTCGATCGCCTTGGAGACGACGCACTCGACGTCACCGGCGAAAAACTCTTTGGCGCATCCCGAAAGCGAAAGACTGCGATCAAGGCTTTGCTCCTAGACCAGTCCGTGATCGCGGGGGTTGGCAACATCTACGCCGACGAAGCGCTCTTCTACGCTGGCGTCCGCCCGGGGCGGCGTGCACTTGGAATGACGCGCCGAGAGTGCGAAGGCATCGCAACAGAAATTCGGCGGGTGCTCAAGCGGTCGATCGAAACCGGGGGCTCGAGCATCAGCGACTACATTGCCCCCGATGGCACCGACGGCGCCTATCAGGACGAACGACGGGTGTACGCACGTACGGGCGAGGCCTGTTACGAATGCCATTCGCCGATACGACGCAAGCTGGTGGCGCAACGTGGAACTCATTACTGTCCGCAATGCCAGTCGTAAGTACGGCACGCCAGCAGCCGATATCCCGGAGGTCAGTGCACGCATGCTCAGTTTGAAAGAGCTTCGCCGTGCGTCGGAAATTATCGACACCGAGTTTCGGGGACACCGCGTTGAGCGCTGGGTGCAGCCCGACGCGCAGACCCTTGCATTTTCGGTGTATGGCCGCGACGCAGAAGAAGACGAGGGGCGGAAGCGCTTTCTTCGGTTGAGTTGTGCTCACCAGCTGTCGCGGATTTCGGAAACCGGACGGCTTCCGAAAGCACCGGATCGCCCGCCCGCTTTTTCCAGCTACTTGCGCGCGCACTTGTCGCGCGCCGTGATTCAGGGCGCTCGCTTGGTGGACGACGATCGCCAACTCGCGATCCGCCTGACCGCACGCGAGGGCGAATTCGAACTCCTGCTTTGCCTGATGGGCAACCGCAGCAACATGTACATCCTAGGAAGCAAGGGCGAAGTCGTGTCGACCTTGCGTTCGCTCCCGGACACCCGGCCCGAACTCAAAATGGGCCACCGGTACCTGAGCCCCGCGTCACAAAAGCCTGCGCCGGGTGAAGACCGCTTCCAGGACGCATCGTCGGCAAGTTTTCTGAAGGCAATCGAAACTCACTACGCGCCACTGGGCGGCGAGCGCGAACAGTCCGATCTCGCGCAACGACTCGGACAGGTCCTGAAGCGCGAAGTGAAGAACGCAAGGCGAAGGTTCGAAAAGATCGAAGCCGAACTTGCCGAGGCCGACTTCGCCGGCGAATACGCGCGCCAAGGTGAACTCCTAAAGAGCGTGCTCGGCCAAATCACGCCCGGCCAGACCGAAATCAAAGTGCGCGACTACGAAACGGGTGACGAAGTCACGATCCCGCTCGACCCCAAGAAGAACGCAAAGGGAAATCTCGAAGCCACTTTTAAGCGCTACCAAAAACTCTTGCGGCGCCTCGCCAAGGCGGGAGGCCAAGTTGACGAAGCACGCGATTGGCTGACTTTCATGGAAGCGCAAATCGCTCGAATGGCCGAGTTGGCCGCGGAGGGTGGGGACAGCCTGCCGGCCCTCGAAAAAATCGCCGCGCACCCGCAAATAAATCGGATGTTGCAAAGACGCGCGGCCGCCCAGGCGGGACCCTCGATCCCCCAGGACGAGAAAAACAAGCTGCCCGCGCGTCTTCGTGATGTACCGCCGAAGCTGATTCCACGACGGTATTTGAGCGCGGACGGTCTTGAGATCTGGGTAGGTCGAAGCGACGAGGGCAATGATCACCTCACCACTCGACTCGCTCGGGGCAAAGATTTGTTTTTTCATGTCGAAGGTGCACCCGGGAGCCACGTCATCCTACGCACCGACGGGCGAGACGATCCGCCCTCCGAGTCCCTGCTCGACGCGTGCGAACTCGCCGTGCGTTACTCGAAACAGAAGAACGCAGGCTCGGCCCAAGTCCACATCGTTCCGATCAAGAACGTGACCAAGCCGAAGGGCGCCAAGGTGGGGCTCGTCCATGTGACCGGCGGCAAGTCGGTTCTTCTGCGCCGGGAAGAAGCGCGGTTGACTCGCCTGGTGGCCGCGAAGATCGATTAGTCCGGGCGTCCGAGCCGAACCGTGGCTGCCTTTGGTAAGCTGCGGCCCTGGTTCCCTTGATGCCGACACCCACTCGAAACAATTCCGAACGACCCTTGCCGAAGCCTCCGTGGATTCGCGTAAAGCTTCGCTCGCGCCCGCACCCCGAAGCCGAGCGCACACGCGAAATCGTTCGTCGCAAAAAACTCAATACGGTGTGCGAAGAAGCCGCGTGTCCGAACCTTGGTGAGTGTTGGGCGAAGCGTCACGCAACCGTGATGATTTTGGGCGATGTCTGTACCCGGGCCTGTGCGTTTTGCAATGTGAAGACCGGCAAGCCCAACTTGGTCGACCCAGGGGAACCCGCGCATCTTGCAGAGGCCACGGCGGAACTCGGCTTGCGCCACATCGTGATTACGTCGGTCGACCGCGACGATCTCGCGGACGGCGGCGCATTGCAATTCGTCCAGTCCATCGAAGCGATTCGCGAGACGTCGCCCGAATCGACGATCGAGGTGCTCACGCCAGACTTTCGAAACAAAGACGGTGCGATCGAAGCCGTCACCCGCGCTCGACCCGATGTGTACAACCACAACCTCGAAACCGTTTCTCGCTTGTATCGCCAAGTGCGTCCGGGTGCGAACTACGCGCACTCCCTCGCCTTGCTCGCGCGCGTAAAAAAACAGGACCCAAATATCTTCACCAAGAGCGGCATCATGTTGGGCTTGGGTGAAGAGCAAGACGAAGTCGAGCAGGTGATGGACGACATGCGCGCTGCAGACGTCGACTTCGTTACAATCGGCCAGTATTTGCGACCTTCGCCGCGTCACGCGAAGGTCGAGCGCTATTGGACACCGAAAGAGTTTGAAGCCATTGCCGAGATCGCCCACACGAAAGGCTTCTTGATGGTTTCCTGCTCGCCGATGACACGCTCTTCTTATCATGCCGACGAAGATTTTGAGACGCTGCAGCGTCGAAGAAACGAAAGGACCTCCGCGTCGTGAACCGAAATTGGAAGCAATTGTCGCAGGCTCAAACAGGCGGCTCGAAATTGTCCGGCGCTGTGTTCGCGGTTGCACTTGGCACGTTGATTGCCACGGTGTTCGCGAGTGCGTCCTTGGCGACGGCGCAACCGCGCCGAAGCAATCAAATTGATCGCGCAGCCGAAGCGACACCTTCGAAACTCAGTGACCCGGACATTGCACCAGAGGCGAGTGAACTTCAGACGGAAGAAACCGCCGAGCCCGTTGAACCGGAAGTTGTTTTCGAATGGTCAAAGTTTCCAGCCGTGCACGAAGCGGACCTGCTTCGCCGGCGGAATAACCCGTTATACATCGAAGCAAGACGCACGATCGACGAAGAGGAACTTCGCGCGGCCAAACGAATCGACGCAGACCAGCAGTGGCAAGAACTCGAGGCCTACATCGGTTTGATCTCCGACAAAAAGCGCATGGTGCGGTACGAGTCCGCGAGCCAGATGGCCGACGCGCTACTTCGAATTGACGAAGGAACTTGGAACGCGCTTCGGGTCGGGGGTAAGGCGTACGACCTTGCGAAGTCGATTCAAACGGTACGACGCGAGCTGATGGGCAAATGGCGCGAATCCAGCGCGGGAGACCCGGGCGTGAAGGCGCTGCTCGACGCGGAAGACCGGCTTCCCGCTGTGAATACGGACTCTGCTGCAATTCGATTTATTGCGCTGATCCAGGCCGAAGAAAGTCCGATCCCCGCGCACGAGATGGGCACTGCACTCATGAGCGAGGGCGCGGGCGCGATCAGCAAAGTCTACAACTCACTTCGTGGCGAGTTGAAATCGAACATGAAAAAGCAGCTCAAAGTTTTGATGCAAGAAGTGGGACGCGACGAAATTGATTTCGAGGGCAAAGATCAGAAGGTTGCGATCGTGGCCAAGCTCTTGGAAGCCAGACCTTCAGACTTCGGGATCTAGCCGGCAGCTAATTGGGCGCGGTCGATTCACGTCGTAGCCAATCCGTTGGAAAGTCCGCGGGGAGTCGAATGACTTCGGGAAGCGTTGCGATGAATTCCGCCGCATCTCCGGCGCGGTTTGGGTTGTAGAACTGCCACACGATCTCGCCACTTGGCAGTACTTCGAAAGCACGTCCCGCGTCAGACTCCGTGATCAACGTGTTCCCGTTGGGAAGTCGCTCCGCGGTCCCGAGATACTTCGAATAGAAGGGCTGCGCTTCGGTTCCGCGATACGTCCAGACCAACGCTTTGCTAACCGGGTTGAATTCTTCGATTCGGGAATCCCCGGTGCCGTCGTTTCGCGCGTTCATGTTGTTTGTAAACAAAAGCATGTTGCCGTTTCCGAGGAGTTGGGGGTCATGCTGCCCAATGGGTTGGGTTTGTCGTACCCACACCACTTGGCCGAGGCGAATGTTGATGACTGCGACCACACCCATCCGGTTCATTGAGGTCAGAATGTTGCCCTCGCCAAAGATGCGGTTCTTCTTGTCGAAGCGACCGTCGAGCACAGTGATGGAATTGGTGTGGAAGAGATCCCCGTTCCCGCTCATCTGGTCTTTGCGAACCAAGCTCGCAAAGCGGGAGCCTTCGAACGCTTCGAGGAGCGACATTTCGGCTCGTAGTTTGCCGTGCTCGCTCAAAATGCTGACGAAGTCTTCGAGGACCGGCGCTTCGGGATCGATTCGCGGTACCCGATGCGCTTTGCGTGTCAGAACGTAGATGTCGCCGTTTGGTTGAACTTCGAGGTCATGGTGAGCATGCAGTGGACTCGACCAGATCAGGTTGGAGTCTTTGTCGACCTTGATGAGCCCAAGGCCTTCATAGATCGCGAGCAAGTCGCCATTCTCGAAAATGGCGACGCGTCTCCACCATTGGGTATTGCTGTTGGGTTTGTCGAGGAGGCCGTAGGCTTGTTCATATGGAAAGTGCCAGCGATGAACGAGCTTGCCGTTCATGTCCATCAAGATCGCTTCGGGGGCGTGGCCCGAGCTGTAAAGATTGAGTCCCGCATGGGCACGGGATTGATCGTGGATCGTTACACCGCGGTCGCGGGTGTTGCGCGAGCCCTGCAAGTAGCCGATCGCGACGAGTTGATCGATGAGACCGCGCTCGGCCGCGGCTTCTACGTCGGCGGATGAACTTGCTTCGACCCACCGGCCTTCGCTCGTGTCCCCTTGTTGGGGCTGCGTATCTTGCTCGGTTGGCGGTGACGCTCCGTCGCTGCACGCAAACGCGAGCAGGGCGAACATCGCACCAAACCACTGTCTTCCAGGCATCTCGCTTATGCACTCCCGTCTGCGCATCGCTCCGCCGTGAGCGGGAAATGTACACTAGCGCGCGCCTCGACGATTCTCGCGTCGCGCGCTGAGAGAAAGGTCCCGAATGATCGACGCACGTAAACCAATTGCCGAACGAGCCGGCGAGCGCGAAATCAAGATCCGTTGGGACAATGTTCCTGCAGACGTTTCGGTGAATGTCTACGTGGGCACACAGCCCTATAAGATCGAAAAGACCAACAGCGTAGGCGTGCTTTCGGACGGAGAGTGCGTGGTCGGAAGCCTTGCACCAGGCACTCGCTATTTTTTTGAACTCGTCATCGGAGACGAGGCCGCAGGCCGTGTGATCGGCGAGAGACGAATCGCCTTCGAGGGGGCTCACAATTTTCGTGATCTTGGCGGCTACGAAACCCAAGACGGGCGGCACGTGCATTGGGGAAAAATCTATCGGTCAGACCATCTTTCGGAACTGACCGAAGGCGACCTTCGCTACATGGAGAATCTCGGCATTCGTCTTATTTGTGATTTCCGAGCGCAAGAAGAGATCGCAAAGCAGCCCAACCGGGTACCGGCCAATGACCCGCCGGTCCAAATTAACCCGGACATTATGGGGACCGCACTCATGCCCGGCGAGATCCAAGCCGCGATCATGAACGGCAACCCCGACGGTCTCGACTTTGGTCAGTTGCTCATCGACGGCAACCGCCACATGGAGCTATTCGCTCGACTCGAACGCGAAGATTCGGTGCCGCTCTTGTTCCACTGCACCGCGGGCAAAGATCGCACGGGTGTGGGCTCGGCGTTGATCCTGCTTGCGTTGGGCGTGTCAGAAAAGACCGTCATGTGGGACTACATGCTGACGGGGTTCTATACCAGCGAGCGAGTCGAGCAGTGGGTTCGGAACTTCATGGAGACGACGACCCAGCCCATCGATCTCGAAGCCGTCAAGCCGATTTTGAGTGTGCGACGCGAATACCTCGGCGCTGCGTTCGAAGCAATTCGCGACGGATATGGAACGGTGGATCGCTACCTGGAGGACGCCATGTTGCTCACGAAGCCTCGGCTCGAAGCGTTGCGCGAGCGACTGCTTCGGTGAAACGTCGCAACTTCATCAAGGGCGCCGCGGCGGTTGCCGCAACACCGAACTTCTCGCCGGCTCCGACCTTTCTCCGACCTACATCTCGACCGCGTCTATCGATCCAGGCTGGTATAGAACGCGGGTGATCCTACATTCGTACCGCGTTACCTTCACCGCCCCTTGAAATTGCTGCCGAACGCGCCTCGCTATCGGTGGTCATGCCGAAACCCATCCGAGGAGTTGCACCCCCATGGCGTCCCCCATTCGTCCCCGCCGAATCCCGTTCACTTACCGACTGCAAGTCTGGGTACTTCGAGCGTTGATGTTCGTCTTCAAACTCAGCGTGCCGCTACGGTCGAAACCGCCGGCGCCCGGCCCGGTCACCCATCACAAGTACGGGAGCCACCCGGAAGAAACGCTCGAATTCACCCCGCGTAAACCGGGCAGCCCCGAACGCGACCCCGTCGTGTACATCCATGGCGGCGGTTGGATCGCTGGCAAGAAGGAACTTTATCGGGGGGATCTTTACTTTCTCGCCGACCAGGGTCATCCGGTCTTCAATGTCGAATATCCCATGGCGCCGGAGAACCCGCATCCGGGCATTCTGCGATCACTACTGCGCGCCCTGCAATGGATTCGGGACAACCATCCCGGATCCACTTCAGCTCATTTCATGGGTGACTCTGCGGGTGGCAATCTCGTCGCGATGCTTGGCGTTCTAAGTCGTAACCCCGAACTGGTTCGTGACGTAGACGAGGAAGCCGAGGTCGGAACCGCCGTTGCCTGTTCGAGCATCGTTTCGATTTATGGAGTGCTGGATAGGCTGTCTTGGATCAAGAACGAATTCCCCGGAGCCAAGGCAATGCTGCAATCGTATGGCGGAGAGGCGGCGTTTTTCGACGAAGTTTCGCCGAACCTCGCGATTACCCCGATGGATCTAGAATTCAGCGCACTGCCGCCCTGCTATCTCTCCGCCGGCACCGCGGACCCGCTTTGTGAATCGACCGAGATTTTTTCGAAACGCATCGCGGACAGCAGCAACGAAGTGGTGACGGACATTTTCGAAGATCAGCCTCACGGTTTCTTCAACTTCACGTCGCGCCCCGCCTCTCAGGAAATGCGCGCCAACATACTCGCGTTCATTGCGCGAAACGATTCAAAGTCTTCATAGCCACACGCGCCGACCAGCACATCGACCAGCAGAACAGGAGCCAACGAAGATGGGTTCAATCTTTGACAAAATACTTTCGGGCGACATCCCGTCGTACAAAATCTACGAAGACGAACACGTCTACAGCTTCCTGGACATCAATCCGATTTCACGCGGCCACGCCTTGGTGATCCCTCGGGAAGCCAAGGCAAAGTTGCACGAGTTGAGCGACGAAAGTTCGGCCGCGATCGGAAGAGCGCTCCCGCGTCTATGCCGAGCCGTCATGGCGGCGAGCGGCGCGGACGATTACAACATTTTGCAGAACAACGGAGCGCCTGCTCATCAGGCGGTGTTCCACGTGCACTTCCACATCATCCCCAAATTTTCGGACAGCGGCTTAGGGGTAGGATGGAAGCAGGGCAGTCTTGCACCGGATATCGCGCAGGAACTGCTTGCTTCGATACATCAAAGCCTGGAGAGTCAGTCGTAGTCGGGAGCGCCGGCGAAGACGACGTAGCTCCGGAACGATGAGCGTACTACCCCGAGCAATCGATCAAGACCTTGAGCACTCCTGTTTCCCCCGCCTTCGCAAGCGCCTGCTCGCCCTCGGCAAGCGCGTAGCGCGCCGCGATCAAGGGCTCGACACTTACGGTTTCTCGCGCGAGCGCGTCGAGCGCCGGTGCAAACGGTCCGCAGCGCGAACCCACCACCGTAATTTCGTTGATCACCAGCGGCGCGAGGTCGATGGGCGGCGAGTCCGCCACCGTGCTCTTTAGGACGAGCGTTCCGCGCGGGCGCGTTGCCGACACAGCTCGGGCAAACCCCGACGCGCTTCCGGTGGCTTCAACAACAACGTCGCCTTGCCGGGGGCTCGCTTCCCAATTGGAAAGAAGTTGAGTTTCGATTCCCCGTGCCTCGAGCAACGCGAGCTTTTCCGAATGCTTGCCGATCGTCGTCACGTGAGCCCCGGTGGTGTGAAGCACTTGGCTAATCAAAAGACCGAGGCGGCCGTCCCCGAACACCACACAGTAGTCGTCCGGTTGAATGTCGACTTGTTCGAGGATCTCGAAGGCGGCGGCGAGTGGTTCCGTAAAGACCGCGGCCTCATTACTTATGCTGTCAGGTACGCGATGAAGATTTTCGACCGGTACCGCAATTCGTTCAGCGAAGGCTCCGTTGGCGTTGAGGATCCCGGTTACGCTTCGGTTTGGACAGTGGCGCTCAAGTCCGCGCAGGCATGAGTCGCATTTGAGGCATGCGTTGTTGATTTCGGCGACGACCCGCGCACCCCGCCAGTCTTCTGGCCCGGACTCCACGTGGCCAACGAATTCATGGCCCAGCACACCGCGGTAGTCCATGTAACCGCGGGTGATTTCGAGGTCGGTCGCGCATACGCCCGCAAGCGAAACCCGCACCACCGCGCGCTCCGATGCCTCGGGATCCGGTCGCTCGGTGACTCGTGCTTGCTTCCCGTTCCAGTAGAGCGCCTGCATGGTGAGTATCCTTCGAGCGGTTAGACGCTCTGGCCCCGGCTACGTCGGTAGTTGAGTAGGGCGGGAAGAATGATCAGGTTGGTGAAGACCGTGAGCACCATTCCGCCTGCCAATAGAACTCCGAGGCTCGAAAGCCCACGGTGTCCTGAAAAGGCGAGGGTGCCAAAGCTGATGGTGGTCGTGAAGGCGCTGAACAGCACTGCCCGTGCGGTTGTCGTTCCCATCAACTCGTCGGCGGCGTCTTTCAGGTTTTCGGCTCGATGCACGAGGTGGATGCCGCTGTCGACCCCGATGCCCAAGAGCAGCGGGATCACGATCACGTTGGCGAACTGAAACGGAAGGTCGAGGATCGCCATCATGGCGCATGTGAGCAGCGAACCGAGCAAAAGCGGCGCCGTGGCGAGCAGTACCGGGGCGGGCCGGCGCCAAAGGATCCAGAGCAGCAGCCAGATCACCACGATCGCGGAAACCAGCGCCTGCCGGAACGAATCGCGAATGGCTCCGGCGAACTGAACCAGGTTGATCGCTACGCCCGCTGCCTTGGGGTCGACTTCCATGACCGCACTTACGAATCGCGTAAACGATTCTTCGGTCTGCATCGTTTCCGCCGGGAAGACTTGGATGCGCGTCTTTCCCTCGTGGCTCGTCATGCGGTTAACCAAGCCCTTTGGCAGGTCCTTGGCTTCGATGCCCTGGGTGTTGATCGACTTTCGCAAACGCGAAATTTGGTCGGGCAGGTGCGAAAGCAAAATCGATTCGAGGCTCGACAGCGCGTCGTGAGGGCTTTCGTCCTGCTCGACTCTTGCAAGAAAGGTCTCCAATTGTTCGTCGAGCATGCCCATGCTTTTGGTGAGTGGCGTTGAAGCTTCGGTCGCGGCCACAGCCAGGAACGCATGAAGTTTTCGAATGGCTTCGACCTGCTCCTCGATTGGAACCGGCTCGTTCGGTGTTCCCGAGACCATGGGTGTTTCGAGCATGAAGGCGACATCTGCCAAGATCTCGAGCTTCTCTTCTTGCTCGGTGGGGATGAAGTCACTCAGGATCAGGGTCTGGCTTACCTCTTCGAGGGCGGAAAACTTTTTCGCCCGTTCGGCTGCAATGTCCAGGTTGTCCGCCACCGAATTGACGAACCATGGTGAAGCCGTGCCAGCTTGGGTGAGCAAGTCGTCAAACGCTTGCACCGACACCGTGTCCGGGTTTCGCATGTTGATCACGTTTGGGTCAAAGCGCAGATACGGAAACGCAAAGAGAGAAGCCGCGCCCATCGCGAGACCGAGGACCACGATCGCGCCGCTGTGTTTATCGAGGGGGCGCCACCATGCGTGTTTGAAACGGAACGACGCGTTTGCGACCGACTCTTGCGAAACCGTGAGCCAGGTGCTGAGCAGCGCAGGGAAAAGCGTCATGGTTTGAAACAGAATGATGAACATGCCGGCGCCGGCGATCAGCCCGAGCTCCGCGATGCCGAGGTACTGAGTCGGCACGAATACGAAGAATCCGATCGCGGTAGTAATCGAGCAAATCAGCAGTGAACTGCCGACGCCTTCCGCCGCCGTCAGCATGGCGTCTTCGTGATCGCGACCCAGGTGACGCAGGTCGCCGTAGTGCATGCCCAAGTGAATCCCGAAGTCGACGCCGAGGCCGATGAACAACACCGCGAACGCCATCGACACGATGTTGAGGTGACCGATTGCCGCGGCGGCAAATGCGCCAGTCCAGATCAAGCCGGTTAGCAGCGCGACCACGACACCGATCACAAGCGGTACCGAGCGCAGCCCGTAGTAGAGCACCACGGTGACGACGAAGAAGCAGAACACGCCACCGGCACCGATCTCCCACACGATGCCGATCATTTCTTCATAGTTGAGCGCGGGGTTGCCCGTGATGCGAACCAAGACGCCTTCTTCGGCCGTGAAATTCAACTCTTCTGACATCTCGTGAATCATCGCCATCGGGGCGGAGGCGGAGAAGACATTTTTGAAGTCGAGCACGGGGTGAACAACGATGACGCGACGGGTGACCGATTCGATCGTCGAACCCTGCAGCAACATCTCTTCCCATGAGATGGCGACCGGAAATTCAGTAAACACGGCAAGGGTTGCCGCGCCGAAGCGTTCTAGGACCGCGGGCCAGTTTTCGATACCGATCCCCTCTTCTTGCGCGACTTCAAGACCCGTGGTGATCAGCGTGGTGATGTTGGCGAGGCTCGGGTCCGCTTCGAGGGATGCGATCAGCGGCTGCACTTGCGCCATTTGGTCGGCGAAGATGTCAAGCTGATCCGGGCTTTGATAGAGCAGGCCGTTTTCTTCGAAGAAGCTGCCACCGCCAGGCATGTAGACGTCGGTGAAAAATTCGGGACGCCTTCGCATCTTGTGTGCAAGCTTGATCGCTGCCTGGCGAGAAAGTTCGGGTGTTTTGGCATCGACGACGACGAACAGTGCATTGTCGAGGTTCGGGAACTGCTTGGCGAATTCTTCGTGGTTGATGCGCGCCGGAAGTTCCTTCGAGATCAGACTGACGTTGTCAGAATTGATCTTGAGGTTTTCGATCGCGTAACCAAGCAGTGCAATGGTTGCGACAAGGATCAACAGTACGAACATGCGCGCATGTTTCATGACGAACTTCACCCAAGCCTTCATGTGCTGGGCGAGGAATGCGTCGATCTTGTCCTGGGTACTAACGAGTGGCGGCGCCGGATCGCTCAAGGCGTAACTCCGTGATTCGGTGACAATGGGGTCTCATGGGATAGGCGACCTCGCGGGCGCCCATGAGATAGCAAACCTCACCTTGGGTCGAAGAAGGATCGCTAGACGCCACGCAAACAGGCGTCTGACTGACGAGCCGTTTTAGACCGCCTGAACGGTCTTGGCATTCGCTTCGAATGCTCGAGTTCTCAAACGCAGCTCGTGCCACTCAAGCAAACTGTCCCTTCGTGAATCTGCCGACCGGTTGCGCCCAATCGATAGCGTCACTTTGCGGGATCCGACCGGCGTGTGAATGGAGATTCAATTCAGGTTGGAGTTTAAAGCCCACTCAATTGCAGCCAGACGTGCCGTGCGCAGCAGTTGTCCGCGCGTTGCATTCCACTCCACATGATCGATCGTCACTTTCCATGCCCCGCAGGGGATTGACGCCTGCTCTGTTGATCGCGCGAACAGCGCTGTGGCAAACTCGCCGACCTCATGCCGAACGACACCCCTGTTGTCTGCTTGGTCTGTGGCGACACGAGTCCGAGCCTGCGATATCAGATCACCCGGTTTCAGGTTCTCGAGTGCAGAGCCTGCAGGCAGATCTATCTCGACCCACTCGCGGACGAACAAGAGATTCACGATCTGTTCGCCGAACTCTACGCGACGGGCGGCGGGTCGGTGCCCGAACTCAAGAGTTACTACGGCTTCTGCTACGACGACAGCCCCAGCAACCCGCTCGTGCAGTTGTACGAAAGTTGGCTCGACAAGATCGAGGCCCGACATGAGACGGGCAGGATCCTCGACGTCGGTAGTGGCACGGGTCTCTTCCTCGCCATCGCAAAGCGTCGCGGCTGGGATGTCTACGGCATCGACGGCAGCGTCGAGGCAACCGACTACGCGCTAGAACACTTCGGTCTCGATCTTTGGATCGGAGAATTCGAAGACTTCAAAAGTCGTGGCGAACGTTTTGATGTCATCACGGGATGGGACATCATTGAGCATTCGAGAGATCCTGTGTCGCTACTCAAAGCGATGCGTGACTGTCTCTCACCGAATGGAAGTGTGGTGTTGTCGACGCCGGACCAACACAGCGTGCTCGATGTACTTGCGGGAGCGTTCTATCGTCTGACTGGCGGTCGTTCGACCCGCGCGCTCGAAAAGTTCTACATTGAACAGCACTTTCTTTATTTTACCGGGGCAACACTCGGCCAGGCGTTTGAGCGTGCCGGTCTTAGCGTTCATTCGATCGAACCCGAAGTGACTGACCTGCGGCGCCTTACGCTGAATCCGGTGATGCGTTTGATCCTTGTTGCCATGTTCGCTGTCGCGAAACAGACCGGGCTCGAAAATCGAATTCTCGCGATGGCGTCGCGGAATGACGCCGATCCGAGTCTCGACCGGATGGAGGCTTGATCTCATGACCGATTCGACCCTCCGAACTCTTGTCATCCTTCCCACGTATGACGAGAAGGACAACGTGACGCCATTGAGTGAAGAAATTTTGGGGTTGTCGTCCCGAATTGAGATCCTTGTGGTCGACGACGCGAGCCCTGATGGCACTGGAGACGTCGTAGAGGAGCTGGGAAAGCGAAATTCACGGATTCATCTGCTGCGGCGAAGTGGAAAGTTGGGCCTAGGCACCGCGTACCTCGCAGGTTTTCAGTACGGCCTCGACAACGGCTACGACCTCATCTTTACGATGGACGCGGATCGCAGTCACAATCCCAAATACTTGCCCGCCATGTTGGAAATGCTTGATGACATGGACATGGTGGTGGGGTCCAGGTATGTGCCGGGCGGTGGCATCGACAACTGGCAATTGCATCGTCGGTTGTTGTCGAACTTTGCAAACTTCTATACCCGCTCCGCGCTTCGCGTCACTGTGCACGACTGCACCGCCGGTTTTCGCGGGTACCGACGCGAAGTGCTCGAAACTGTGGACCCGTTCCGTGTCAAGTCATCGGGCTATTCGTTTTTGTACGAGATGGTATGGCGAGTGACGCGCGCCGGCTTTCGCATTGGCGAGGTCCCGATCGTGTTCGAACCGCGTTTCGCGGGAGCCTCGAAAATCAATTCATCGGAGATTTACATCGCCGCGTTTCGGGTGCTGATGATTGCAATCTTCCCGCCCAAGGTTCCGAAGCGGAAGGATCACTAGCGGCGGCTGGTTTACGGCTTGCGCCGCTTCATCCCCAACCAAGCTTCGCCACCGCCCTGTAATTTGTGCGTCGGTCGGTACTGGCGCTGCAGGTAGTCACTGACGTTTGGGAAGAGCACGGCGAAGGGTTCGAACTCTGGGTACATCACGGGATTATAGACGACGCATCGTGTCCCTGCGGCGTCGAGGCTTTCGATGATACGACTGCCGTCGACGTTGCCCGGGATCGTGAGGTCGTAGCGCGATGCGTTCGGGCGGTCGCTCAAGAAGTAAACGATCGGCATGTAGGGTGCGACGAAAATGGCTTCGTCCGGGCTGGCGCAGTTCTGCGCGAACGCGACGGCCTGCGGGTAAAGCTGCGCTTGTCCCGGTGTAACGTGCAGGCTTGCGCGAGGCAGATCGAGCGAAGTGTTGTTCCAACGCGCGACATCCATAGACGCGAGCACCGCGATTGCGAGCAAACATCCGACCGACGTTGCAGCGACGGCGCGAAAGGCCCGTGCTGCAGGAGCGCTGCGTGCGTGGAGTGCGTCGTCGAACCCCGCAGCCGCCAGGCTGATCAACAAGAACACCGGGGGTAGGACGAACGCGAGATGTGACCACACCGCGGACGGGAATATTCCCAAGAAGAACATGGGAGCAAAGATCACCCCGGCGCGAACACCCCGGCGCTGTGCAGCATCTTTGCTGCGGACGCCGAAAAACCAAACTGCGGGTGCGAGGAGTAGCGCGGCAACCGGGATGCCATACGAGAGCCGAATCGCAGCACCTTGAAGCGCCGCATTTACAGGACTTCCCAAGATGGCTTCGCCGTGAATCAGCTTGTTGAAAACGTAGGGTGGCGAATACAGGAAGGTGAAGCGTCCGTCGCCCTGCGGATGTGAACCCAAGATGGGCGGGATGGGGTTGTTGAACGACTCCATCTGATCGCCACCAATTTGAATCACGGTGGATTGGACGAAATCGCCGAGTGTCCCGGTGAATATGAAATAGGTCGCAACGCCGAGTGTTACTGCGAGCCCTGCGGCCGCAACGGGCAATAGAATGGTTGGCCAGGATTGAGCTGCCAACGTGCTGTCGCGACGGTTTGCGAGTAGGCCCAACAGCAACGCCGCAAAGGTGAAAGCGCCGAAGTTCTGTTTGCAGAACACGGTGAGTGCCAGGCTCGCGCCCAGCGCGATCGCCACATTGCGACTGCCTTCTTCGAGATACCGCAGAAGCAGATAGAAGGACGTCATTGCGAGCGCGAGGGCGAGGGACGAATAGTTGAACATCGCGAGCACGGGAAAACTGATGGGAACGACGGCGATGTAGAGCAGCGGCGGGGCGAGTGCCCAGCCGCGCAACATCATGCGCGCACCGGCCAACCACAAACACACCGCGATCGCCCCATTGGTCGCGACTTCGGCGTAGCGCGTGACGATCAAGTCGTTGCCGAAGACGTTGAAGAGCAGGGCCGTGAGGTGATAGATCCCGGGAAAGATGCCGGTGTGGAGGTCGCGGTAGAGAAGCTTGCCGTCTTGGAGCCCCATTGCGAGCGCGGCAAGATGCCCCTCGTCCATTGGGACGATCGAGCGGTCAAAGGTTGCAAGCTGACTCAAAACCGCGACCGCGAAAATGGCCAGGCCGACCACACCGGTCGTGTTGCCCGAGCGATCGTCGAGCACACTGGGTGGGTTTGATGTCGAGTCTTGCGAGCTGCTCTTGGTCAACGCGCTTCCCTTCGCAGAGGAGCTTAGCTGTAGGTTGGCAAGCTCCGCATCGAAGAGATGGTGTGGGGGTGGAACCAATGGCGTTTGGGCGGCCGCGAACTGATCGCGTAAACTCAGACGGTCGCGCGGAAACGATCGCGGCAAAGTTGGTTGGAGGTCGCCTCAACATGACCCTTGGGCGGGTGTCCTTAGCATTGATCGTGGCTACTTCCGTCGCCTGCGGGCTGATTGCGGGCTATTTGCTTGCGCCGTCGCCGCCGGTTGAAGCGCAGCGGGTGGCAGACGTGCAGGAGCGTCAACGCGAAGCGGTGGCACAAAACGAACCCAACTCCTCGGCTGGGACCCCGCCGGCCGACTATTTTGCACTCGAACGAAAGCTCGAGGAAGAGCGAGCGCTTCGCGAAGCCCTTGAAGCCAAGCTCGCGCGCGCGCTGGCAGGTCGATCGGGCCCGGTGGCGATCGATCGCCCTGCGGATCGCAGTCGTGGCGTGGTTGCGCGCGGTGAAAACGTTTTGACGCCCAAGCCTCGAACACCCATTGGTCGACACGCCAAGCAGCCGAAAAAACCCGAGGAATGGTTCAATCGCGCAGCCCTGGTTGAATCGGGCCTTTCGAGTTCCGAAATCCAAGAAATCGAAACGCGCTGGGAACAGTACGAAATGGAGAAGCTCTATCTCACCGACGAAGCGAGGAGGGACGGCACCGCACAGTCGAAGCAGTTCTACGAACAACTCGCAGAGATCAACCGACAGATTCGCGACGACTTGGGGAACGATTCCTATGACGCGTTCCTGTTCGCCACCGGGAAACACAATCGCGTGGTTTTGAAACAGGTGATCGCGAACTCGCCTGCAGGCTATGCGGGACTTCGGGCCGGAGACGTTGTGGTTCGTTACGGGGGCGAGCGCGTCTTTCATCCGGGCGACTTCAAGAACGCGACGAGTCGCGGTGACTCGGGCGCGGCTACGTCGCTAGACGTGTGGCGGGACGGCGAAGTCTTGCAGTTCAGTGTTGGGCGCGGACCTCTTGGGGTGCAGCTGCAGCCCAAGGTAGCTGCGCCAGACCGAAGCCTTTAGCAGCCTGCTACGGCATCACTCGCTCGTCGTTGCACTCTTGCGACAGATGGCGAGCAGGTCGATGTCGCTGGGGTCCGCCGAAGCGATCGGGAAATCTTGGATCGTTGCTTCGGGCATGCCCGCGTCACTGTCCTGGATGCCACGTCGCACGAGCAACGCCCCCTTGGCGAACAACCAAGTGATCCACGACGCCGGAAGCAGATTGCGCAGTCCTAAAGGATCGATGCGCATGATCTTGGCGATCCGCTCCAGGCGCGCGTCGAAGTAGGGCTTCACGTTTTCCGACATCCCGACGCCGTTCATTTCAACGGCGTCGAAGTAGGGCGCGAGGCATGCGCGCAATTCTTCTGCTTCGTATTCGTGCACGTGAAACGGGTTGATCTTGTCCGAGGTGTGCACGTTGGGCGTCGTGATGATCGCCATACCGCCAGGCGCGAGCAGCCTGTAAATCGATTCGAGATAGACGTGGGGATCTTCCAAATGTTCGATCACCTGAAAGCTGATGATCAAATGAAAGGAGTCCAACACCAAGGGGTTCCCTCGCAAGTCCGCGCGTACCCAGTCGATGTTGTCGCGAAGGTTTGCGGAATCCGGCGCAATGCGATCGAGGCCCACAACGCGCGGGAGCGAGTCGGCGAGTTCGGCTGTGCCGTAACCCGAGCCGCAGCCGAGGTCGAGCAAGCGCTTGGACGAGTCTGCACAGCTGAGCGCGTAGAGGTAGGGCGCGCGGTGCCGGGCAAGGTCGACGCCAAATAGCGAACTCCCGGCGTGGAGTCGTTCCCCTGTGAAGGTCACTTGACTCACGACTGCTCCCCCGACCGTCTTGCTGTGCCCCGTTGATTCATGTGCTCTCTTATCGGTCGTTCGTCGCGCAGTTTAAAGGTCTTCGTGATCGGATTGCGCCGCGTCACCCTTGGCTGCCGCGTAGGCTTCACGGGTGAACTCTCGCGCAAATGCCACCCCAATGAGAGACCGGACGATGATCATGCCACCTGCGAGGGTGATGCTACAAGCAAGCAAGGTTTCCGCGGAGCCGTAGGCGCCAAAGAATTCGACCATGGCGACTTGTCCGGGTCCGATCCCCGCCACCGCGGGCAGCATCGAAACCATCACCACCCCTGAAAAATTGACCAATAGGGCACCGAGTGGAACTTCAACTCCGAATGCATGAAACGCCGCCCATCCCATCATCTGGAAAACCAGCACGAAGGTGAAGCGGAGAACGGCGAGTTCGATGAGGTCGCGCGTGGGGGCTTGGCGCGGCGCGCGGAAAATTTCGAGATCCCGCAGGCGGTCGAAGGGACCGAGCGAAAACGGCGCACGGAGGAGCGCGAGCCCACCGACGATCACCGCGATCAACAGCACGATTATTCCGAACTGAAGTTCAACACCGGTTTCGGATACAAGCGCTGCGCCGATGGCGACCAGCGAAAGCACCATGCCGAGGTCGAACATCATGATCATCATCACGCTACCGGCCGCTTCGGCAAGTCCGACCCCCGCTCGGCGGCGGAGCAACACGGTGAGGGTTGCGGCGCCGAGCGCGTAGTGGACGATCGCGAGCAAGTAGCTGGCCGCTTTGACCCGCGCTGCGATGAGCAGCGTGAAGTCGCTGCGCGTTCGGTGAAGTACGCGACGAAGGGTGATGGCTTCGAGCAGCAGCGTTATGGCACCGAAGGCGATCAGCGAGGGGGCGAGGATCATCGCCGCTTCGGGCGTGATCTCCGCCACGACGGCGCGGAAGTCGATCGTGGCACCGAGGTAGCCTGCAGCGACCAAGCTGATGGCGATGGGGAGGCCCCATTTGATCAATGGATGGGTTCGCGATTCGGTTGTGTTCGGTTCGTCGGCCGTCATCGCTTGTTCAGTTCCCTGCTCGTGCGTCGTCAATGGCTGCGGCCATTTCGGTGGCGGCGCGATCCCAGTCAAAGGTCTTCGACCATGCGAGGGCGCGGGTAGACATTTCTGTGGCGAGGGCATCGTCTTCGAGAAGTTCACCGATGCGGTCTCGGAAACCTTCGACGTTGCGGTGCTCGACGAGGTAACCGGTCTCGCCGTCGCGCACCGAATCCCGCAAGCCGTCGGCGTTGGTGGCAACCACGGGCGTGCCGAGTGCGTTGCTCTCGATAATCGTGAGCCCCCAACCTTCTTTTTCAGACGGACAAACGCATACCCGAGTCTCGGCGATCAACTGGTCTCGCTCTTCGTTGCTAATGAAGCCGGTGAAGTGGGTGCGGTCGTCGATGCCAAGTTCTTTGGCGAGGACTTCGAGAGACTCGCGGGCGACACCCTTCCCGATCACATAAATCTCGAGATCAGGAAAGCGCGAAGTGAGTGCAGCGCAAGCACGAAGCATGATGTCGACGTTCTTGTAGACCTCGAGACGGCCGACGTACGAGACCCGCATCTTGCATGGTGTTTCGGTGTCGGCCACGACTTCGGTGGGTTCGATGCCGCAGTGGCTTACGCGCACCCAGTCTGCGTCGACACCGCGTTTGATCAAGTCGGCCTCGCTGCTTTCAGAGATTGCGACGAAGGGCAGCCGCTTGTAAAGAGAAGGAATCAGAAGTTCGGTCGACCATACCGCCGCAGCGACCGGCCACGGAACTTGTTGAAATGCAACTTCACCAAACAAGTGATGACAGATCGCAAGTACCGGTACAGCGGAATAGACCGGCGAGTAGAAGGGGACCTTGTTGAGACATTCGACGACGACGTCGAAGTTGCCTTTGCGCGTTTCACGAAAAGTCGTGTACGCCACGCGGGGGTAGTACGTTGGGATCCCGCCCAGGCGCCATACCCGCATGCCGTCGATCTCGTCGACCGCGGCCCCGTCACGAAAGCCTGATGCGGCGAGGGTGATTTCATACCCTTGCGCGGCGAGGCGACGGAAGATCTCGGCGACATGGATTTCTGCACCGCCCGCTTTGGGGTGTTGTGGATCGCGCTCGTTCAGCACGAGCACCCGGCACGGCGAGCTCACAGTCGTCGAGTCCTAAATGCGGCCAAGCGCATCAGATATGCGCAGCCACCAAACCATCCACAGCGCTTCAAAGGCAATGCCGAGACTAAGTTTGGACTCTCCGCGGGTACGGTCGACGAAAAAGAAGGGAAGTTCCTTTATGCGCGCGCCGTATTTGTTGAAGCGGTAATTCATTTCGATCTGGAACGCATAACCGTCGGACTGCATGTGCTCGAAGCCGATTTTTTCGAGGAGTTCGCGACGGATGCAGCGGAAACCGCCCGTCGCGTCGGTGGTCGACAGTCGCGTGACGAAGCGCGCGTAGACGTTGCTGAAGTAGCTGATCAAGATACGTTCGATCGGCCAGTTCACCACGGTGATGCCGTTGATGTAGCGAGAGCCCATGACGATGTCGTGGTCTTCGATTTCGACGAGCATCTCCTTGATGGTGGCCGGCGGATGCGAAAAGTCGGCGTCCATCTGGAGCACGATGTCAGCTTCTAGGCGAAGCGCTTCGGCAAGACCAGCGCGATAGGCGGCGCCAAGCCCCACCTTTTCTGAGCGATGCAGGACATGGACGCGCCCGGTCTGCTCGCGTAGGTCGTCCGCGACCTTGCCCGTGCCGTCTGGAGAGTTGTCGTCTACCACAAGGATTTCGATCCGATCGTCCTGTGCAAGCACTTCGGAAACGATCAGCGGAAGATTCTCCACCTCGTTATAGGTGGGGATGATGACGATGACGCGGGACATTTGGGGCTCCTTACAGCGTAGATAGCTTAGTCGAATCGCTCCCTAATGCACGAACACAGCCTCTCTCCCGTGTTGCGACGGACCCGCATTGAGGTTGCGTACGCGTGTGAGGGCATTGCCGCTGGGCGATGTTGTTCGGGCTTTAAGTCGGTGGTTGTCCGCTACGCTTCTCTACCCAACGCACTCATGGAGCACTTGTCAGCCCGCGTTGATTTGTGTCGATTCAAGTCGATTCACGTGGACGACGAACGGCGTGAGCGCTCGAATGTCAAATACGACGGCGGATTCGTGGCAACACCAAACAACAGTCGGGACGATCAAGGCGCACTCCATCACGTGAGCCACGCGCCACCCCGCATGGCGTTGCTCGTCGCTGCGGCCGGTGCTGCATTTGTGCTCGCGCTCACGTTCTATCTCGCATTCGCGCCGACGTTCACCAACGACTTTTGGTTTCACCTGAAGATGGGCGAGGTCTATTGGATGCTGGGTCCATGGCCGCTCGCTGACCCCATGCTCCACACGGCACTCCCCGAAGCGCCGATCCAACACGAGTGGTTGTTTGGCGTAGCGATCTATCTCATTCAGTCGCTCACCGGTTTCTTTGGAGTTCGCGTTTTGCACCTTCTTGCCGTGATGGCGATCCTGGGGCTTGTGTTTCAGAGCGCGCGACGCGCCACTGACAACGCACTCCTCGCATGCTGCGTGACGACGCTCTTTAGCGTGCTCGCTTGGACGCGTTTGTTCCAGATGCGTCCGGACCTCGTCACGATTTTGGCGACACTCGCGACTTACGTTCTCTTGATGGAGCGCTATCGCGTGCCGACGGCCCGACGACTCGCGGCCTTTGGCGCGTTGATGCTCTTCTGGGCGAACGCACATTCGCTCTTTGCACTCGCGCCGTTGCTCCTCTTTGCCGTGGTTCTCGGACTCGGTGTGCGAGCGCTTGTCGCTGTAATCATTTTCGAGGGCTCCGAAAAGGAAAGCACTCTTCAATCGGCGAGAAGCATCGCCGGGGCCCTTACCTTCGCGATCGTGCTCGCGGTCGTGGTTTCTGTTGCGAACCCGCGTGGCATCGAACAGCACTTCACGTTCTTTACTTCGTCGAGTGATGCCGCGATTTGGGCAGTAAAAGACGAGTGGTCGCACTTCGACCCGTTTGATGTTGCGAACCACCCGGGGTCGGTGAGTCCTTTGCTCTGGACCGTGATGAACGCCGTGATCGTGGCGTTCGGTTTCACTGTTCTCGCTGGTATTGTTTCAGTGGGCAAACGGCGCACCAACACCCTCGACGTGTTCAACCCCGCGACCTTTGCCCTCGGTGCCGCTTCGATCGTTGCGATCCTGGTTTCCGTTCGCTTCCTATGGATGGGCGTGTTCCCACTTCTGTTCGTCGCCCAAGCGATCGTGCGTTCTGAGCTGCGAACTGACACCCGCGAAATTGTTTCGTGGGTGTTGGCGCTGACGACGCTCGTCGTTTCGATTCAGTTCTATCGGGTCGGAGGTTTTGCGACGACTGCGGCGCGTTTGCCGGAGAGCATCTCGGATTACATCCAAACCCCATACCTTTCTCGCAAGTATCACGTCGAAGGCGTTCAATTCCTCCGAGACACGGGGGTCGAGGGCCGGCTCTTCAATAGTTATGGCATGGGGGGCTTCCTTGGCTACTGGCTGTCACCCAAGCTCACAACATTTATCGACAGTCGAACCGAGCACTACTTGCCCCAGGTCATGAAGGAGTACTCGCGCGTTTCGGCGATGCGCGAACTTGGCGGACGCCGAACCTTCCTCGACATTTTGGACCGCCGCGAAGTCGACTTCTTTTTTGGAGTCGGCATGCCCAAGGGCTTGATGAAGCGGTCCCGCGCGAGTGAAAACACCACCGGACATCTCGAGGGAATCGCCGGCTGGGTTGTCGTGTCGCGCTCAATCTATCATGCGATCTACTTGCGCGACCTGCCGCGCAACGAAGCGAACTTCGAAAGAATCGAGAAGTACTACGCTGCGGCTGGGATCCCGTTTCGTCGTGATCTCGGATTCGATGCCGCCGCCGCAATCCATACGGACTTGGACTGGTCAGTCGATCACGCGTTGCTCACCCCCGACCACGCAAAGAAGATCGCGGTGCGTAATAGTGCGGCTCGAGGGATGAAGGCCGGTGGCCTCGATGCGCTCGCATGGACCTACGTACTAAGTGGTTCCTACGACGCCGTGCTGGAAGTCGAACGCGAACTCGCAGAAGTACGCCCGGTTTCGAAGACGAGCTTACGGCGGGCAATCTACGCGTCGTTAAAACTCGAAAAAATCGCAATCGCCAAACAGCGTGCCGCCGCTCTGGTTGCGATGTCGTCGAACGACACCGATTCGCTGATTTTCCAGCAACTCGTGACTGCGTTTTCAGAAACGGCTTCGTTGCCGAGTGACCCGAGAAATCGCGGCGCCCGGTCAGTTGCGCTTGCACGTGTGGTTCAGCGCGTGCCCTTGCTCAGTCAATTCGAAGCCGCATTGCTCGAGCGAAACTTACCTGGAGAACCCCGAGTCGATGCGAATGACTCGAGAAGCCACTAGCCGCACAGCAAGGTTTCGCAACGCAGTGATCGACGCAAAGACGTGTGCGATGCGACGGGAGGGGTTCTTCCGCAGCCTGCTAGACCCCAGCGTTAGTTTTCGCGAACGAACGTCGTGCGCCCGCCGACCACGGTGCGATCCACCTTGATGTCGCGAATTCGCGTGGGGTGCTCGATCGGATTTTCTGCGAGAACCACCAGGTCAGCGAACTTTCCAGTTTCGATTGAGCCGCGATTGTCCTCTTGAAAGATCTGCCACGCGGCATCGATGGTGACCGCTCGCAATGCTTCCATGACTCCGATGCGTTCTGCGGGGCCGATCACCTTGCCGGAGGTCGACAGACGATTGACGGCAGACCACACGAGCAGCGTCGGTTGCATCGGGACAACCGGGGAGTCGAGGTGAATCGAAAACGGCACTTCCTTCTTGAGTGCCGTCGCCGCGGGGCTCATCCGCGCGGCTCGTTCCGGGCCCATGAAGATGTCGCGGTGCCGATCCCCCCAGTAGTAAGTGTGCGCAACAAAGAAACTGGGCGTGATGCCGAGTTGCTTCATGCGGTCGAGTTGATCGTCGCGGGCCATCTGGGCGTGGATCACAATCAAACGCGGATCGTCTCGCTTGTGCTTGCTTTGAGCGCCTTCGACCGCATAAATGATGTCGTCGATCGCGGCGTCACCATTGCCGTGTATCGCCATCTGAAGATCGGCACTGTGAAGCGTCGAAACCAACTCGGCGAGATCTTCTCGCTTGAGGGTTGGATAACCGCGGTAGTCAACATCACCTTCGAACGGCACGTGATAGGGCTCGGATAGATATCCCGTGTAACCCTGGATGGAACCGTCACCCACAATCTTGATCGCGCCCAAATTGAAGTAGTCGCCCTGATAGGAAGACGGATCCATCTCGCCGCTCACAATCTTTCGGCCGACGTCGGCGTCGCCAAAGAGTTCTAGGCGAAATGGGATCTTGCCCAGTATGTGGGCCAGATAAAGACCGTCGATGATGAGTTCGTTCGAGAGCCCGCTCTGCGCGGTTGTCACTCCTACGGAGCTGTATTCCGCAGCCGCGTGATCAATCATTTCGAGCAAGCCGCTCGCGCCGATGTTCATGGCCTTTTCAGACAGAGGTCGCGCGGCGGTTTCTTCGAGGACGCCTGAAGGGTGCCCATCCTCTTCGCGTCGAATGATTCCACCCTGTGGGTCGGGAGTCTCTGCGGTGATCCCCGCGAGTTCGAGGGCTTTGGTGTTTGCGACCGAAAGATGACCCGAAACATGAGACGCGACGATCGGATGCTCGGTCGAAGCGCGGTCGAGATCATGTCGGGTCGGGTGTCGTTTTTCGGCGACGAGGGTGTCGTCGTAAGCAAGCCCCATGATCCATTCGCCTTTGGGCTTGTCCGCCGCGTAAGTGCGAAGTTTTTCGACGATCTGTTCGATCGATTCGATCTCGCCAATGGGTGGGCTGTTGAGGTCCACAGCCTGGGTGACGAGCCCGGTTCCGGGGAAGTGACCATGGGCGTCGATGAACCCTGGTATCAACGTCCGCCCACCAATGTCATGAACCTCGGTTCCAGATGTAATCATCGCCTCGATCTCCGCGCGCGTTCCCACCGCGGTGATTCGTTCGTCCTCGATGAAAATCGCCTCTGCGACTTCGTTGGTCCTATTCATCGTGAGCACGTTGGCATTCACGAATGCCTGGCTCGCTGGCGGCGACGGTCGACGCGTAAGCATCGCGAACGCGATCCCCAACCCAACGATCACGATCAACAGCGCGAACCCGATTTTCTTCAACACGGGGAAGGGACTCCTTTGGTGCTCGATACTCTGGAGGCACAGAAATTTGTGCGATCAGCATAGCGCCAGGTTCGATTGTCGATCATCTTCAAATCCATGATCCTGCGAAGCCTGACGATCGAGGACGAAACCGACGCGGTTCGCGCCCACGCGCTTTTGGCCCCCGAGGAATTCCCGTTCCTTTTTGACTTTGAGCCCGGCGATGATTTCGTCGCGTACGTGGCGAGGGTCGACGCGTTTAACGCTGGAGGCCAGTTTTCAAAAGGGGGTGTCCCCGGAGCGTTCCTCATCGCCGTGATCGAACGAGCGGGGGGGCACTTTGACAAGCGTGTTGATGGCGATGGATCGGGTCCGAAGCGTTACTACTGGTTCGAAACTTCGAACCTGGGGGCGACTGCCTCGAGTTAGATCAACGGCTCATCCAATCAACTCGCCGTCACATCGAACCGCGACTGCAAACGAATGTCCCTCGACGAAGCCCCGACTCGCACTTCGAACGAGCCGGGGTCGACTGTCCACTCGGAGGAGTCCGGGTCGTAGAACGACATGGCTCGCGCGTCCAACTCAAACCGGACGACTTGTGAGGCACCGGGATCAAGCTCGATCTTTTCAAACGCGCGCAGCTCTTGCTCCGGGCGCGGGAGCCGGCACTCATCGTCGTGGACGTAGACCTGCACGACTTCGCTCGCTCTTCGCTCACCAACGTTCGTCACTTCGACTTCGAGTGAAAGCGATTCGCCAACCGCAAGGCTCTCGCGATCAAGCTTTAGATTTCGGTAGTCGAACGCACCGTAGGAAAGCCCGTGTCCAAATGCGAAGCGGGGTTCCACGTCGTTGGTGTCGTAGTGGCGGTAACCCACAAGCAAGTCTTCGCCGTAGTGGACCTCGCCGTCTTCTCCCGGGTAAAACTTCAAGGCGGGGTTGTCTTCGTAGCGACGTGGGATCGTGGTTGGAAGCCGACCGCCGGGTGACGCGTCGCCAAAGATGACGTCTGCGATCGCGTGCCCCATCTCCTGGCCGGGGTACCAAACCTGCATGATCGCCGGGGCTTGTTCTTCCCAGTCCATGTCGATCGGGGAGCCTGCGTTGATCACCACTGCGGTACGCGGGTTCGCCGCACAAACGCGTTCAATGAGTTCGGCCTGTCGTCCCGGCAGCGCCATGTCGATGCGGTCGCGACCTTCGGATTCCCATTCGGGGTTGAGTCCAACGACGATCACCGCGCAGTCCGCTTCGCTCGCCGCCGCGATCGCGCGTTCCATCATGTCGTCCGGTTCAGGGACGAGGCAACCACACGTGAAACCGATCATCCCCGGAGCGCCTGCACAGCTGTACTCGATAGTGAGTTCGTGTCGGGAGCCGCCTTCGAGCGAGATCGCGTACTCAATTTCGGTTGTCCCGCCGCCATAGAATGCATCGCCCTTGGTCTGCGACGTCCAGTTGTCGAGCACACAAGCGCCATCGATGATGAGCCGACTCAAACCGCTACTCCGCAGGGTGAAGCGGTACTCGCCGCTTTCGGGTGCGATGAACACGCCGGTCATGCGCGCCGAAAATGAAGCGAAGTCGACATTCGGATCGAAACCGTTCATCCAAACGCAGTCGGCACGACGCCTTGCCTGGGTTGTGATCGGGGTTCCTTCGAGTTCGAGCCCGGCGAAGATTTCGGTCATGAGCGTTGGCGTTTTGTCGTCCGCGCCGAGTTCAATCCATCGGGTGTCGAGAGTGGGGATGTCTCCGCGGTGATTCGAGCAGCCGCGCTCGTGCAGGACGCGTACGCCTTCGCCGGCCCGCGCCTGCAAGCCTGCGAGAGGCGTCACGGTTCGGTGCGGCGCCACGTATGCGCTCCCTCCGCCTTGCATCATCGCGACTGCGGCATTAGGACCGATCACTGCAATGCTTTCAATCTGCGAAGCGTCGAAGGGAAGCGTCGCGCTTTCGTTTCGAAGCAACACGGTGGCTTCAACTGCTGCGGTCCGTGCGAGGGCGCGGTCTTCGGGGAGGTCGTTCGCGACTTCGACGTCCGGCACCGGGCCGTCGAGGAGACCCGCGCGTTCGTGGATCTCAAGCACGCGACTCACCATCTGGTCCAGGGTCGCGAGACTCACATCACCTTGTTCGACCGCGTCACTGAGCTTCTCGCCCCAATGACGAACCGGGCCGGGCATTTCGAGGTCGAGGCCTGCGTTCGCGGAAGCCGCGGTGCTCTGGGTGCCGAACCAGTCGGAGATCACAAAGCCGTCGAAGCCCCATTCGTCGCGCAAGATCTCGGTGAGGAGTCGGGGATGTTCGGCGCAGTACGTTCCGCCCACGCGGTTGTAACCCGACATCACCGACCAAGGTTGCGCTTCTTTGACCGCCGCTTCGAAGGGGAGCAAGTAAATTTCTCGAAGCGCGCGCTCGCTCAGTTCACTGCTGATCGTGTGGCGCTCAAATTCAGAATCGTTGCAGGCAAAGTGTTTGAGCGTGGCGCCGACGCCTTGGCTCTGAACTCCGCGCACGAACGCAACCGCGGTACGCGCAGAAAGATGGGGATCTTCCGAATAACATTCGAAGTTGCGCCCGGCGAGCGGGCTGCGATGAATGTTGATTGTTGGGGCAAGCAGGAGCCGCGCCGCTTTGCTGCGCGCCTCGCGGCCAAGGGCTGCGCCAATTTGTTCCACCAAGGTCGGGTTGAAGCTCGCTCCGAGCGCCGTGCCGCAAGGGAAGCAGGCCGAAGTGGTGAAGCCTTCGAAGTGCCGACCGCGCGCACCGTTGGGGCCGTCGCTGACCTTGAGGGCTCCGATCCCGAGTCGCTCAACTGCGTGGTTGTTCCACATATCTCGGCCGCTCACGAGGCCGATCTTTTCGTTGAGTTCGAGAGCGCTTACGAGCTTTTCGACGCGTTGGCTCATCGTGGTTCTCCGTGGTCCTCGGTGGTTCTTCGTGAAATCGACCTGTGACTAGCCGAAATATTGATCCGCGAAGCGGCGCACGCCGTCGACCGCGTCGCGTGTCCCCGCAAAGGGACGAACGATCAGGTCGGTGACGCCGGCGTCTTCGAACTGCGTGAGTTCTTCCCGACGGGTCACGGTACCGCCCGTGATGAACCGAAAAGCCTGGCCGTCCGTTCCAAATTCGCGTCGTAGGGAGTCGAGTTCTTCGATTCGCTCGCGCGCGGTTTCCGGAGTGTCCAACATCCCGATCCAACCATCGCCCATGCGCGCGGCTCGTCGCAGTGCGGGTTTTGATTCGCCGCCAATCAAGATGGGGGGGTGTGGGCTCTGCGTGGGCTTGGGTTCGAACATGACTTCTTCGAACCGATAGAACTCGCCTCTGTGGGTAATCGTTTCTTCTGTGAAGAGCCGGCGACAGATGGACAGCGCCTCATCGAGGCGCCGTCCTCGGGTCGAAAAGTCCATGCCCGTGGCGTCCCATTCGGTTCGCAGCCAACCGGCGCCTACCCCCACGTCGGCGCGCCCATTGGAAACAGCGTCGAGGGTGACGATCGCCCGGGCCGCAACAAACGGATGGCGCAGGCCCAGTAGATAGACGTTGGTGCCGAGGCGAATGCGCTCGGTTCGACCCGCGAGATACGAGAGCATCGCGAACACATCAAAAACCGGAGTCGACGGAGGCACGGGCGGTGTGTTTTCGCCGGGATGAGGCGAGCCCGTCATGGTCGTGGGAAAAACGAGATGTTCGGGCATCCAGGCCGTCGAATACCCGAGCTGGTCTGCTTCGATCGCGAGTTCTTCGAATACACGCGGGTGCAACATGCCTAGCGCGACGCCGATCTTCACGAAATTCTCGCTTTCAATTCGGGCATGGCTGCGTGCTCGGCTCCAAATTCCACGTGCGGCCCGCACACGCTAACGAACCGCTCCGGCGCAAACCCGCGACGCTGAAATTCAAATCACCCATACCCCCGTGGGGGTCCGAGGGCAGCGGCTGGGCTGTGTGAAGAAATCGCTGCAATTGATGCGGCTTTATGCTCACATTTGCACGGGTGGGCGTATTTGGGCCCGGCGTGGAGCTATGATTTTGGTCTTGGCGGGATCTCCAGAAAATTGTTGGAGATGACGATCAAAACCATGACGTGGAGATAACTTGATGGCAGCAGCGCCCCGCAAGATCCGCTTGGACGGCAGTCTGCACCCAGACTTCCAAAACGTCGCAAACCTATTCGAGGGAATCCTCGAACGCCAAGCCGGCGGGTCGGCACTCGCGGTCTACCATCACGGTGAGTGCGTCGTTGATCTCTGGGGTGGCGATCTCGACAGTCATGGCACGCCTTGGAAGCGCGACACCATGGCGACGAGCTTTTCCACCACAAAGGGCGTGACGTCAACTCTGATTCACATCATGGCCGATCGAGGCCTGATCAATTACGACGCAAAAGTGGCGGAGTACTGGCCCGAATTTGCGCAGTGCGGCAAAGACAGCATCACGGTGCGCCAGGTCCTAACCCACCAAGCGGGCCTTTATCACATCCGGCAGATGATCGATGACGCAGCGCGTATGAACGACTGGGACCACATGGTGGCCGCGATCGAACGCGCGGAGCCTGCCCACATCCCCGGTGATCGCACGGGATACCACGGTTTCACCTACGGGTTCTTGGCCGGAGAAATACTGCAGCGCGTCACAGGCAAGCGCTTTTCGGATCTGGTGCAGAGCGAGATCGTTGAGCCTCTTGGGCTCGACGGCATGTACATCGGGGCACCCGAATCGGAACTCCACCGAGCGGCCGAGTTGATCTGGTCAAAGCCGAGCAAGGCGGTTCGGGGGATGCGCGACGGAGCGGTTCCGGGTTGGCTCGAAGATGCGGGCGCCAAGGCGTCTTCAATCGTGAGTCACGGTCTGGGCACGATCGGCTTCGATCTTGATATCGGGAGCATTATGGATGCCCTCGCGCCCCCGAAGATCGCCCAATTTGAATTCGACGGCGCCGAAACCATGAAGGCCTCGATCCCCGCCGCAAACGGCCTGTTCACTGCTCGCTCGCTCGCGCGGATGTACGGCGCTCTGGCGCGGGGCGGCGAAATAGACGGGACGCGACTGCTGTCCCGTACAGCACTGCGGCGCGCAATCGAACCCCAGGCGGAAGCCGAAGGTCGTTCGGTGCTTCCGATCGATATGGGTTGGCGGCTCGGATACCACAGCGTGCCCACCACCCAGGGCATCCCGAAGAAAGCGTTCGGCCACTTCGGTTTCGGCGGCTCTGGTGCTTGGGCAGACCCAACCCGCGAGCTTTCGGTGGCCCTCACCGTCAACTGCGGCACGGGAACACCCTTCGGTGACCTACGGATCGTGCGTCTCGGCGGTGCGGCGCTCGCGACTGCGCGAAAGCGAGACGGCAAATATGTTTCGCCCGTCGCGCGCGTCGTAGAAGAGCAGTGGAACAAGACGCTCAGCTGGTTTGATCGTTCGAACCTGTCGTCTTCCTACTAGCCGACCGCACCTGCTTCGCGCAGAGCTTTGATTTCGTCGCCGCCGAAGCCCGACTCGGTCAAGATTTCGTCGGTGTGTTCGCCTGCACTCGGCGGCAGGCGTTCGATTTCTGAATCGGTTCGGCTGAAGCGAGGGCAAGGGCGCGGTTGGCCCACGCCGTTGATTTCGATGAACGTTCCGCGCGCGGTGTTGTGTGGGTGCTCGCGCGATTCGGCGATCGAAAGCACCGGGGCGAAGCAGACGTCCGTGCCTTCCAGAAGCGCGCACCAATCGTCGCGGGTTCGTTCGAGGAAGAGTGCTGCGACGCGCTCCTTGAGTTCAGGCCATTTGGCCTGGTCCATCTGGGGAAACTCGGCCGGATCGAGTTCGAGCTTCTGCAAAAGCAGTGCGTAGAACTGAGGTTCGAACGAGCCAATTGAAATCCACTTCCCGTCCTTGGTCTCGTAAGCGTCGTAGAAGTGCGCGCCACTGTCGAGCATGTTGGTGCCGCGCTCTTCGTTCTGGAAGCCAAGCTGTTGGGTCGCATGAAAGATCGTCATCAGCGCGGCCGCACCATCGACCATCGCCGCGTCAACGACCTGGCCTTTGCCCGATTGATGCCGTTCGAGCAACGCACACACGATGCCATATGCCAGGATCAAACCCCCACCCCCGAAGTCGCCGACTAGGTTCAGCGGGATGGTCGGGGGTTGTCCTTTGCGTCCGATCGGGTCGAGGGCGCCCGCCAGCGCGATGTAGTTGATGTCGTGGCCGGCGGCGTTTGCCAGCGGCCCCGTTTGTCCCCACCCCGTCATGCGCCCATAGACAAGACGTGGGTTTCGTTCGAGGCAGATGTCCGGGCCGAGGCCCAGGCGCTCCATCACCCCGGGCCGAAAGCCTTCGAGCAGTGCGTCGCTTGTTTCTACTAAGCGCAACAGTGCTGCGACGCCATCTTCGTTTTTCAGGTCCATTGCAATGCTTCGGCGTCCGCGACCGAGCAAGTCCATCGAAGGGTTGGGCCACATGCCTGGGCCCGGCCGTTCGACGCGAATCACTTCGGCGCCCATGTCGGCCAACATCATTGCGCCGAAGGGGCCGGGGCCGATGCCGGCGATTTCAAGAATGCGATAACCCGCGAGAGGTCCTGCCATGGAGTTTTCCTTTCATTACCTTACGCGGCCAAGGAGGCGCGTTTTCGGTGGCGATACATTACGACAAAACTTCGAGCGAGATCCCCGAACACGTCGTCGTGATCACAATTGATCGGCCCGAAACGAAGAACGCCCTCGATCTCTATCACTTCCGCGATCTCGCCGCTGCTTGGCGCGATTTCAAGAACGACGACGATCTTTGGGTCGCAATTGTTACCGGTATCGATCGCAATTTCATGGCGGGCGCGGACCTCAAGACCTTCATCCCCCAAGTGACCCAACTGCAGAAGGCCATCTCCGCCGGCGAGGTCACCGAAATTGACGGCTGCCGCCTGAGTGATGCGACGTATGCAGTGCTTCGCGGTTCGACGATCTACAAACCGATTATCGCTGCGGTCAACGGCCCGTGCGTTGCCGGTGGGATGGAAATGCTCGGCGGTGTCGACATTCGCCTCGCCACACCGAACGCGAGTTTCGGCGTGATGGAACCCAAGCGAGGATTGTTTGCGGGCGGCGGCACGACGGTACGCTTGCCCCGGCAGCTCGCGTTCCCGGCTGCGATGGAGTTCTTGTTGACCGCCGAACGATTTCCCGCTGAACGTGCATTGGAGCTTGGTTTGTTAAATGAGATCGTTCCGGAAGCAGAGCTTCGCGAGAAGGCCTTTGAGTGGGCATTGCGTATCACCGCGAATGCTCCACTCGCTGTTCAAGCCACAAAGGAAAGTGTGATGCGTGGTCTCGCCCTCGATCTCGACGAGGCCTACAAGGTCGAAAGCAAAATCGCGCGCGAGATCTTTCAAACCGAAGACGCGAAGGAGGGGCCGAAGGCCTTCGCGGAAAAGCGCGAACCCAAGTGGCGGGCTCGCTAATGGACCCGCGAACCCCGTGCATCATTGGCGTGGCCCAGGAGACGTGGCGTGGTGTCGAACGCGACGCGCCCGAGCCCCTCGAGATCTGGGGTCAGATGGCGGAACGCGCGGCTGCGGACAGTGGCGGCCACGACGTACTGAGTGCCGTCGATTCTGTGAACATCGCGTATACGATCTCATGGCAATACGACGACCCGACTGCCCGTCTCGCTGCACGCCTTGGTCTTGGTGACGGCGATCGAATCTATTCAGGGGTCAGCGGTACGACGCCTCAAAAATTGCTCAACGAGGCTGCGCGCGAGATTTTTGCTGGGCGCCGAGAAATGGCACTCGTTGTCAGTGGTGAAGCACTCGCGACCAAGCGTCGGCTCAAAAAACGCGGGTCGAAGCCAGACTGGAGCTTTCGTCCAGAAGAGCCGCCGCCGTTTCCGAGAGACGACCCCCCCCACCCGGCCGAGGTCGCGCACAATCTTTTCCAGGCATACGTCACGTTTGCAATGTTTGACGTCGCACGTCGCGCCCACTTGGGGATGAGTCCCGAAGAAAACAGACAGCGCGATGGCGAGCTGTTGAGTCGTTTGACGGGGATCGCCGCGAACAACCCCAAGTCTTGGTTTCCAATTGCCCATTCCGCGCGGGAACTGATCGAGGTCACCCCGCAGAACCGCATGGTCTCTTACCCGTACGCGAAGAATATGGTTGCGATCATGGACGTCGATATGGGGTCGGCGATTATATTGACGAGTCATGAAAAGGCCGACGCGCTCGGCGTTCCCAAAGACAGACGCGTAACACTGCGAAGCTTCTGCGCGGCCAACGACCCGTGTTATGTCGCCGAACGCGATGAACTCTGGCGTTCGCGCGCGATGGAAGAGGCGTCGCGTGAAGCGCTTGGGTGTGCGGGTATTGGACTCGACGACGTGAAGAACATCGATCTGTACAGCTGCTTCGCGAGTTCAGTCAACTTTGCACGAGACGCGTTGGGACTCAGCGATATCGACACGCGTCCGCTGACCATGACGGGTGGGCTTCCGTACTTTGGTGGGCCAGGTAGCGGCTACATGTCACATTCGATCGTATCGATGGTAGAAGCACTGCGGGAAGAGCCGGCGGAATGGGGGCTCGTAAGCGGCGTCGGCATGCACATGCAAAAACATGTGTTTGGAATTTATTCGGGTACGCCGGACACGTTGGTCCTGCCGGATGAAGACGCCGTGCAAGCACGGGTCAAATCCGCACCCGTGCACGAGATCCAGAACCGTGCCACTGGGCCTGCAACCGTCGCGGCATACACGGTGCTGCACAATCGCCAGGGTCCGAAGGTCGGTATCCTTGCTTGTGACCTGCAAGGTGGCGCCCGCTGTTACGCGCACGCACAGGACACAGCTCTAATGCGGAGCCTGATGAACGAAGAATGGGTTGGCAAAGAAGTCACCCTCGTCGCGGGCGAAGGCGAAATCAATATCGCTACCGCTTAGGGGGTCACCTTCTTCTTCGTCGGTTGCTTGCCGCTTGGGGCGATCGGCTGGTTGCCCGTCCAAGCCGGCATCCATGCGGGGTGTGCGCCCGGTGTTTCGAAAAGCAGCTTGCCCTTCCGGTCGATCACTTTGATGATGCTGTGAGGGATCTGGTTGCCTTGGCTGAACATGTCGGACGGGATCGCCACGTAGGCGATTCGCTCACCGTCCGGCGACCATAACGGAGACGTGTTGGCCGTTTTTGAACCCTTGGTGAGATTGACGGCTGGACCTTCTCCGAGAGGCGAAATGAAGATGTCGTGAGAGCCATCTCGATTTGAAACGAAGACGATCTCGTCTCGGCTCGGCGAAGGGCTTGCTGAATGATCGTCCGATTGCGGTGTGCTCGCGACTTTTATGGCGCGCGATTTCGGAGCCAGCTCGATCGACATGATGTCACGGGGCCGGTTCACTCGCGCCTGGTACGTGTAAATGACGTGGCTGTCGTCGCGGGTGAACTCGGGCTTGGCGTAGATGCCGTTCGGAACTTGATACACCGCCATCGGTTTGGTGCCGTGGCGCAGCATCCACAATTTGTCGTTGTTTTTTACGTTTTTGATACGTCCGCGGGCAATGATGAATTTTCCGTTGCTTGAATAGTCGAGTTGCAGCATGCGGTGATTGGTTTGCTCAACGCGAGCGATCAACTGGCGGTTATTGTCTTCTAAGTTGACGATCACGACGCCTGCATTGCTGTCGGTTCTGCTTTTGACGTGAGGCATACGGAAAGTGTGGGCGATCGATTTTCCGTCGGGTGACCACACTGGGAAGCGTTGGAGGAAGTCGGGCTCTGGGCCTATGCCTTTGAGTTCACCGGTGACGGGGTCGAGAACTTTGACGTGCGACTTCATTGCGCCATCGATGTTGCGCGAGATCAGCAGGAGCTGTTTTGCGGCGTCGGACCACTGCGGTCTGCGCTCTTGGTGGTCGGGGGTATGCGTCAGGCGTTGCAATGCACCGTCGGACAAACGCGCGCGCCACAAGTCGAGGTCATCGTCATTTGAGACTATAAACACGAGGCCGTCGCTTGACTTGTCCGACAACAACTCGGCGGCATGTCCAACCCCGGTCCCACCGACACAGATGCCGAAGAGAGCCGTCGCCAATACAGCTCGGCGAGTGAAGAGACGAAAAAAAGTGATGCGCTGGGCCATGGGTGTTCTCCGGAAATGAGCATCGCACGGACAAGAATGTAGGGAATGTCATCTCGATTGGCGTTGGACGCAGTGTGTTTGCCGCTTGTTCAAAAGACGCCCCGCCTCCAATCGCAGTTCAATGATTAGATTCGACGAATGAGGCTTCGGTTCTATAATCGCCGTGGCGTACTTCAGCAGGCCGCATCGAATACGTAGGCACAACTTCGACGATGCGATTCTGCGATGCATTTAAAATCCCGAAATTTTCGTTGCGCTCGCCGTCGGAAACGATGCTTGCGGGTGTGGAACACGCTGCCCAGAAGGAAAATGACACATGTCGCGACCCTACGACTCGCAATCGAGCCACTTGGCAATGCCGATCAAATACGTGAAACAAAGCCGCAGCTCCGAATGCGGTCGGGCCTGGCTGCTGGTTCTCATCCTATTGGGGGCGGTCGGGGTCGCGTGCAGTTCGCCGCGAGAAGAACTTCATGGTGACGCGGATAGGGCGACACTGCGCAGTCCAGCCGCGGGCCCCGTCGTAGGGTTCAACACTGAAGGCGGCGCACACGCCTGGCTCGGGATTCCGTTTGCGAAACCGCCGGTGGGAGATCTTCGCTGGCGCGTACCGCAACCCGCTGCGCCTTGGGCAGAAGCGCGGGAAGTCCTTTCGTACGGCGCTTCATGCGTTCAGTTCGCAGGGCCCGGAGGTGGGCGCAATGGAGAAGACGAAGGCGAGGCGACGGGTTCCGAAGACTGTCTTTTCCTCAATGTCTTTGCCCCAAGGTTTGCGGTGGACGCAGTACCCGGCGCCGATGAAAGCCTGCCCGTCATGTTCTGGATCCACGGCGGAGGAAACACGGTCGGCGATGCGACGGTCTATGACGCGAGCCGACTCGCGGTCCAAGAGAATGTCGTGGTTGTTTCGGTGCACTACCGCATGGGCGTGCTCGGCTGGTTTTCACACCCGTCCCTGCGCACACCCGGGACCAGTGCCGTGGATGGTTCGGGCAACTACGGAACGCTTGACCTCATACGCGGCCTTCAGTGGGTCAAAGAAAACATCGGCGCCTTCGGAGGAGACCCCGATCGCGTGACGGTATTTGGAGAGTCGGCGGGCGGGCGTAACGTCTTTTCGCTTCTCTTGGCGCGACCCGCGGCTGGCCTGTTCCATGGTGCGATCGCGCAGAGCGGTACCGCCAATACGGTGCCCCGATCGGACGCCGAAAACTTTGTTGACGATGCGGAGCCCGGCTACTTCGCAAGTTCAAATGAGGCGATCGCGAAAATGCTGATCGCGGACGGCCGCGCCGAAAATCGCGATAAAGCGAAAGCCTATATGTCTCAGATGAGCGACGTACAGACCGCCGAGTACCTGCGCAGCCTGTCTCCCGCGCAGCTGCTTACGGGGTACGACGGCGCACAGTTCGGCGGGATGTATAGCATCAAACAATTGGTTCGAGATGGCGTGGTGATCCCCAAGGAGCCCGCCGTCGAAGCGATGAAGCTCGGCAAGTACAACCAGGTGCCGACCATCATGGGAACCAACCGCCATGAGCTGCGCTTGTTCGTCATGTTCAGCTCAGAGCACATCGGGCATTTTTTTGGCCTGCCGATGTGGATCAAGGACGTCGACCGGTTTCAGGCGAGCACCGATATTCCCACCAAGTTGTGGAAGATTCGAGGTGTCGACGCACCCGCCGCGGCAATGCGAGAGGTGCAGGGGCCGAGCGTCTATGGCTATCGCTTTGACTGGGACGAGGAGCCCAAGGTTGGGTTCATTGACATGAGTCAGTCTCTTGGTGCCGCGCACGCGATCGAGATCCCGTTTGTATTCGGCTGGCTCTCGCTGGGTCCGGGAACGCGCTTCGTCTTCGATGAAGACAAGGCAGACTCGAATCGGGTGTTGTCGAATCAAATGATGTCGTACTGGTCGCAGTTCGCATATTCGGGCAACCCCGGCCGTGGGCGTAGCGGAGACCTTCCGTTGTGGTCGAGTTGGTCTGACGCTTCGCAAAGCGAGGGCGACACGTTCATTGTGTTTGATTCACAGGCCGGCGGCGGCGTTCGTATGTCCAAACAGGCGCCGCTGGTCATAGACGAAGTACTGGCCGAGATCGCGGCCGACCCCCGCATTGCCGGCCATGTCCACGACCGCTGTGAGATCTACTATTCGATTGCAACGCGAAGCACCGACATGTCCGAAGCCGACTACGATGCGATCGAAGACGGCTTATGCGCGAGGGAGTACCCGCTGTCAGAGTATCCCTGGTAGAACAGCGATCGCGTTCCGCGATGCGCGCAATCCTCCTAGGGAATGGGGAACCCGCATCTCAAACGGCGGCTAGTGAGAACAATCGTTCGAACGAATTACTCGCGGGGAAACAGGACTCGATCGAAGAAGACTCGGTTGGACGACACGATCCAGTAACCGAGTTCGACTGCCCAGATCATTGGGGGCAGCGAAAAGAAAGCCGCCGACCGCCGCCAGCCGAGGCCCTCAAATATGTACAGGGCAGCTCGACCAGAACGCAAGATTCGGCCGTCCCGGCAAAGCACGTGCATCGTCTCGGCGCAGGCCTGCGCTAGCTCCGGCGTCATCGGCGGGCTCGGTGCTTCCTTGTAAGGCTGCATATCGAAGCGGTGGTTCTGATCTCGCCCCCTGGTCCAGGCGGCCAACTTACGTCAGAACCCTCAATCGCCGTCCCACAGGACGATCTCACGATCACTCATTTTACTGGCTCCGGGTTGGTTGGCCGCGCGGTACCTTGGTCTTTCCCCGCTTCAGGATGTGCTGAAAGTCTTTCTTTTCGACAGGAATGACGGACAGGCGCGACCTTTTGACGAGCATGATGTCGGGAAGGTCGGGGTCGGCCTTGATGTCGGCAAGGGTCACCGGGACTTTGAACGGCACCACGGGTTCGAAGTCGACCGCGACCCAGCGTTCGTCTTCAGTCGTCGGGTCTTGGTACGACTCGCCAATGACGCGCGCGATCCCCACGATCTCCTTGCCTACGTTCGAATGGTAGTAGAGGGCGAGATCTCCCTTTTCCATCGCAGAAAGGTTGTTGCGCGCTTCGTAGTTGCGAACACCATCCCAGAAGGTCTTCCCGTCTTTGACAAAGGTGTCCCATGAATATTTGAAGGGTTCGGACTTGATAAGCCAATGGCGAACGGGCATGGGATCTCCGGTTTGGGGTCGTTAGTTCGTGCAGGGTAGGTGGACGAGGGCTTAGGTGTCGAGGTGTTCGGCTCCGGGGCCGAGCGGCTGTCCATAACTGAATTCGACAATGTTTCCCGCCGGGTCGCGGATGCCACAATAGTATCCAACGGGGTAGGGCTCGGCGCGCGGAGCCCAGGCGAGGCGCCCGTCGTGTTTTGCTTGTTCGGCCAAGTCGTCGACCCTTGCGGCAGTTTCGACCGCAAACCCGAGATGCCCGAAATCGTCCTCAGCTTGCTCGTGGACGCGACCCCCGTTGATTACGACCAGTATGAACTCGCGCTCCTTCCCGGGCTCTGAGAGCCAAACCACCTTCGAATGGTCGTCGCTGCGGCGGTGACATTCGAGCATCGCGCAATACTGCTTATAGAAATCGATGCACTCCTCGAATTCATTCACATGGAGTGCGATATGGGTAAGGGCGACGCTCACGGGGGACCTTGTGGTTCGGGATGATGTGGCGGTATAGGGATTAATGATTCAGGTATGCGGTGAGGGCGGCGAGTTCTTTTTCGAGATAAGGCAGCGCAATCATCGCCCGCGTCGGCCGCTTTGGCGTGTAGCCCTCTGGATATTCGTTGCGCATGATCCGGGCTTCGAGCAGTTCCGCGGAAGCAAACGCGACTGCGGGGCCGATTGCGCCGTCAACCTTTGGGTCGACGTTGTGGCAAGCAATGCAGTTCGCGGTGTAGACCGCGCTGCCCCGCGCGACGAGAGCTGCGGGATCGCCTTCCGCCGGTTCTTCGACCGGGGGCGGGGTCTCCGCCCGCGGTGGTGTCGTGGGTCCAGGGGACGACGGCTTGCTCGGCGGCGCGGGCTTCGTTTCGGCTTCTGAGCACGAAATCATTGCGAGGCTTACCGCGACAATAAGAATGAGGCCCAATCGATAGGAAGTGATCATGATTTAACTCCGAAGTGCGCGGGGCTAGACGGGAAAGTCTGAGACACCGTGACGCCGCGCCGCGGGCCGGAAGACTAGCAGGCTGCGGAAGAACTCCGGACCGAACCAGGCGCCATTCGACGGGAGTGAGTACTTCCGCAGCCTGTTAGCCAGCCGATCAGCGCGTCGCCTGAAAATCCCGGTTCCAATCGAAGCGAAAGGCCGTGGTCTTCGAATAAGGGTTGTCCGCGTCGACGATTACGTTTGGGAAGTGAGCTTGGTTTGGAGCGTCGGGAAAGTTCTGCAACGAAACGCAGAAGGCGTCGGATGCAGTCGTGCTCTCGAGTGCGGCGTGGGTCAGCAAAAGACAGGGTTGGTTTGTCGCGATTTCAACATTGCGACCGCTTTTTGGGTCGCGTAGCCCGGCGACGGTACGCGGTGTCTTGTCGGACGTGTTGAGCACGAAGTCGGGGCTGCGGTTTGAAGTATTAAAGAATTGATCGCCGACGCGACTTGGAGAACGAACGTCGAGGGGAGTGTTGGCGGTTCCGATCAAATGGCCAGTTGCGGCGCCGTCGCCGTCACGTTCGACGATTTCTTCGGCGGCAATCCAGAGATCGTGATCCATCACACTGCTCTGCATCCCACGCGACAGGTTGAAGTAGAGCTGACTCGACAGGTCGACGATCGTGGGGGTGTCGGAAGTGGCGCCGTACTCGATCCTCAACGTGCCATGCTCATCGAGTCGGTATTCGACCGTACAGTCCACCGCGCCGGGAAACCCCTGGTCGCCGTCCGGGCTCCGGTAGTGAAACCGGACGCCTTCCTTTAAGGCCTCGCCCCACCAGACTGCCCGATGCAGACCGGCGTCGCCGCCGTGTTCGTGATGTAGGGCTGCCGACGCGGTACTCACTGCGTGCAGCGAATTGTCGATCGTGAATGCAGCGTCAGAGATGCGACCCGCGTAGCGTCCCAACGTGGCGCCGAGCGGGAGAGGCCCGGCGAGGTACGCGGCAAGGTCCGTGTGTCCGACGATTACCGAATCACGCTGACCGTGCGGCCCGGGCAGCGTGATCGACACTGCGCTCGCGCCGTACTCGATGACTTCGACCCTTACCCCAGAAGCGCTTTCAAGTCGGAAGAGATGCACCGGGACGCCGTTCGAGGTCGTGCCGAAATACTTCTGCTCCACTCGCCGCTCCTTCGGGTCGAAAACCGTGGGTCGCCTCAGTGTAGCTCGATTCCACATCCAAACTCGGGGCGGTTGGCGGAGGGAAGGTTCGGACCGGAGCGAGGACGAATTCTCAGCCACAGGAACTGCCACAGGGTAGAATGTAGCACCTCTTAAGGAGCCCCCCTTTGCAACAGATTCTGCTCCAACTGATCGAAACCGAAAAAATATGCGCTGAAATCGATGTCCTCGACACCAAGTTGGCTGCGTTCCCGGGCGAGCACGCATTCGTCGCGAACGAACTGCGCACCGCCGAAGCCGAAGTCGCCAAAGCGCGAGACCATCTGGAAAACGAAGAACTGCAAGAGCGCCGTCTCGAAAGCAAAATGCGCGATCAAGAAGCGCTGATCCTTAAGTTCAATCATCAAAGCGGTCAGGTGAGCAGCAACCAAGCCTACACCGCGTTGCAGCACGAACTCGAAGCCGCTGAAGCGTCCAAGGCCGAGTTCGAAACCAACGCCCTTGAACACATGGAAGCCATCGACGCCGCGAAGACGGCGCTCGCCATCAAAGAAGAAAATCTCGCGGGCCTGGTTGTCACTGCGCCCGGAAAAGGCAGCATGATCGACGAGCGACAAAAGGTTGCCGAAGGCGAGCGCGCGGGTGCGGTGGCACGTCGCGACAAGGCGTGTGAGGGCGTCGAGGCAAAAACGATGAAGCGCTTTGACGCAGTTCGGGCTCGCAAGCAGCCTGCGATTGCGGTGCTGTCGACGACGTCATGTCCCGAGTGCAGGATGGTTTTGCCTCGCCTTCGCTTCAGCGAAATCAACCGCCTCGAAGAGATCCTCGATTGTTCGAGCTGCCGTAGACTGCTCGCACCACAGAAGGTCTTGGGGGCGAGCGCGTAGCCGTCTGCGGCTCTGCTAAGAATTCGCCAAGAGTTGTTGAGCGGTCATTACGAGCTCGCTTGAGCAGGCGAGGTTGGGTTGTCCCTCGCCAACTTGTACTTCGACGTGCCTTCGAAGCGAAGTTGTTGTTCCACTGGGGCCGCGGTTCGTCTGGCCCTGACCTGAGAGTTCGTGCAGCGCGATCGGCACGCCGAGAACCGTCGCGTCTTCCAACACTTGAGCGAGGTGTTCGTGAAGAAGTGGGCCCGTGGCGGAGCCAGCGTTTTTTGAACCGGAAAAAACGCAGACGACTTCGCCTGCTTCGAGCGCGCGGCGGATCGATGTGGCCGCGGCGGTAGAGGCCTCTGCGCTCCCGTCGTCCGCCATCAAAATCGCGCCAAACCACTTGGTGAGCACTGCACTCCCCAGCGAGTTCGGTTTGGATGTTTCATGGACGAACCGCACGGGTCTTTCGCTCGCAGCGGTGATGAGTGGCCAGTCGAGCCAGCCCATCGGGTTGGCGACCAAGAGACACGCACCCTCGCCCGGTATTCGTGCGCGCCCGACGTAACGCACCTTGTATCGTGTGAGCCCCAAAAGCCAGATCAAAAATCGCAGAATGAACTCGGGGTGCGATGCGAGCAAGTAGAGGGATGTCCCGACGTTGAGCGCTGCCAGCACGATGAATAACTGCGGCGTGCTGATTTCCCTTGCGTAAAGAACCGAAACGATGACCGCGGACCCCAGCATAAATAAGGCCCCCGCGACGTTGTTCGCGGCGATGACTTGGGAGCGTGTTTCGAGCGCGGTGCGATGTTGAAGCAGCGCGTACAAGGGAACGATGAAGAAGCTGCTCGCGATCCCCATTCCACACACATCCAACATGGCGCGATAGATGACGAGGTTCGCTGAGCCGCCCAGAGCGGTTGCGGCGGTCACGATGTCGTCCGGGAGTTGGCTGTAGTTGATCAAACCAATGTCGAGGGAAAACAGGCTCAGCCCCGCCAAGCCGAAGGGCACCATCCCGAGTTCGATGCTGGTGTCCGAAAGCAGGTCGGTGAGTACCGCTCCCGCCGCGATGCTCAATGTGAAAAGCGACAGGAACATGATGTACAGCGACTCATCGCCGTGGACGAACAACTTCACAAAGTTGGGCAGTTGCGCCATCACCATCGCGCCCAGAAACCAAAACCACGAGATCCCAATAATGGATAGAAAGACTGAATTGTTTTGCTTCGTGATGCGGTAGAGGTTTCCGTACTCGCTTAGCCAGTTCCATCGGATCTGAATGTCGGGGTTCGCTGGGGCTGCGAACGGGATCTTCCGACTTGCGAGCCACCCCGCTACAGAAAAAACAATGAGCGCGCCGCCGGCGAAGTACACGCTCTGCAGGATCAAGATCCCGCCGACGATCGTGCCCGTGAGAATCGCCACAAAGGTCCCGCTCTCCACGAGCGCCGTGCCTTCCATCAGCTCGTCCTCGCGCAGATGCTGCGGGATGATGCTGTACTTCACCGGGCCGAAGAACGTGGACTGCGTACCCATCAAGAACAGGATCCCGATCAAGTAGGTGTCCGCCCATCCGAAGCCGGCGCCCGCGAGCACGAAGCCTAGGGCGGCGAGCAGCATGATGACGATCTCGAGGAATTTGACCCGCCGCATGATCCCGGCCTTCTCGTATTTGTCCGAGATCTGGCCAGCGATGGGGGAGAATAGGAAGTAGGGAAGAATGAACAAGCCGGATGCGGTCGCGATGAGCTGTCCGGTTTCGGCTTCGGACATGGTTGCGCGGAACGTAATCATCAGGACGAGAGCCTGCTTGAACGCGTTGTCGGTAAAGGCGCTGAGGAATTGCGTCCAAAAAAACGGCGCAAACCTCTTTTCGAATATGATCGCCAAGCGCGACCTCCGGGTGTTGGCCAAGCTTGCGGGGTTGCCCGTGGTCTTGCAATGGCTGCGATACGCGAGCTTGTTGTGCGTCGCCTCGGTTCGGTGTCTTCTCTATGCTGCGTAGCCGCAGTTTGGATCGCGGTTCGCACGTCATATCGAGGGGGTGAAGTGGGACTCTTGGAAGGCAAGGTTGGCTTGGTCACGGGAGCGAGTTCCGGTCTTGGGCGCGCGACTTCGAATCTCGCTTCCGAAGAAGGCTCGAAGATCGTCCTCGTCGACATCAATGACGAGGCCGGCGAAGCAGCTGCCGAAGAAATTCGCAAAGCCGGTGGACACGCGATCTACGTTCACGCCGATGTGACAAAACCTGCTGAAGTTGAAGCCATGGTCGCCGCAACGGTGTCTGAGTTTGGTCGACTCGACTGGGCGTCGAACAACGCCGTCGGCGGTGGCGGTGCGATGAAGCTCTTGCATGAAACCGACAATGCCGTGTGGTCGAGCACCATGGACGTTTGTCTCGACGGTGTTTTCAATTGCATGAAGGCAGAAGTCCCCGCGATGATGGAGGCGGGTGGCGGGTCGATCGTCAACATCATTACGGCGAGCGTCTTCAAGGGCGAAGCCATGCTCGGCGCTTACATCGCGGCGAAGGGCGGAGTGGATGCGCTCACGCGCACCGGTGCTGCGGAATACGCGGGCTGTGGAATTCGGGTCAACTCAGTTGCGCCCGGCGGTTTCGAAACGCCTCAGATCGCGAACTACTTTCGGAAATTCCCGGAACACAAAGAAAAAACGATCAACCAGCACGCGATGCGACGCATCGGGCAACCCAGGGAGGTTGCGGAGCCCGTCATTTGGCTCGCTTCGGATCGCGCATCATTTGTGACCGGTATCTGCATCCCGTGCGAAGGCGGGATCAACGTCAACTCTCATCTGTTGTAAAGCGCCGCGGGGCAAGCCGACGCGTGCAAGGAGATCATCACCATGGGCAAACCCGTCATTGTTGAAGCAGCGCGAACTCCGATCGGAAAACGCGGTGGCGTCATGTCTGGCTTTCACGCGACTGAGTTGTTGGCTCTTTCACAGCGCGGTGTCGTCGAGCGTGCGGGCATTGATCCCAAAGAGGTGGGACAGGTTGTCGCGGGTTGCGTGACGAAGGCCGGCGAGCAGAGCTTCAACATCGGACGTAACGCGTGGCTTTCGGCCGGGCTTCCGTATGAAGTTGCGGGGACAACGATCGATTGCCAGTGCGGTTCCTCGCAGCAAGCCAATCACTTTATTTCGAACCTGATTCTCGCGGATGCCATTGATGTGGGAATCGCTTGCGGGGTCGAGGCAATGAGCCGTATTCCACTTGGATCGGAATCGATGAACGGCCCCGGCATTCCGCGCACCGAGAGTTTTCCGTGGGACATGCCCGACCAGTTCACCGCCGCCGAACGCATCGCAGAAAAGCGCGGCTTGAATAGGGACGACGTAGACGGCCAGGGGCTGCGCTCTCAGAACAACGCAGCTCGCGCGCACGCAGAGGGGCGCTTCGATCGTGAGATCTTGAAGGTGCAGGCGCCCGTTTTGGGTGAAGACTACAAGCCCACCGGAGAAACCGTCGAAGTCACCGAAGACCAAGGACCCCGTGAATCAACGATGGAAGGGCTCGCAAAGCTTCGTGCGGTAAACGACGGTGGGATTCACACGGCGGGCAACAGTTCTCAGATCTCCGACGGTTCGGCCGCGGTGCTGTGGATGAGCGAAGAGCGCGCCAAGTCTTCAGGCCTCACTCCGCGTGCACGCATCGTGTCGCAAGCGCTCGTCGGGTCCGACCCGTATTACCATCTCGATGGTCCGGTCGACTCGACCCAGCGCGTGCTCGAGCAGTCTGGCATGTCGATCGACGACATTGACCTTTTCGAAGTCAACGAAGCGTTTGCATCAGTCGTGCTTTCTTGGGCGAGCGTGCACAAGCCCGACATGGACAAAGTCAACGTCAACGGTGGCGCGATTGCGCTGGGCCACCCGGTCGGTTGCACGGGCAGTCGTCTCATTACGACGGCGCTTCACGAACTCGAGCGCACCGACAAGAGCACTGCGTTGATCGCAATGTGCTGTGGTGGAGCGGTCGCGACGGCAACGATCATTGAGCGCTGCTGAGCTGCGTATTTCCGAGTGTCGAAGGTCAATCTTAGTGACACTTCACAGTTCGGTTCGTGTGCGAACTGTGCCCGGCCGCACAAGCAATCCAACCCGAAACGTGGATCTCGAAGCGGCGCTTCGATCGACCCTGCAGCGGCTACGCCGGGCTCTGTCGGACGCCAATGTCGAAGTCACAGTCGACGTGCAGGAAGCGCTTCCGTTGTGAGCGTGCCGACTTGGAGAGACGCGCGAGTCCCTCAACCCAATTGCGGCCCACGTTCCGGGCTGTGCGTCGCAAGATCAAGTGGTAGCTCCTGGGGCCCCCGCAGGATCATTGAACGGACGTAGTCCTTTGGTTCAGTCGGGCCCGTAAAGTTGGGGAAGCGCCGAAGCAGCGTCGAGATCACAATTTCGGTTTCGAGTTTTGCGAGTTGGGAGCCCAGGCAGAAATGGTTGCCGAGACCTAAACCGAGATGCGGGTTTTCGGTTCGTCCGAGGTCGAGTTGTTCAGGGTTTTTAAATTGCGCCGGGTCTCGGTTCGCCGCCGCGACTACGCAGACCACCATCTGGCCCTTGCGAATCTTTTTGCCACCAACTTCGCAATCTTCGATGGCGGCGCGATCGGTCAACATCACAGATCCGCAGTAGCGCAAGAATTCATCCACCGCGGTTTCGATGAGGCTCGGGTCGTCTTGCAAGCGCTTGCGTTCGCCCGGGTTGCGCAGCAACTCGATGACTGAGTTTCCAATCAGGTTCGTCGTGGTTTCGTGTCCCGCGACCATGATGAGCGAAACGAGCGCCAACAAGTCTCGTTCGTCGAGCTTTACGCCGTTTTCTTCCGCGGCAAGCATGGCGGACAGCAGATCGTCCTTGGGCGACTTCCTGCGGTCTTCAAGAATCGGGCGAAGGTGCGCGTTTAGTTCCTTGACCGCTTTGCGGATCCCGGCATCGCCGCCGGTCGCTTGGAGTGGATCAAGTAGTTGCGCGAGATACTTCGACCACGCCGCAAACTTCGGGATGTCCTGGTGTGGAAGTCCGAGTAGCTCCACGATGACACTGATCGGTAGTGGATGAGCGAGGTCGCGAATCAATGCGACGTCTTCGCTTACACTCATGTCGTCAAGCAGCGAGTCAACCCGAGCCTGAATGTGTTCGCGCAGGGCTTCGATGCGCCGGGGTGTGAAGGCCTTACCGACGAGCCCGCGCAGCTTGCGGTGTTCCGCGCCGTCGAGCATCAACAGGTTTCGTTCAACCATCGCCGAAAACTCGGGGTCTTTCTGAATCGATTTGTTGATCGCCTGCATGATGTCGGTGTTCATGCGGTCGGTCGTAAAGCTCTTGCTGCGCAGGACGAACTGCACGTCTTCATAGGTGGTCGCAATATGGGCCATGAAAACGCGGCTCTTATAGAGCGGCTGCTCCTCTCGCATTTTTCGGTACACGGTATACGGGTCGCGGCGGAACTTGGAAGTGAACGGATTGAATGGGCCAAACAAGAAGCCGAGCATTCCCATCAACCATTCTTGGGCAACGATCCACTGCAGGATTCGCAGGATCATTAGTCTCTCCCTTATAAAACGAATTCGCGGCCGAAACGAAAATGTTGCGGGGAAATCACTATTCAATCCTGGGCGCGGTCTCGAACCTTTAGGATGCTAGTTCGGTTTCCAGACGAGCGGTAGATACAGGGCCTCGCGAATCCCGGCACTGAAAACCGGGGTCTCACCCGGTTTAATCTGATACTGAGGGATGCGCTTGTGCCATTCCTCGAGGGCGACTACGAGTTCCATCCTTGCGAGGTGCGAGCCGAGGCAGCGGTGGGCGCCCGCTCCAAACGCGATGTGGCGGTTGCCGCTTCGCGCAAAGTCCACGTCCTGAGCGTTGCCAAATTCGTCATCGTCGGTGTTTGCGGCGCCAATCAATAGCGTCACCATTTCACCCTTCTTGAGGTCGATGTCGCGCAGGGTGACGTCTTGTTTGAGCACCCGGGGTATTGCGGTGACGGGGGATTCCCAGCGCAGGAGTTCTTCGATTGCGCCGTCCCATTTGCCAGGGTCGTCGACGACTTGTTGTCGGTGCGCGGGGTTCTCTGCCAGATAGGCGAGGTTGCATCCAAGAGTCGCCGTCACGGTGTCGAGCCCAGCCAGGATCTGCAAAAAACAGATGTCGAGCATTTCCGTCTCGGTCAGACGATCGCCTTTGATTTCTGCCTGAACCAAGTAACCAAGGAAGTCTTCGGTCGGGTTGGCGCGTCGTTCGCGCAGGACGTCTTCGAAATAGGCGTAGATCTGCTTGCCGGTGTCCGCGCGAATCAGTCCGTGGTCCACTGCGTCCGGGTGATTTTTCTGCGGGCGAATGATGTTGTCTTTGAACGAAAGGAATAGATCGAGATCCGAATGAGGAAGGCCCATCAGATCCAAGAACGCGATACATGGAAGGGGGATCGCGAAGGCTGCGTCGAACTCGCACTCGCCCTCGTCGTAGAAGCGGTCGATCAACTCGTTGGCGTGCGCGCGAAGCTTCGGCGCCAAGGCCGACATGCGTTTGCGAGAGAAATAAGGGTCTAAGAGTTTCCGAAAGCGTGTCTGTTCCGGAGGGTCGATTTGCTGCGGGATCATCGGGCGCTCGGTTCCGAGTGCCAATTGAACGTCCATCGCAGACGAAAAAATGTCTGGATTTCTCAGTGCGAACATCACGTCGTCGAAGCGCGAAATGATCGCCATCCCAAAAGGCATACCCGCGCCGCGGTACAGTACCGGGCACTTGTCTCGCATGAGTGCATAGGTGGCTTGAGGGCAGCGAGCGATCTCGGGAGTGAAGACGTCTACGTCATCCGGGTTAAAGTCTGCTGCGTCGTCTGGGTCGGACATTCGTCCTCCTCGCTTTGTATGATCTGATGAACAGTCAAGTTAGCGCGAAGTGGGTGCGTGGCGAGTGCACGGGACATTCATTGCGATATTGACTTCCGTGTCAGGGGGTTCGAATGGCGAACAATCGTGTGAAGGAATTGTGGCAACGAGGCGAGCCGGCTTTTGGAGCCTGGCTTTCGATCCCGAGTTCGCTCTCATGCGAAGCGATTGCTCGTGTGGGTTACGATTATGTATGTCTCGACCTGCAGCATGGCCTGATCGACTATCCCGACGCAGCTGAAATGCTGGTCGCGATCAACAGCACCGCCGCCACACCCTTTGTCCGAGTGCCCGCAAACGACTTCGCCGCGATCAATCGCGCTCTCGACGCCGGAGCGCTGGGCATCATCGTGCCTATGATTCATTCGGCCGATGAAGCTCGTCGGGCAGTCGACGCCTGCCTCTATCCACCAAACGGTTCGCGAAGCTATGGCCCGGTGCGAGCATCGATCACCTTCGGCCCCGATTACTTTGCGAAAGCCAACGACATGGTGATGTGCGTGCCGATGATCGAGACGAAGGATGCGGTCAAAGACATCGAGGCCATTGTTTCATTGCCCGGCGTTGATGCTGTGTACGTGGGCCCCAATGATCTGAGTCTTTCACTCGGGCAATCGCCGGCGGCTGACAATGACGGCGCCTATAAACTCGCTTATCACGAAATCGCAAAGCAGTGTGAGATCGCAGGAGTTGTCGCGGGCATTCATGCCAACGCGGGGCTTGTGTCGAAACACCGCGAAACGGGGTTTCGCATGATTACGATTTCGAGTGATACCGGTTTGTTGCGACGCGGCGCTGCGCGGGACCTCGAACTCGCGAAAAAGCCCTAGCGACAGCTAGCTTTCGCAACGCAGCCAGCGGCATTGGATCCGCGTTTGGGCGCGTGCGCCTTCTGCCGCGCAGACTCCTAGCCAACGTCAGCTACGTGGCTGTCGTTGTCGCCGCCGGTGCAAGCCAAGAATGTCGGAACGCCAGCGCGATGACGGCTCCGGTCATGGTCCCGATCACGTTCAGTGTCAGGTCGCTTAACGATGAGCTTCGCATCGGCAATGCGATCTGAATTGTTTCGATGCCGACACTCAACAAAGCCCCCACGAGTGCCACCTGGAACGTGATGACGTAGCCCCGGGCGCTGCGATTTCGAATCAGAATCAACCCGGCGATGAAACCGAGCGGAATAAAGCCGGCGATGTTGCGGAGCAGATCTTTCAAGAACCAATCTGCCTTCATGTCCCGAAGAGGTGGGATGCCAAATGCCTCGGGTCGCAAGGGCGCAAAAATTCTTGGGACCTCGAGACGTCCAACAGCGCTATTGGCAATGAGGTTGTCGACCGTGTGGATTAGTTCTTCGTTCTCTCCACCGATCTGTTCAAAATCATATAGCGCCACAAAATCGCCGGCGGCACCAAGGCTCGCGAAGTCTCCTTCGACGACGCGCGCGTAATGGTCCGCCACTTCGAACTCGCCCAATGAATTTCCGAGAATGGCGAGGCCGAGAAGTTCGCCTCGCCATCCCGCCGAACCGTTCCCTAGACAACCAAGCAGCAGCTTGCCGTCGAGGGGTCGATCGCCGCGAATGAGAGTTCGGGTTCGGGTGTCTCCAGTTGCAATTCCGTCGATGTAGATCGCGGTTCCGCGCTTGGGTCCCGACGTGATCGTGACGAGGTGCGTCTCGCCGGCGGGAAGCCCCGCCGCATCCATTTCCCAATATCCACGGGCCGCGCGTTTTGTGTCGCGAACGCGGATTACGAGCCAAGACTTCCACTGTCCGATGACCAGGGGAGAAACGCGCGAGCCGTCCTCGATTGTGAGGATCGTCCCCAGACCTGCGGCCGAGTCTTGGTCGGGCCGGATCATCAGGTGGATCGTCAGCGCGCGTTGCGGAAAGTCATGGGCATTTCTCAACTCGCCCGCGCTGGTCGCGATGGAGACATTGTCGAAAACAAGGCCGTGACGAGCTTCGAGGGCTTCAACCTGATTCTGCGGCGAGAAAGAAAACGGTGAGAGGCCCGCATACGTGAGGCCGGCGACCTGAAGTGCAAGCAAGATGCCCAGAATGACATCAATGGGCGTGCGACGCTGACGTTGTTTCTGGAAGGGCCTCAGCATGGCGCGGGAGCATAGCCAAAATCGTTCGCCGAAAGGGTCTCGCGGTTCAGCTCATGTCGTCTTTGAGCGGCAAGAGAATGCTCGGATTGGGAGGGGGAGACTTGGACCGTGTCGTGATAGAATCTGCGTCCAGCTTGGAGGGCGATACGTGGCGAGTAAGCACGATAATGGGTCTTCTGGTCCGGGCAAAGGTGCTCTCGCCCAAGGTGATCGCGATCTCGCAGAATCGACTGTTGTGTCAGATGCAGTTTTTCCCTCAGAGCCATCGTCGGAAATTGAGGCGGAAACCGTTTCCTTGAACCGCGTACCGAGTGGGGACACGAGCCGCCGGGAAGGAAACGACGGCAAGCCCGAAGTCGTAGCGACGTTGACCGCGATTGATGGTGACCTCAAAGGTGACACGTTCGTCCTGCACTGGGGTGAGAACCATCTCGGCCGAGGAGCCGACTGCTCGCCGGTCTTGAACAGCCGTTGGATTTCTCGTTCCCACGCCATCCTCGAATGCGATGGCGATCGGATGAAGATTCGGGCGATAGAGGGCAAGGAAGTCGCGGTGAACGACACCACGACGACAGACCAGGCACTACACGACGGTGACCTCATCCGAATGGGGACCACAATGTTGGTCCTGCGCACGGCGGCCCAGGGTGAAGTGCAGGCAAGCAGCGTCGTCACCGAAGGATCGGGTAAACACCACAATCCGGCCGCGGTGAGTGCGGCCGCTTCTGGCAAAGCCGCGGCCCAAGCGAGCTCGGGTGCACCGCCACCTGCGCGACGCAAGAATAGCTGGTGGAAATTCTGGGTGAAGCCCGCGCCGTCTCTCGTGTTCATTAGCGGCAAGCGAACTGGCCAACGCTTCGACCTTACGGGAGCGCGCGTGCGAATCGGTGGGTTGCAGGACAACGAGATCGTGATCTCCGGCACCGATGCATCGCGCAATCACGCCGAGCTTCGGGTCCGCGATGGCAAGGTACACATCTGGGACCTGCGATCCGTTAATGGCACCTGGGTAAACGAAGAGCAGATCGAAAACAAAGAACTTCGCTTCGGCGACGTGATCCGAATTGGCAGCGAAGAGCTTCGATTCGAAGACTGATCGACGCCGACCCTGCCGCGTCTACTCTTCCTCGTTTTCGTCCTCTTCTGTTGTTTCGCCGTCCGCTTCTTGCATGTTGCGCGTTCCGCCCGACGTCGCGGAAAGATAGATCGGCTGCGTCTCGCCCAGGTGATAGTTGTGGCACGTGACACAATCGTCGTCGGCGGCGGTTTGGCTGTGACAGTCGCCGCAGACTTGTCGCTGAATGGGTGCAAAGTTCAACAGATGGCCCGACGGTTCGGCATCGTCCGCGTACGCTTCTTCGAATTCATCCGCATCGATTTCCCGCATAGAATGACATGTGTCGCAGACTTCGGCGTTGTCGAGGCTGAAGTGGGGCTGATGTCGGAACTCAGTCGGGAGTTTTTGATTCGGAGCCGGTTCGAAGGGGCGCCAGTTTACTGTCCTTGATGGCCCGAGGGCACCGCGTGTTGAAGGCTGTGGGTCGGCGCTGTGGCACATCGCACAACTGCCCGTCGCGTTGCTCTTGCGCAGTCCGTTGAAAAGACTTTCGGCCGCACTGGGCGTATCGCCCGCGGCATCGCCCGTGTGGGCAAATGACCCGGCAACGTCGAGCCATGCGCGTAAGAACGGGTCTGCGTGTCCGCTTGATCGATACCGAATCGCCCGATCGCGATCGGTTTGATACCAGCCCCCTTCGCGAACCCAACGTTCTTCAGAACTCTTGTCTTGTCGCCCAGCTTGAGTCGGTTTTGCCCGTTGCTTGGCAAGTTCGCGTAGCCGTCGATTGATTTCAGCCCAATGTTTTCTCTCCATGTCTTCGAGGGCGTCGAGGTCCTGCGTGACATCAGTAAAGACAGCCATCTCGCGCGCGAGTTCCGGGAACCATCCGTCGATGGCACTCGCGATGGTCTCGCGCGACAACCCATGGGTGAGGTCGCTCAGCAAGCCGTCGGGCAATGCACCTTCCCCGAGCATGGAGGCAGAAACGAGTCTGGCTTCGAGGGACGCGTGCCCGTCTTCGCGCAAATCGTGAAGCAAGGCTTTGAGCGACCAGAGGTAGCGTCCGATCGCCAGCTGTTCGAAGCGCGTCTTGCCAGCGATGTTGTCGAAATCCTTCCCCATGTTGGCGACCGCTTGCCGGTCCTCGTTCGACAGTCGATCGTCGCCGGCGAGCAAAAAATTGACGAAGGGGCTCGGTGCCACCGACTTTTTAATCCAGGGCCAGTGACCTGGGTCGATCCCAACGTCTCGCATGCCACGCAAGTCGATCCTGGGCAAATTCAAAAAGGCGGCGCCACCCTTGCCCGAGCTGCGCACGTTTTCGTCATGACAGCTGCCGCACGTGGAATCGAAGGCCTTCACAGTCATAACGCGACCGGTTGGTTCCGGAGCGTGGCAACCCACGCATGAGAAGACTTCTCGGTCTTCGTCCGGGTAGTAGTCTTCGCGATGGCTCTGGTGATTGAAGGCGATTCGTGTGCGGCGGCCATATGGATAGTCGCCGAGGGGAGGGTGGTCGTCCGCGAAAGTGTTGAACTGAACCAGATGACAGACCTGACACTGGTCATTCGCCAGTGCGGTGAGGTTGTGGTCCGGGCCTAGGTGCTCTTGGTGACAAAGTGCGCACGCCAACTCGCCGCCTTCTTGGATTGGAATGCCCGGGCCGAGCTTCGCAAGCGTAAAGCGAAATGGGCGCGAGGAGTCGAGATCCCGAGTCTGTAAACGTTCGGTTGTGCGCGCGAGGTCTTTGCTCGCGACGCTATGGGCGAGGTTGCTCGAAGTGCCGAGGTTGTGGCATCCAAGGCAGCGTTCGCTGTCCGAAGCGCGATCATTGCCCGCAAGCGCAGTATTGACCCAGTGTGCGGGGCCACCGGTTGCGGCACTGTGACAGCTCGCGCAGTCGTTTTCGATCGTGCCGTGTTGGTGGGTGAGCGGGCCCGGAAATACAAAGTCGAGACCCTTGCTGCCTGCGAGTCCAAGTGCCAGGAGCCCGACGGTCATTGCGACAACCCAGCGCACAATGCGACCTCGGGTGGCTCGAAGGCTGAGCTTTGGCTGACACGTCGGGACCGCGTTACAACAAGTTCCGTCCGGGAGCGGTCCTTCGTCGCAGGCGCCGCCGAAGGGTTTCGGGCGCGCGCATGTCCAGCGATCGCCCTCTCGGTACGGCGCGCACTGATGGGTGGTGATGCAGCTGCCGCGCATGTCTGGCCCAAGCGGGCAAGCGTCACCGGTGCGACCACAAATGTGATCGCGATTCGGCCGTTCGTATTGGCTCCGCTCGAAGCTTGTGTCTTGCAAGCGTCGGCTCACGGCAGGTTTCCTCGAAATCCGTAAACGACAAAGACGTGCAGTGCGGCCAGGATCAATAGGCTGAAGGTCAGCGGGATGTGAACGAAGAGCCAACCCTTGAGCACGAGTTGCCTTGCCCATTGGTAGTCGAGGTCGTCTTTCAAATGAGCGCGTTCTAGGATCAGGGCCACCGCATCGCGTTCGTTGTCATTGAGGTAGCGATCCATCGCTTCAATCTCGCGCTCGAGTTGAAGCATGGCTCGTGTCCAACCCATGAGGTGGTAGAGCACGTTCTGCGGGCGACGAAAAAAATTATCCAGCCGCTTCGTGTAAAAATCTGAAATCGTTGTCGTCTGGTTGGCCTTCGCGCATTCAACGATGATCTCTTCAACTTCGCGTTGAAGACCCAGGCGCAAAGCGGGAATGCGTTCGAAGAGGACTGGTTCCCCTCGACTCGTCAGACCAACCGGGATCACCCGAGAAAGAAACAACCCTACGAAGCCGCTGGCGGCAATCAACGCAAACAAGAGGCAGAGCCCGAACTCAAGAGAACCCTGCGGCAATTGAAAACCCGCGTGGGCGAGATATGCGAGAACCGAATACAAACCGGCGTAGGCGTGAAATTGCATCCAAGTGGCGGCGGTGCCGAGCTTGAGGAACGGCAGCTTTTTGCGCGCATTGAACAGCGCCAAGCTGACGACGGTTCCAAGCAGCACCCATCCGGACCAAAACGAGGTTGCACGAATCGACGCCTCGAGCACCGAAAGCGAAATCCAACTCACCAGCACAAGTGCTGCGAGGATCGACGTATTGATCGTTCTACGTTTGGCGAAGGGGGTCAACGCTCGAGCAGCTCCAACAGCTTTTTGGTTTGACGCATGTCGACGCGGTGGAGCGCGTCGTGTGGGCAGGCGTTCTGGCAAGCCGGACCCACTTGTTGATCCACACAGAGGTCGCACTTGGTCGCCTTCTGAATTGGCGCGAGGGTTCCTTCGTCCCGCAACAAGGCGCCGGCATGGTCGCGAACTTCGACCATGCGAATGTTTTCGTAGGGGCAGTTGGTCGCGCACGTCCCGCAGCCGATGCAGGTCGGATCGTTGATCGCGACCTCGCCGCCGAGCGACACGCGGTGGATCGCTCCGGTGGGGCAGCCGATCATGCACACGGGGTCGACGCAGTGCATGCACGCATTGGCGATCATGAACTTGCCGATCTGTGCTCCGTGACGGATGAAGCGCGGGTTGCCGTCGTGGGTGGACGCGCAGGCGCGCACACAGTCGTCGCAGCGGGTGCATCGTTCGAGGTCGATCATCATCGTTGCGGTGCCGTTGACGAAGCGCGCTTCCACCAATTGTTCGAGATGTTGCGTGTGAAGTTGCGAAGATTCCTGCGACGTCAGGAAATCAGAATCGCGTACGTCTCCGACTGGCGGGTCTGGGATCAGCTCTTCGGGCAAGTTTGGGAGTACAACTTCTTCGATCACCCGGGTGGGGACGAGCAGCACGTCGACGTACCCAACCGTGCGAAGCGAAAACCGGTAGGGAAGCGGGTCGCTACTTCTCCAGTTGTGATAGAGCTCTTCAAGGCCAAAAATTTGACCCTTACCCAGGTAGCTGAGGGTACGGTGACCGTTGCCAAACTGTTTGCTCACCCGCGCGAAGCCACTTCGAATCAAGATCAACCCATTCGGATAGTGACCCTCTTCCGCGATGATGGGTTCTTTCTTGAGCCGTTGTGACGCGCCTTTTTCCGCAAGTGCTTTGTAAGTCGCGGTCCATTCACGGTTGCCGAAGTTTTGGAAGACAGTCTCTTCGACGAGTCGGCTTTTTCCCTCGACGTTTACGTTTGTGAAGATTTCGGTGGCTTGGAGCTGTTCGTCCAGTGCGTCCTTGCGGTAGAGGTCGTCGACTGTCTTATTTAATGAAGCCGATCTACGACTGAGGTCTCGTAAGCCTTGCCAGCGAATCTCAAGCAGTTCGCATTGGTTGTCGGCGAAGATCGTCGTGGTCCGTGGCGTGCGGCCCAGAGCCGAAAGCTCTCCAAATAGATGCCCGGCGCCCACAGTCGCGGTTTCCATCTCGTTCAAGACCGCAGGTACGTCTTGAATGAAGAGCCCTTTGCTGCGAACGCGCGACGCTTGCGCATCGCGGTCGAAGTCCCTTGCTTCGGGTGACTTCGAGTTCTTCCACAGTTGACTCAACGCGTCGACGAACCCACGACGCTCATGCAGAACGCTGCCGCTGATTTTTTCGGCGAGCCGTTCGTCGGCACTTTCGCCATGGCGCGGCTTGTCCCCTTCGAGTACGACGCGTACTTGTCCCGTTAAGACGAAGAATGCCGAAGTCCCGTAGTCCCCCGCTCGGTATACGATGTCGCCGGCCAGACACCGAACGATCCGCGTGTCGTTGCGCAAGATGTCACGCAGGGACGCAGAAGGCGTGAAGTCGTTTTCGTCGATCGCGCTGAACGGGCTATGGGTGAGGATCCAATCGACATCGCGAGCGGAAAGCGCTCTTTCGTCGAAGGGTTGATCCCAACGCTGCGGACGGCGTACCTCAACCGCGGTGATCGACATGAAATCCTCTTATGGCTCGTATCGCACGGACGAACCGCGAATGACGAGTGAGCAGCATGGGTTTTACGAAGAGCTTCGATTTATAGCGGCGTCTTTTACACGTTAATTATGCGTCGATGACAAGATTGGACTTGGGCACACTGATACAGGTCAAGCAGGAGCCGTCGTCGGGCTTGTTTCCCGGTTGTTTCAAGTATTCGATGTCCCCGGATTTGATGGCCGACACACAAGTTCCGCAACTACCAGCACGACACCCACTTGGGATGTCGATGTCTTTGTCGAGTGCGAACGCGAGGATGTTTCCGGCCGCAGGATCCCACTGGAACTCTTCCCCGGACTTTGAAAACGAAATCGTCAAACTCGAATCCGAGTTCGCGGCGACTTCTTCGGCCTTCGGCGACTTGGCGACGCTTGCGGGGCCGAACGATTCGAAGTGCACACTCGAGTCGGGCACGTTCCATTCGCGAAGGTCGTGAGTGATGCTGTCCATGAACGGAGGCGGGCCGCACAGGTAGTAGTTGAAGTTGTTCGACGGAAGCATGCGCTTGAATAGCGCGACGCTCACGCGCTCGTTGACGCATTGAATGTCTGGGTCTTGAGGTAGGTCAGCGGCATCGACACCGCTGTAACACATGACGAACTTGAAATTGTCGGGGTTTTGCCGCGCAATTTCGGTTAGGTGGTCCATCATGACTTGCTCGCGCAAGTCGCGGACGCCGTAGAAGAGCCAAACCTCACGGTCGAAGCCGCGCTCTGACACCGCGTTCAGCATGGACACCATGGGGGTGAGCCCGATCCCGCCCGCGATCAAGACAATCGGACGCCGTTGGGTGAGGTCGAGGAAGAAATCTCCCCCCGGCGCCATGCAGTCGATAATGTCGCCTTCGTGAATATTGTCGTGAAAATGGTTGGAAATTTTCCCCGGCGGTGCGTCTGGAGCGTTTCGCGGTGCGGGAACGCGCTTGATCGAAACGCGATAGTGGTGTGGGTCGGCCTTGTCAGAAAGTGAATAGCAACGGACCTCGGGACGCTTCTTGTTCGGAAGGTTGATCGAAAACGTCAGATACTGGCCCGGCTGAAACGGCGGGATCGGTTTACCGTCGTGGGCTTCGAAGTAAAAAGAAGTGATGTCGCCGCCTTCAGGGGTCTTGCTTGCGACGCGAAACTTGCGGATTCCGTTCCAGGTCTGGCTGCCGCGATCGCGATCGACACGCCGAATACGAGCGGTCATCAATCGCTCTTCGAGATTCTCAAGCGCGACGTCGTAACGGTTTTGCTCGTAGGAAAACCGTTTTAGCCGGGATGCGAAGTTAAGCGCGACCTCTGCGAGCGCAGTGGCGACGATCAAGAGGCCAAAGACTTGTACGATTATCTCGAGCAGCGGGGTCGACATCGACAGCGAGCTCCAGTTGCACCTGGTGGGCGTTGGCGAGTCACCGTTCCAGGTAACGGTCGCACGCCAAACGTGTTCGTTTGCACCTTGAAGTATCGACCCCGCTCGTGTGTGGAGCGCACCGCCTCAAAGTTTCTGGCCACGATCATAGAATCATAACGGTACCGAGGAAAACTCATGGAGGGAAGCCGAAGACTGACCAAGTACGTACTCAATGGACGTGGTTGGATTCACTCAAAAAAGGTGAGGTGTGTCGAAGAACGACCTTTTTGCTCTCGTGGCGTCATCGCTACGCAATCGCTCTGCCCTATGAAGTCTCGCTCGAACCCCGAAGGTTGAAACTTCGGCGCGGCTGTGCGCTAATCCTCTCTGAAGTCTTGGGGAGCATAGGCGCGGGTTCGTATTGGCGCGTCACTTGCATCTCTTCGGTTTCGAAACGGTGGGCATGTGGCTGCGAACGAGAGAATGTGTTTTAGCGGAGGGGGTTTCGTGATGACGCTTGCACGTTCGCGGCGGGCCGAGGCCAAGTACTTCCCGGCCACTTGTCCGCAACGCTTGCATTTGCAACCGACGACGATTGCGCGGTGAACACCAATTTTCGCACGTTCTAGGTGCGCGCGGAGGAGCAACCCTGCAACGACTTCCACCTGACTACGAGATCCGTGCTCCGGGACCGGAAGGGGTCGCTGCGCTTCCGAGCATCGAAGTCGCCGCAGCGCAGGTTGTGCCGCTGGAAGACTTGCCGATGCAAATGCGCGACGACGCGTCGTCTCTCGCCGAATTCCAGCAAGCTGCCGACGACGGTCGCCTGCTCGTCGCGGTTCACAAGCCATCACGAAAGCCGGTGGGTTTTGCGTTGTTGTCGGTCGTCGATGACAACGGACATCTCCACGAGATCGATGTCCATCCCGAACACGCGCGGCAGGGGTTGGGGGCGTCATTGGTCGAGGCGGTTGTCGCATGGGCACAGACAAACGAGTTCGCTTGGTTGACGCTCACGACGTTCCGTCATCTTCGCTGGAATGCCCCATTTTACGAGCGACACGGCTTTCGCGAATTTTCGAACGCATCGCTTGGTCCTGAACTCGTAGCGTTACGCGAAGAAGAGAGCGAAGCAGGGCTCGCGTATGAAAAGAGGCTTGCGATGCGGCTCGATGTGAACGCGACACGGTCGATCGAGTCGGCGCCCAGGTGTGGCGACGCATAGGGTGGCCGGGTAAACGAAACCGAGCATTTCTAAAACGGACGCATCGCGGCTGTTCGCACTTGTCGTGTTCCGAACCGCGCCGCACTTTGTGAAGCAAACACTTTTCTCGAAAGGACTCGGCTGGAGCGAAGCGCGATTCGGTCTGGAATCGTCGATCCCGCCGATGCCGCGCGCGTCCCTCGCGATTGCGAGCGCGTTTCGCAGTGGCGCGTTTGTCGAAGCCGCCAAGCCAAGTTTTAAGTTCGTTCACGACTTCTTTCCCAACTCGCCTTTCCGTCTCGACGCCAGATGCGAAGTGCTTGGCGACGTGGCGACCCAGGGAGCGGACGGCCGGGACCCATACCTTGCAACAAGCTCGGTGCGCCTTTCGGAGTCCACGGCTCGCTGAAGACCTCGGAAAACCCGACGCAGCTGCGCGATATCCCACGAACCATCGCGGAGGCTGTTGCGTCTCCGGCTCCCTACGAAGGCGTTTCGGTGTTTCGGGCACGCGAACCGCGGTCGCGTTCGTATCTTCACTACGTCTGGCAGCACCGGTATTGGGACGATGCCCATCTCCCGCCGCTGCGGGAATTCGTCATCGAAGGGCCTGTGCGCGATGTCGCGTCATGGCATCTCAAGCCGGAACGGTTGGTTCCCGCACCCAGCCCGATGCAACCCTGATTGCATTTTGATCGAAATCGGCTGAATCGACCCGAATATCGGTCGTGCCGCTACATTGTGTGACTCCATGAAGACGAATTTTTCCTTGAAAGGGTCGCGTGCCAGATACGTCGCGATTGCAATGGTTGTCTCGGTCCTCTCGGTGTTGTTGCTAGGGGGCGGTGCTTACGCAAACGGCGAGAGTTCGATCCACAAGATCTGTGTTTGGCGCTGGCCCAAGAACGTAAAAGCGCAGCAGCTGTGTCAAAAAAGCCAGTCGGCTTCGGCAAGCGAGTTGATGCGCGAAATTGAAAACGAAGTGGAGGGCTCTGCTGCCTTCCTGTTTGCAAAAGCGTGTATCGAGAAATCTCGCTTGTTGCCGCCCCAGGGCATCGACTGGGTCCAGGCCCTGAGCTGCTTTCGCGATCGGCTCGGCGAGCGCCAGTAGAAAGTCAGTCGTCAAAGTAGAGCGGGTCAAAGCGCGGCGTCGACGAACGCCGGCTGCGAGCACAAGTCGTCAATAAAGGTGGCGAGCACAAGTCGCCGAAAACGTGAGGAACGAAAGTGCGCGACTACGAAGACATTCGATTCGAGCTAAACGAGGGCATCGCGGTCATTACCCTGCATCGTCCCGAACAAATGAATTCGTTCAGCGGGAAAATGGGCGAGGAGCTTGGCGATGCCTATCGTCGATGCGATCAAGACGACGACATTCGCGTCGCGATCCTCACCGGTGCCGGTGTGGCCTTTTGTGCCGGCGCCGACATGACCGCGGGTGCAGAGACGTTTGCCAGCCAGGAAATTTCGAACTTCAGTGCATCCCCTGTCAGCCCAAAGGCGTGGGAAGTCCGAAAGCCCATCATCGCGGCGCTGAACGGGCACGCGGTTGGCCTCGGTCTCACGTTGGCGTTGCAGTGCGACATGCGGATCTGCGCGAACGAAGGCAAGTACGGTGTATTGCAGGTACGTCGGGGGGTCATGCCTGACGCGCATTGCCATTGGACGTTGCCTCGGCTCGTCGGCACCGAGCGCGCTGCATCACTGCTCCTGACCGGGCGCAAGATCCAAGGCCCAGAAGCCGAAGCCATGGGTCTCGTACTCAAGAGCGTGCCCGCCGCCGACGTTTTGGAAACCGCGATGGAAATCGCCCGCGACATCGCGACCAACACCGCACCGTTGTCGGTCGCGATCACAAAGAAGCTGTTGTGGGAAAGCACGGGCTTGAGTGCCGCGGAAGTCGAACGGGCCGAAACAGACCTTCACCATCACTTGATGGGCACGTCGGACGCGATCGAGGGACCCGTTGCGTATCTCGAACGTCGCAAGCCCGAATGGAAGCTTACGGTGAGCAAGGACTGGCCTAAATGGCCCGGAGAAGACGAGGACTAGGGCGCGACATCGGTAGAGAACGTCAATGCCGGCACCGCATCAACACAACACCAGAACAACACCAGAACAAAACCAGAACAACACGGTCAAAACGACGGCCGACTTAGGAGTATGCACATGGCGGGCAACCACACTGTGACATCGGCGCTGATGTCGACCGCGGGGCTATTCGGGGGTGGCAAGGATTCACTGACCGTTGGCGATCCGGCGCCGGACTTCACGCTTTACGGTGCCGACGGCGCGTCGCATACCCTCGAACAGTACAAGGGAAAGCAAGCTGTCGTGCTCGCTTGGTTTCCTCGTGCGTTTACCCCTGGCTGAACGATCCAAGCCAAATCGCTGCGTGACAGCGAAGCCGCACTCGAAGAATTCGACGTTGCTTACTTTATGGTGAGCCTCGACGACGCAGCGAAGAACGACAAATTCGCGCGCTCGGTCGACGCCGACTTCGCAATTTTGAGTGACAAGGACAAGTCCACAGCCAAAGCTTACGGAGTACTCGGTCTGGCGGGTTTGTTCACCAAGCGTTGGACTTTTTATATCGACCGCGAAGGCATCTTGCGCGCAATCGATGATGGCGTTCGGGTCACGACGGCCGGCGAAGACATGACGAACCGGCTTCGCGAGCTTGGGTTTCCCCGTCGAAGCTGAGGGCAGAGACAGGCTACGCGCCTAGCAGCACCCGTAGATAGGGGTTCGCGAATTTTCCGCTCGGATCGAGACGGCTGCGGATCTTCAGGAAGTTGTCCCAATTGGGATAGAGGTCGCGCAGCTCGCGCGCTTCGAGAGTATGAAACTTGCCCCAATGGGGTCGCCCGCCGTAATTGGCGAACACCGCCTGAGCGTCCGCAAAGAGTTTGTCCGACGGCAAGTCGGCCGCCTGGTGGACGGAGAGGGTGACGCTGTCGCGTTCGAACGCGGGACTTAAGTCAATGTCGTCGGCGGCGAGGGTTCGTACTTCTACTGGCCAGAAGACTTCTTCGTGTCGCTCGCGCATCATCTTGCGAATTTCTTGAAAACACTCAACACCCTTGGCTGCGGGAACCGCAAACTCGAGTTCGTTGAACGGGTCCTCGCGAATCGAAGGGAAGACGTCAGCGCTGTGGCCAATCAATTCCCTCTTCTGATCGGGTAGGTCGCTTGGTTCGTCGTCGGTCGGGTTCAGACTCTTCAAGTAAACGACGTCGCGCGCCGGCGACCAGAAAAACTCGAGGTGCCGGTTCTGATTGCTGCGAGAGATAAACGACCGGGCGCCCGAGACCCCTTCTTTCCATTCGCGTTGATGCAGGCGGTAAGCGGGAACGAGCTGAAGCTCGACTTCGGAAATCACCCCGAAGGCGCCCAGCGAAACTCGGGCCGCCTTGAAGATTTCAGGCTCAACGTCGGACGAACATTCGAGTACGTCCCCCGACGCGAGTACGATCCGCATGCTTCGCACGGCGGTGGACATACTGCCCAGGCTTGGACCCGTACCATGGGTTCCCGTCGAAACGGCCCCGGCAATGCTCTGAACGTCCACGTCGCCCTGGTTGATCGTTGCAAGGCCGGCGTCGCGAAGGGTGGGGCCGAGGTCGTGGATCTTGCTGCCCCCACGGATCGTCGCGGTCTGCTTGTCTTTCGAAATGGCGACGATGCCCGCGATGTCGTCGAGGCAAACAAGCAGGCCGTCGGTTGCACACAGCGGTGTGCAGGAGTGACCGGTCCCCACCGCACGGACGTTTTCGCGCGTGTCGCGCACGAGCGTCTGGAGTTCCGTTTCACTTCTTGGGTAGCAGACGCGCGAAGGTTGAGCGTGTACGCGGCCCGAAAAGTTGCTCCACGTCCCGTGTCGGTCGACGATGTTGCGGTGGCCACTGTCCACGCCGTTAGTTCTCTGCCCCGATCGCTCTGGCGTCGAGGCGCTCCTGCTCTGCTCTCTTTCGCGCGTATTCGGCCTGCTGATCACGCACCTGTATTTCGCGGTTGCTCAGGACTTTTCCGTCGATCATGTCTCGGCAGGTTTGGGGGATCTTGTCCCGCTGTTCGTTGAGACACGCACTAATCTCAGGGACTTGGGCGTTGCGGCTGATGTGATCGCAGAGCTCAATAATTTCGTTCCGACACGCGATGTCATAAGCGCGCCCAACACGAACAAACATGATGGTGCGAATTTTGCTGCGACAAATCGGATCGATAGCGCTGCCCTTCGCATCCAAGCAGTTCGCTACGTCTTCGCGCGGGGAATAGGGCGCGATGTCGCCGCAGTGCTTTATGACGTCATCCCGGCAAGCGAGACCGAGCACCTTCTTCCATTTGTTCCGAGCTTTTTCGGCGTAGTCGCGGTTGAGTCTTTCGCTGCAGGCTGGGCTCAGTTGCGGCTTGTAGGTCTCGAGGCACCTCAGTACACGTGCCGGCTTGTCTTCCTCCGAGCAAAACTTGGCGGCATCTTCTGCGCATTCCCAGTCATCGGTCCCGCTGGAACAGCCCGCAAAAAGTGAAAAAACTCCAAGAATCGCCATAACTCGCCAGATTTGGGGCTCTTTTTTTGTAGTCATCGCGTTCGGTCTCCTGTACGATCATCAAAGAGCCGTGAGCGTACCCCGGTACCCATACAATTTTCGAGATGGGTGTTGCGGAAAGTTAATATTGGGATTATAATCCCAAAGATGGACCAACTCCTTCACAATGCCCTCGGCATTGCGGTGCGCAAGCTTCTCACGCCGCTGGTTCGCATCCTGCTGGGTGCGGGCGTGCCTTGCGGGGTATTCGTCGAGCAGGTAAAGCGGGTCTACGTCGATGTCGCTCGGTCGGATTTCAATCTGCCTCGCCGCAAACCCTCCATTTCGCGCGCCGCCGTACTCACCGGCCTCAACCGAAAAGAAGTTAGCCGACTGTGGAAGTCCCAGGCCGACGCGGATGAACCGGCGATCGACAAATACAACCGTGCGGCGCGAGTGATTTCAGCATGGCTCCGAACCGAGCGCTTCGCAGACGCGCGCGGCGGTCCGGCGTCCCTTCCTTTTCAGCTTGATGACTCAACCCAAGGGCCAAGCTTCAGCGAGCTTGTCACGCTGTATAGCGGTGATGTTCCCGCGCGTGCCGTGCTCGACGAATTGCTGCGGGTTGGCGCGGTCGAACATTTGAAGAACGGAAATCTTCGACTCATCGAACACGCATATGTTCCTGCAAAGGGAAAAGAAGAAAAGCTCGGCATCCTTGGTCGCGACGTCGCCGAGTTGCTCACGACCCTCGATCACAATCTGAACGCCAAGCCCGAAGATGCGTTGTTCCAACGCAAGGTTCTCTACGACAACTTGCCGATTGAATGTTTGTCCGGTCTACGCGAGCGGTCTTCCGTAGCTGCGCAAGAGTTGCTCGAGAATTTTGATAGGCAAATGTCGCAACTTGACCGCGATGAGACCTCAGTAAATGAGGGAACCGGTCGAGCGACTGTGTCGATCGGAATTTACTATTACGAAGATGTTTCCGATGATGGTTCGAGCGGAGCCGACATTTTATCCTATTTGCCTTGCTCGCGTGCGCCTTCGCGTGCGGCGGTGGCAGCGGTGACTTGGCAGAAGGTGGTATCGGCGGAAGCGGTATTTCACAGGGCCCGATCACTGAATTTGGCAGCATCTTTGTGAACGACATCGAATGGGAGCTCGACGATGCCGAAATCGAATTTGATGGTGAGACGGTTGCAATCGCTGGTCTCAATGAGAGCGAGAAGACCGCCCTCTTTAACTTGGGCATGGTGGTTCGCGTCGAGGGCAATGCAGGCACGGGCCAGGCCGAACGTGTCTTCTTTGACGACGAAATCGAAGGACCGGTCAGCGATCTCGGGGATGAAATAGATGTGTTCGTGCCATTCCGAGAGTTTATGGTGCTTGGACAGCGGGTCCGGATCGAAGCGGGGGTAACGCGCTTCTTCGACGACAACCCCGTTGGCGGCGAGCCTGACTTTGGCTTCGACACGATTGTCGATGGCGACGTGGTTGAGATCAGCGGACTAATCGATGTAGATGTAGATGGAGTTGTGCGGGCAACCTACGTCGAGCGAAAAGGCGAATTCGTTCCTGGCCAAACCGAAGTTGAACTGAAGGGGACTGTGCCGGCGGATTTCGTGACCGGAACCATGACCTTCGTGCTCGGTAGCGTGACAGTTGAGTTTGATAACACGACAGACTTGTCAGGCTTGCCTAGGGAAGTGGTTGAACCCGAGATGTTCGTTGAAGTGAAGGGCACGCTATCCGGCGCCGACGTAATCACGGCTACGAAGATCGAACTCGAAGACGACTTCGGCGATGACGATGGCGATGCGGACGAGTTTTCGATGACAGGCTTCGTAAATGGTTTCACCGATATCGATGCGATCTTCTTCGTCGGCAATCAAAAAGTCGAACTCAAGGTCGACGTCGAATTCGAGCACGGCAATGCGTCCATGCTCGCAAACGGTCGCCGGATCGAAGTCGAAGGCGAACTCATTCTCGGTACCTTGATCGCCGAGGAGATCGAGTTCGAAGACCGGGAAGTCAGGGTTCACGCCGCGTTCGCAAATAATGATGGAGACATTGACCCGGTAGCCGGGTCGTTCAAACTGCTTGGCATTGAAATACAAGTTATCCCTTCAACCAGAGTCATAGACTTCGTCCTTGAAGATTTGACGAAAGATGATTTCCTC